>Ga0302224_10001484_pt1 | contig 10120 bp, 7 predicted proteins | sample II_Palsa_E3_1_FD_193520 | JGI IMG/M metagenome (GOLD analysis project Ga0302224, IMG submission 193520) | Peat permafrost microbial communities from Stordalen Mire near Abisko, Sweden - II_Palsa_E3_1 | ecosystem: Environmental > Terrestrial > Soil > Palsa > Peat permafrost | place: Sweden... | reverse complement strand
TAAATAATATTTTAATTTTTTATTATAATTTAAATATTTAATATTAATTTTTTTTAAAAATTTTTTAAAATAAATTAATTTTAATATTAATTATTATTATTATTAAAAAATAAAAATAAATAATAAATAATAAAAATTAAATTATAAATAAATAATTATTATTAATTTATTTTTTTAAAATATATTAAATTAAAATATAAAATAAAAATTTTAAAAAAATATTAAATTCTTTTTAATAAATATAATTATATAATAAAAAAAATTTAAAGTTTTTAATAAAATCTTTAAAATATTTATTAATTTTATTTTTTTATTAATAAAAATTTAAATATTATAATATATTTTTTTTTTATAATTTTTATTAAGTTTTTTTTAATATAATAAATTTAAATATTAAATTTAATTAATAATTTAAGTTTATTAATTTTTTATTTATAATAATATTTAAAATTAAAAATAAAATATTATTAATTATTAAAAAAAATTTATTTAATATAATAATATAATTTTTTATAAAAAAAATTAATTTTTTTTTTAAAAATTTAAAAATTTATATTATATTTATAAAAAAATAAAAAAATAATAATATATATATTTATAAAATTTATAATATTAAAAATTATTTAAAATTTTAAAATAAAATAATTTATAAATAATTTTAAATAAATATAAATTCTTAAATAATTTTAGATTATAAAATAAATAAAATTAAATATTAAAAAAAGATTAAAAAAATAATAAAAATAATTATTAAAGAACTTAAATAATAAATTAAAAAATATAATAGTATTTTTTAAAGCGGATATAAATATAGATATAAATAGAAACCAGACAAAGGGGCAGAGAAGGGGGTCGCTGGTTATAGAGATATAATAAAGTGGGGAGTGCTGGCCAATCCTGACGCTCGTCGGCGACTTGCCAAGACTACCCTATCCGGCATAGCGGCTGACAAAGCTGCTGGAACCGTGTATGACATAATCAATCAATCAATCAATCAATGCTCCCATCATTGCTCAGTATCCAATTTATGCTCTACCTCTATTTCAACACCCCGGGGGGCGGAACTAACCCTCCGACTTGGTTCCAGCCCACTGTTCGGCTTGCCTAGGAAGTTCAATGCATTTATTTCATGAGTCATAGAGCACGCGTACATAGTTCATTTTAATGCTCTCGTTCGGAAGATGAGTATATGAAAGCGGGGTCGCTGTCTTTATTCTGGGAGTGTGTAGGCGCCCTGGATCGTTTGTCTTCGTCAATCTTCCTTCTCAGAGGAAACTTGTATTTTATCTGTATCCTTCGAGTTGCGGGGAGGTCATTCTGATTCTGCACGGCGTCAGCGATCAATCACCCCAAAGCCAGCCTGCCCTAGGTCAACATTATTCCTCCTCCGTTTATCTCTATTGATTCCGATGATTTCTTCCAGGACGATAAATAAACGCAAGTAGTGTGAGAACAACCATTTTATCGTGGCATACCGCTCGTTTCTTAATCATGTTAGCGTCTACTACGTCGAGTCCAGCAGCGGGCAAACTCAGAGCACTTGAGAAGAGGACTGCCCGATTCTCCCAGCACCCGTCTGATATATTTGACACAGATGTGTAGAATACATGTTATCAACCTTGAGATAGTGATGAAGTATAAGACAGTGTGCAAGAATATAGTGAGACAGCCCTCAGTTGCAACTAAAAAAGAGCCTCTACAAAATGACCTCCCACAACCTAAAAAAGACAACAGAGAAGCGAAAACATGGGAAAGAAAATCCTATCCACGGTTATCACCAGCCATCATCAAATACAAAGTTTCCACCCGAACTTCGATGGGAGCGATAACCCTCATCCTCGTGCTTATTATCAGAAGCTTGTCCCTGCCTTGGCCTGAGCCCTTCCTTGCGGCCATAATATTGACGAGGAGGCGAACGTGCGGGTCTTCTGGGTTCTGTTCGCCTTCCAGCATCAGCAGCAGCCTGTCTTCGCTCTTGCCGCTCGCGGTCTCGAAGTTCTTCTTCACGCATTCGAGCTGAGCGGCGGCCTTCTTCTGCTCGAGCGTTGGATGCTTCTTCAGGCGGGATATAATCTATAACCTGAGGTCAGCGACCGCTGAGAAATCAGGCTTTTAAAAAAAAAGTACTCACGATCGAGACAGACATCGTGAAATTGAATACCGAATTGAAACTTCGGTTTCTGACAACCCGTGATTGTGCATTTGTTATCTGATTGACCATTAGCATATAGAAGGCATGGAGAGAAGATAGTCTTACGTTCAATACAGAAGGGGCGACCACGCTCACTGAGATTCTTTTGGTCACATCCTTCGACTCCACAAGTGTCTACTCAAGTCAGACTTGACCAGAATCAGGATATCGATCAGTTACTTACGTTGTTCGCAATAGTTTCCAGGCTTAGGCTTCCACCCAATACAGTCTGGGATTTTGCACACGTCTGACAAATCTAGTTTCGGAATTAGTGACTAGGTTAACACAGCGGTGGTTTATATTGACATACGAGTTGCACATAGATTGTCATAAATTCCTCTAATCGGGTTATAAGCACTTCCTTCGTTACAGCCCACAACCACACAAGTATCTATTTGACAATTCTATTAGCCTTTGTTCCCTTTTAGAATATAATTTACTCACGTTCCTTGCAATAATCATTAAGAATTCCTACCCTTGGACCATGGCAGCCACGGACTTTACATTGAGTGTCTGGGTTTCCAGCAATTAGCAACAATGTTTTCTCCAATCCAAAAGGAGGGTTCATACGGGTTCGACAGCGAAGCTCTACAGTCTTCTTCCGTATCGTGCACAGTTCCTCAGAAGCAGGATCCTTATATGGACATTGGTCTGATCTCGTGTCAGGCTTGTTCAAGACATTCTTTGGGATTGACTTGGTAATCACTCACGTTTTGCGCAGTACTTTGGCTTCCGTGCGTTTCTGTGACCCGCGCGACGCATCGCTTCACACTCCTCGCATTTACTTTTATTTGACGGTAGAGTCGGGCTTCGTCCACTGTGCGTCGATATGGCTGATGAAACGCCGAATTGAATACCTGGCAAATGGGAATCATCTTCCTCTTTCTTGTCCTCTACTTTTTCGTCAGGTTTAAAGCTCTCATCAATAACTGACGTGGAATCGATCTTATCAGAGTATTCATCATCGGAGCTCAGATCCTCGGTAGTTTCAACTACATCTTCCACATCATTGGGTAGCGCAGCAAACGCCAATTGTTCGAAATGGCCGCCAAGATGGGATTGAAATGTCTTCAGCGTAACTTCGCATTTCTCAGAGTCGTTTGCTGCCTTCAGTTTTTCTGCCAACGTGCAACATAAGGGACATTCAGTTGCATCTATTTTCGACTTTCGCCACGATTCTACGTTCTGCGGGTCAAGAGATTCATCAGTTCCGGCATGATGATCTTGCAAGTGACTGCTAAGTTCCGGCTTGGAGCGGGGGAGCCTATCCTTGCATATTTTGCACTCCCACAGCTTGCGGTGAAAATTGACCTCGTGCTCAAACCAGTCATGTTGGCTTTCGAACATGTTCAATTCGCATTGGGCGTCTGTGCAGATATAAGGTCTCAAATCGCTCAGGATGTGTTTTCTAAATTCTGATCAGCAACCTAATTTGAATAAAGCTCAAATTCAGACATACTTCCAATGAGCTTTGTCGGCCACCATCTGGAGCTGATGGCAATATGGACATTCAAAAGTCTCACCATATTGTGCTCTAATACCGTTATCCTTCAATGGCAGGCGAGGCGTTCTGAGCTTGTTGGTTGCTCCATCTGTGCCGCGGCTCGAGTCGGCGTACTCCGTTTTAGGCCGAGCGTGATATTCGTCATTAGAGGCAGTATGCCCGTTTTCAAAGCCGGACGTTTCCCACTCCTCAGAGACTGGGAAATGTGTAGAAGCTTTGGTCCCCGACCACATCGTCTTTCCATCTAGGCCACGCTTCAAAATGTGAACTTCCTCAAGCCTCTGCTGGTGGTTCTTACGATAGAGCAGAAACTGACGACGTCTGGTGATAGCGAGGCCCAGTCGATCCAGCAGCCATGCCTCTGCCATAGCTTCTGGATACTTGTCTCGAACATGGACTGAATCAGTGGTTCCATCGAAGTTGGGATACCGGAGAGCGGCTTTGGCGTACTGGTCCGTTGCCGGTGCCTTTCTGATAGCAATTGATAGTCGAAAAAGATCACTGATTCTGTCTCGTATGGAGTATAAAAGTTCCTTTATGTCGGAGAAAGAACTATCTTGCAGAGCTTCGTCTTTTTCATGAGAAAACAGCGTTTCTTCTATCCATGTTTCGTTGAGTGCGTCGCCGTGGATAATCTCGGAAACTAAAACACTGATCAGCAAATTATCCAAAGACTTCCCTGTGCAAGAACGGACTGGATTCAAGATCTTCCTCCAGATAATTCAGAACTTGATTGATATTGCGTTGAGCTGTTGGATCTTTTCGTATACGGTACTCTAGAGAGGTGGGCAAATGACTATCTTGGGTGGCAGATATGTTCCTAGACCACAAGCGGTACTTTTGTCGCTGAGATTCCACGTCTCGGAAGGTTACACTCTGGTCAATTTCTCCATCCGAGTTCTCCCACACTTTGCACACCTTGTCAAAAAGAGTTTGGCACAGCCGACTCTTCTTCGCAATGGAAGGCTCGTATGACATTGTGTCACCCTTTCAATCTTTGAAGACAAGACACTTAACAGCAAAGATGGCTGAAAGCCCTCATCCAGTAAGTTGACAATTGTAGCTCGAAGACGCAATAAAAGCTACTATCATCAGTGTTCATAAGAGCTTTGCAGTGTTGCACACATTCACGGTCCGTGTGAAGTACGAAGGGATGCCGACATCTATGAGCCACATGTCAGGCTCGCATTGGTCGTCGACTCCGTTGCTAATCGGCAACATTCCGCGCCCCAACCCTCCTTTTCCGAATCTATCTGAGAAATTAAAACTAGTATAACTTTGCTAAATTTGAATATTATTTTAAGATCTTGTGTATTGTAATACCACCAGCTACTGTGTGTATTTTAAGCTATCTGGAGCTTAATTTGAACGCGTGGTTATAAAGTTAGAAAATTTCAAGAGACTCAGCTTAGGAATTGAAAAGTAGTTGGGGACGCACCAATGCCTGATTTTCAAGGAGTTTGCATAACAGGATTGCTACCCTTGTCATATATCACCCCATTTTCTCGCGACAGCCTCGCCTCGAAGATCCTACAATCAAGTGCTTACCGCACGAAGGAACATCTGTTGAAGGCTTAAAGCTTTTGTTCAAAGACAACTTTACTACGATGGAGGTCGCAGGCCTTGCTCTTGGCGTCTACCCGATAGTTTGGAAACTCCTCAGCCAGTACAGAGACGGCGCAAGGTTTGTGAAAAACTACCGGCAATTCCTCAACAATTACACATCTTTCATCATAGACATTGGTATCCAGCAACAAAAGTTTGAAGAGGTGCTCTATGACTTAATGTGCACTAGTCCTGACACCGGTCCTGAGCCATTCATCCCCGGCAGTATTACCATGCAACAGTTCCTAGATAAAGTCAGAAGCAAAGACTACAAAGACTGGAACCACCAACGCTTGCATGGGATATTAGCGATACGACTTGACGATAGCTACGAGTTGGTTTTGGAAAGACTGAATGAGATATGGAGGACATTCAAAGAGCTAGAGAGACTTCTGCAGATCCAAGAAGTAAGATTCCAGAACTTTATGCGGTTGTCTTGAAGTCTAAACGCAGTCTAATTCACATGTAGTATCACGAGAGTACGAATAGAGCAGCCTACTGGCAATCCCAATGGGATCGTGCTAAGCAGACTTGGTTTCAGCCAACCTACCTAGAGAAGTGTAGGAAAATGGGAGACCAGATTGATCAGATAAAGGAAAGAGTAACAAGCTGCGATAAACGCCGAGAACGCGAAATGAGATCAAACACAGACTCTTTCGGGAGTATTTGGGTGACGGCATTTGAGAACGCTACCAATCTTTACAATGTACTAAAGACCGCATGGCGCTGCCGTTGTAGTCTGACGCACAAGACCTTGCTGAATCTGCGAAGCCTTATAGCTGAGACCTCTACACAACCCGAGAAGGAAATCAACCTCATATTTGCTCTCTCATCCTCGTCACCCATTGGTATGAGCATTCTTTTTGGCGGAGACAAATGATATTAAAAGAATTCACGCTGATGCTAACGCAAGAAGTAGACAATCAAAATCTCGCCATAACGCCCCAAGGATCTAAGGAATGGGAAGTGTTCCTGAAAAATCGTGTCTCCACGCAAACAACAACTTCGGTGTCGCTTCAAGGAACGTCATTACCTGCTATCACAACCGTGGGATCATCGATTCAAGCTCCGGTTTCATTGCCTACAAATCTGATCATTTCAAAGGCCGGGAAAACGACGAACCCTTCAACTTTGTCCGCCACAGATGCTGTCTCAGCACGGAGCTCTATCATATCAGGTGTAAAGAAAAGTACGAGAGTCCAGGGAGGGATTAATAGCTCGGAGTCGTTGTCAATATCTTCGGCGACTCATAGCCACAAGTCGCGGATTCGAGCATTTGTCCCTGTCTCTAAGTTCCGTCTGCTCAGGTGAAAAGAAGCCTAAATACAATTTCTGCATGGTTTTACTGACTCTGCTACAGGAGCTCTAAGCAATCTAGTGTCAACTCGACCAGCTCTGTACACTCTCCAAACATCTCATCGCATACGATTCCAAAGCGTTTCAAGGTCCAAGAACATATGCTACCTAGCACTCCGCGGGTCTTCTCACCACAGAATCTCCCCGATAGCGTCTCAGTATTGCCTGCACATGATGTCTCAAGTTCATCGGAGACCACCCTATCCCCGCCAGCCTCAGCAGGGCCTTTGAACACAGGTTCATCAATCACTGTGGCAGACACAGAGGTAATACCAGACCTCTGCAAAGCCTTGTGGATGTCCAAAGGCACATCATGTCTGGGCTATCTGGGCAACGAACACGATTCGCATAACTGTCTCCAATTGTTCTGCAAAGAGTCTGCCACCATTACAGCAGCGGGCTCAAAGTCAACAAAAACGTTAAAGGACCTTCTAGCCCTCCCTCGTAGTATCTTCTCCCGAAGCGAAAAGGCTCTGGTGGCATTGACACTTGCAAAAGCCGTATTACAGCTACACACAACGCAGTGGGTAGACGAGAACTGGACTAAAGAAGACGTCTTATTCAGGACTCAGGGTAGCAGTGTTGTATTCGAAGATGTCTATTTTGTCAGAGAGTTCCCATCCTTTGTACCAACTACAGACGAAGAGCAGCAAGACTCATCCAGAACGCAAGTCGCGGCCAAGATTGCCAGGGTCTGCAACTCACTCGAATGCCTCGGCATAGTGTTGGTAGAACTTAGCCTCGCTCCTGACGAATCTCTCGACGATTACATGCTTTTGCAGGACAGCAAAGGCAAATCTACAGACATGGCTGACCACACCAAATTGTGTGAGTCTGCGAAGCATTACACCACCTTAGACACGGTATGCAGGAACGAGCCTCAGTTCTATAAGACAGTTCAATGCTGCTTTGAGCCTCGGAACCTGGCTACTGTCCGCGATCGACGCTACGAAGATGTTATGGCAGATTTGTACAACGATATAGTTCAACCACTGTTGGAGCTCAATCAAAATTGGCGCTGACAGTGACAGCTGAAGGGATGATAGCAAAGTCCTGCGAGCGGTCTTGTTGAAGGGGCTGGAAGTGGTCTGAATGATTATCGATCTCCCTCTCGGGCTCATTCTGAAGTTGACGAGACGGCAGCGGAGCTTAGCTACGTCAGAGACTCTTGGGAGCCTCCAAAAGGGCAGGCATGTCAAATGTGTCGAGAGAGGCTGCTTTCCTTGGAGGATGTCTGGCCAGCTCTACCGGTCGTAATAGCGATTGACGTGAGAATCATAAGCGCGGTCGTGAAGTGTCCATTGACCGTGATGGAGATACTCGTTGTTGGAATACGGTGTACTGCTTTGACCTTCTTAGCACTCTCTTAATATGAATCACGGGACTTATCACATGATGATTGACACATCTGTCTCCTTTGTTGCCTATAGCTGCCTATTACTTGTAGATGCATATAAGCATCAGTAGTTACAGTCTTAGAACAGTAACTCTTCCACTACTAATCTGTTAGAATGATTGGTAATCAACCCGTGACCTGCTTTAATTAACATGTTAAAACCTTAGGCATTTACTCCACACTCTGTATAAATAAGGGAGCTCTGCTCCCACCACCGCTCAGTATCCAATTCATGCTCTATTTATATTTCAACATAACACTCGTCACCATCTAATGCAAGTCACGTGCGCACCCAGGTCAGCTGGTTTCAAGGCATCCGCGTGCGCAGCACGCGTCCCGGTGTTCAGAGCTCGGGGCCGTTTTTTCGCCCCATAATTGGCGCTAAAATTAAGCGAAAATCGAAAAAATGACAAGTAAGTCCCGACTAGTTTATAATTAATTAATAGTCGATTATAAAAAATTATATATATAATTATTTATTTATTATATATTAATTAATTAATAAATATCGAGATTTAATTAATAATTAATTTTAAATTAATTATATTTTATAAATATTTATTAAAAATTAATTTTATTTATAAAAAAAAATATTAATATAAAAATATAATTAAATAAAATATTTTTATTTAAATTATATAATAATAAAATTAATTTAAAATAAAATTATAATTAAATTTTAATATAATAATATAAAAATTTATTTATATTTTTATTATTATATATTATAAAAATAAAATATAAAAAATATTTAAATAAGATTTAAATATATTAATTTAATTAATTAAAAGAATAAAAAAATTATAAACGAGTATTAAAGATATAAACTTAAAGTTTAATAATTATTTATATAAGTTTAATATATAAATATAAAGAATATTTAGTGTATAATATATTCTTTAAGTATAGTACTATAAGGAAAAAAATATAATAATAAATAAAATCTTATAGAAATAGTCTAAAATTATATAATCTTAAAATTATAAAGTAATAACTTAATATAAATATATAATAATAATAAAGAAGCTTAAAACTAAAGAAGACTAGACTATAATTAATAAATAAAAAAGTATAAAGTTCTCTTATAAATTATATTGGGGACTAGTCCTTATATCCTGAGTCTTAATGACCACGTGATACTCTCTACGCTACTATAACAGGACCCTCCTAAAACTAATTAAAAATATTAAAAATAAATATAGTAAAACATACCCCTTTATATTTAATCCCTTATAGATAATTACTTGTCCTTAAATAATTATAATTAACTCCATTATCTAATCTTTATTCTCTTATTTATTTAATATACTTAAGAAGTCCCGATTATTTTTATTAATTATTTTTTTATTTTTTAAGTTATGGAAATAAAATTTATTATTTTTAAATATATATATCTCTATAAGCTTAAGTCTATTAAATATTTTCTTAATCTTAACTATAGTCCTATTTATTTAAGTATTATATATCTCCGCTATTGTCTTATATTTTTATATATATATTTTTATAAGATTATAAAAAAATATATTATTCTTAAAGTACTTAATATAATAAATTATATTAAAAAAATTATCTAGATCTTTTAGTCTAATACTTTATAAAAAAAAATATTATTTTTTATAAGTTTAAATTTATTAATTTTTGGAATTTTTTATATATTATATAAAGTTATAATATTCTAGTAAAAAATATTATTTATAGTTATATTATTTTTTCTTATAAATATAAATAAAATAAAAAAAAATATTTAAAAATATTTTAGTTATTAAATAAATTCTTAAAGATTATAAGACTTATAAAAGACTAATTTATTCTTTTTTAATATTATAATATTTTATTAAAAAAAAATTTTATTTTATTAAAAAACTTTAAATATTTTAATAATAATTTTTTTTTATTAATCTTTTTAATAAAATTAATAAATTTTAATTCTTTAAAGATCTTTTTTATAAATTTATTAAATTTAATAATATCTTTAAGAATAAAATAATTTTATTTTATATCTTGGCCAAAGAGGATTATTTTAATAATCTATAAATTTTTATAATCTAATAAATTATTTTTATAAAAT
>Ga0302224_10001471_pt1 | contig 10151 bp, 10 predicted proteins | sample II_Palsa_E3_1_FD_193520 | JGI IMG/M metagenome (GOLD analysis project Ga0302224, IMG submission 193520) | Peat permafrost microbial communities from Stordalen Mire near Abisko, Sweden - II_Palsa_E3_1 | ecosystem: Environmental > Terrestrial > Soil > Palsa > Peat permafrost | place: Sweden... | reverse complement strand
TTAAACGTTTTTTACGTTTGTGGGTAGCCATTTTGTGTCTTTTACGTTTTTTACCGCTGGGCATAATAATAATAATTTAAATGTTATTTAATTTTTTAATTCCTTTATGTATTCGTCGATTTTCTGACCAAATGTAGGGTCAGGCATCATTGTTTTACACTTTTCGTAAGCAGCTATTGCTTCTTGTTTCATACCAAGCTGTTTGTAACTTTCAGCAAGATAAAAGTATGGCTCAATACCAGGTTTTTGCGCTATGATGGTTTTAAACCTGTCAACCGCTTTTTCAAACTGCCCCGACTTCATGGCAAACATACCTAAATTTAATTCGGCATTGTAGTTTGTAGGGTCTTGCTTTACTACATCAAGCAGTAAACCAATACCTTGCATCGGCGGGCCGCCACCATTTACATAAGCAATACCTAAACCTGTTTTAGCGTCAAGGCTTTCAGGTTTTAGCTTGGTAGCCACCTGGAATGCTTCAACTGCATTGGCATCAAATACCGGCTGCGCCGTAGTATCCTGGGCCTGTTTGTAAGCATCGTTAAAATGGTTACCGGCAACAATCCAGCTTTCAGCAGTATTTTCACTCCGGGCAATTGCCTGGTAATAAAAAGCCGCAGGGCCGGGTTGATTGATCACATCCCATTGTTTGGCTAGCTTTTGGTCCAAGGCCAGTTTATCCGCATCAGTACCCGCATTCCTCAGCTGGTCTTCCAACCCGCCAATTTTTGCTGATAATGTATCCCCAATGAATTTCTTAGCTGATGCAGATACAGTTTGGACTGTAACGTCGGTGGCTGGCTTATCAGCCTTCGCAACGCTGCCTGTACCTTTTTTTACTGACGCCTCTGTTGAGCCTTTAACAGGAGGTAATGAATACAAATAGCCGATAACAGCAACTACCGCTACAATAACGACTATTTGTTTTTGTTTCATGATAAATTATTTGGCTGATTTTGTGTCTTTATTGCCGCTTCTTACTTTTTCAACAAAAGTTTTAGCCGGTTTAAAGCTCGGTACAAAATGCTCAGGGATAATTATGGCAGTGTTCTTTGAAATGTTACGTGCTGTCTTTTTTGCTCTTTTCTTTACTACAAAACTTCCAAAACCCCTAACATAAACATTCTCGCCACCTACCATTGAGCTTTTAACAACTTTAAAAAATGCCTCAACGGTTTCCTGCACATCAACTTTCTCGATTCCTGTTTTAGTTGAGATTTCAGTTATAATTTCTGCCTTAGTCATATCTGATTTTCTTTTATTTATTATATAATTACTTAACTGTTTTGGGGTTGCAAAAGTATCGTTTTATAAATAAAGAGTGAAATAATTAACAGGTTTTTTTTGGAAGACCCTTAAATGCATCATAAAACTTACATTTAATAGATAATTGGGCGGGTTATAAACTACTTTTGTAACACATGATTTTTTCTGAAGAACTGGTACAATGGTACTTAAATAATAAGCGTGACCTCCCCTGGCGCAATACTACTGATGCTTATATAATATGGTTATCCGAAATTATTTTACAACAAACCCGGGTAGAGCAAGGTATGCCTTATTTTTATCGCTTCGCGGAGAAATATCCTACAGTAAATGATTTTGCTGCCGCCCATGAAGATGACATATTAAAACTATGGCAGGGCTTGGGCTATTATTCGCGGGGCCGCAACATGCTTAAAACAGCGCGCCTGGTTGCTGAACATTATAATGGCATATTTCCGCAGCAATACGATCAGTTAATTAAACTAAAAGGGATAGGCGAATATACAGCATCGGCAATCGCATCTTTTTCGGCTAATGAAGCAAAAGCGGTGGTTGATGGCAATGTATACCGGGTGCTGGCCCGCTATTTTGGCATTTATGAGCCCATAAACAGCCCCAAGGGTAAAAAGGATTTCCAGGCATTGGCCAATGAATTATTAAATCGAGACCATCCGGGTTTACACAACCAGGCCATGATGGAGTTTGGCGCTATGCTTTGTAAGCCTAAAAATCCGGCTTGCGGTATTTGCCCAGTGCGAACAGGTTGTTTCGCGTTTAAAAACAATGCGACTGCTTCGCTTCCTGTAAAATTAAAAACAGTAAAGGTACGCGAACGTTTTTTTAACTACTTTTTAATAATTAACAATAACGAAATATTACTAAACAAGCGCGATGAAAAAGATATATGGGCAAACATGTATGATTTGCCATTAATTGAAACAAGTGGGTTAACTTTAATAGATGATTTACTTGCATTACCCAAAATAAAAGACTATTTTGGTGAAATCATTGAAATACAGGAAGTTTCATCCGTTTATAAACATATTCTTACGCACCAACGCTTACATGTGCGTTTTATAAAACTGAAGGCGCCAGACGTAAAATTACAACAAAACTGGTTTTTTTCCCGGTTGGAGAATCTTGAAAAATTCGCATTGCCAAAAATCATTTTTATATTTATAAAAAATATTTTTAATTTGTAGAATAATTTATGTTGAACCAAGCCCATGTCAGGAATAAATAAAGTAATACTTGTTGGCCATTTAGGGAAAGATCCGGAAGTTCGTTATTTGGAGGGTGGTGTATCGGTAACAAGCTTTCCGCTAGCTACCTCTGAGAGTTATAACAAAGATGGCCGCAAAGTAGAACAGACTGAATGGCATAACATTGTAATGTGGCGTGGCCTGGCTGATGTAGCCGCCAAATACCTGCAAAAAGGTAAATTGGTTTACATTGAAGGTAAATTAAGAACCCGTTCATTCGAGGATAAAGAGGGATTCAAGAAATACACTACAGAAATTGTGGCTGAAAACTTTACGTTACTTGGTCGCAAAAGCGATTTTGAAGATGATAACATCAAAAGCACTATAAAATCGAACATTGATATGCCCGATGATTTAAATGCTGATGATATATTATAAATTGAAACAAACTTAAACCTAATATAGAAGGCCTGCTTAGTAAAGCAGGCTTTTCTATTTTTCACCTTTTATAATTAATAAATATCAATGGTTTAATTTTTACGTTAATTTTATAGCCCATAACCCTTTGCAGTTTTAAAGCGTTTTTACATCATCGGTATCTAACAAAATGAAAAAAACAATATCTCTTTTTGTTGCCTGTATTTTATTTGCGGGCATTGTCAACGCGCAAAATATTGACAGAAGCAGGTTTATAAAGGATAGTTTACAACTGTATATGAACCGCGCTTTAACAAACTGGCGTATACCGGGCGCGGCAGTTTGTATAGTAAAGGATGGCAAAGTAGTACTGATGCGTGGCTATGGCATAAAAGAGCTTGGACTGAATGACAAGGTTGATGAAAATACCCTGTTTATGATTGGCAGCAACACCAAAGCGTTTACCGCCACGGCTTTATGTATGCTGCAGGCGCAGGGGAAACTATCACTGGATGATAAGATAACCAAATATATACCCACATTTAAACTGGATAACAAAGAAGCCGGCGATATGACAACCATACGAGACTTATTGTGTCATCGTATAGGTTTTGCAACATTTCAGGGGGATTTTACCTTTTATAACACTAACCTAAGCCGCGATCAGATCATCGCTAAAATGGCTTTGGTTAAAGCCACCTATCCGTTCAGGGCTAAATGGGGTTATACTAATTCCGCCTATTTAACCGCCGGGCAGGTGATACAAGCGGTTACAGGTCATACCTGGGAGTCATATATAAGAGATTATATTTTTGCCCCGCTGGGGATGGGGAATACCCTTGCTTTAACCCGAGATTTTCCACATGCTATTAACAAAACAGCACCCCACACATTTGTTGATGGTCGTTTAACCGCTATACCTTACAATCAAATAGATGGTATGGCACCTGCTGGCAGCATCGGATCTTCGATTAATGATATGAGCAAGTGGGTTATAGCCCTTTTAAACGAAGGGAAAGTGGGCTTTAATCAGGTAATATCATCCGCTGCGATAGAAGCCACCCGACAGCCTCAGGACTTTGTAGGCAACGTAAAACACCTCAACGGCGACGAGAATTATGAGCTTTATGGCCTGGGCTGGTTTCTACAGGATTATGAGAGCCATCGTATAGTAATGCATGACGGCGGCGTAAACGGTTATGTTACCTCGGTTACTCTGGTGCCTAAAGAACATCTCGGTATAATCATACTTACCAATACCGACCAAAACGAACTTTATGAAGCCTTGCGCTGGGAAATTATGGATGCCTATTTCAAATTACCTTACCAGAATTATAGTGATGTATATCTGAAAAAGTTTAAAGAGAATCAGGATCAAAAAGACGCTATCGACAAAAAACTACGTGATTCCGTAGCTATGCTTCGCCTGCCTTCTTTACCTATTAGCGCATATACCGGTAGCTATGTAAATGAGCTGTACGGCAATATGACTATTACAACCGGCGAAAACAACGAGCTATCCATGCGTTTTGAGCATCACCCAACCATGTATGCTCGAATGCAATCACTGGGAGGTAATCGCTTCTACGTTACTTTTTCTGATCCTGAAATGGGTAAAACGGTATTTCCTTTCACTGTGCAAAATGGCCGTGTATTAAGCGTCAGGGTTAAGGTTGACGATGAACTCGAGCGTACGCCTTATCAGTTTAGAAAAGTACAATAAGTTTTAGCAGGAAACCGAATATTACGCTGTAGCTAACCCCGCCAGTCCCTCTATCCAGGTTGGTGAATCATTTAAGCTTTCTACCAGCTGCACATGTTCGCCACCTAGTGCTTTAAATTCATCGCCATACTCGCGGGTTACTTCATATACCGTTTCAAGGCAATCAGCAACGAAAGCGGGGCAGAATACTAATAACCTTTTCTTGCCTTCGGCGGCTAATTTCGCCACGATCTCGCTGGTATATGGTTGAACCCAGGGATCACTACCTAATCTCGACTGAAAGCAAATGGTGTATTTTTCTTTAGGGATATTCAGTTTTTCGGCGATTAACTTTGCTGTATGATGAGACTGAGCAGAATAACAAAACTTATTAGTATCGTTCAAAGTCTGACAGCAATCGTTGAATTTTAGACAATAACTATGGGTATGATCTGAATTTATGAGCTGGCGCTGAGGTAAACCATGGAAACTGAATAAAATATGATCAAAAGTTTCCGGCTGATATTTAAGCGCATTCTCGGCAAAAGTTTTTATCATCAGCTCATTATCATGAAAAGAGTTAATGAAGGAGATATTAGGAGACGTTGGCCATTTAGCCACCAAGCCCATCACCTTTTCATAAACAGAGCCGGTGCTTGCCGATGCATATTGCGGAAACATGGGTATAACCTTAATATTCCGCACTAACGCGGTTTTCAATCGCTCTAAAGCCGACTCAATCGTAGGGCTCTGGTAACGCATTGCCAACTCTACTATATATTCATCGCCCAGTTTATCCTGCAATAATTGCTGCTGTAATTTGCTATAATGTAATAATGGCGAACCTGTTTGCTCGTCCCATATCTCACGATATAATTTAGCTGATTTTGGCCCGCGGGTTGGGGCAATAACTCCTTTCACCAATAAGTTGCGTGCTATGGGGTTGATATCAATAACGCGTGCATCCATTAAAAACTCACGCAGGTATTTGCGTACATCGGCGTTAGAAGGGCTATCGGGCGTGCCTAAATTAACCAGTAAAATTCCTTTTTTACTCATAATGCTTATAGCCGCAAAAGTAAATAATTTGCTGTCGCAAAAAGCATATGCCTTTATTTATTACCAACAGATGATTAGCAAATCAAATAATTTGAAAGGCCACCATATGGTTCATTACTGTAACCATTCAATTTAGCTTAATTGATTATAGTAATGAACCAGGTATAATGCGCGGTTGATCTTAAAACTTATATGTTAACCCGGCGCCAAAAATCTGCCTGATTTGCAAAAGCGAATGATATGCTGTTATGCCATTATTCGTAATCGGTATTTTGGCTAACGGATCGGATACCAGTTCTACCCCGGCATTTACAGTTACAAGCTTATTTACCTTCATAAATAAATTGGCTGTATAATCGGTATAAATGTTTTGTGGCTTGCTCAGGTAATTGGAGTACATTTTTAGAATATTCTCAAATGATATATTCTGGGCTATGTTTATTTTGTAATAAGCGTCTAACGATGCACCAAATTCAAATAAGCTTTTGCTGCCTGGTTTTACCCCAAAGGCGCCGATTGACGAAAGCGAATCATTGTCGACAAGGGTGACGCGACCCGCTGCAGGTGAAATATTAACTCTGAAATTATCCGACTTTTTGTAGGCAAACCCAGGCCCGAACGTAATATAAGCAGGAGCGAAAGGCCCGGATATTAGCGTACGGCTATTATTGCTGCCATAATCATACCCATTGGTAAATTGTGATTGGAAGTTGGCGTAAAACGTGTATAGCCAGTATTTTGCCGCCTGGTAACCTAATAGGCTATTTAAAATTAGCCGGTCATCATTTTTGCGCCAGCCGGTGCCTGTTACATCACTAAGCCCATAACCTAATATAGCCTTGTTATCCCAGCTCCATTTATCTTTTTTATAATCAAAGTCATAGTCGAGTACAATGTTCGCAGCAGCAGCGTTTACGCCCCCACCAGCCCAGTTTTTAAACGAACTTTGATTTATTAACAATGTGTTTTGGCCATGTATGGTCCAATAGTGAGCAGTGTCGCTTGGAGCGGTTGTCGCGGTGGTTTGGGAATATCCTGTTATGCTTACAGCAATAAATAGGAATGAAAATAATAGTGTTTTCATATTTCGCATAGGTTGATTTTGTTACGTCAAAATTACAAAAGCCATTTTAAATTGTCAATCACCGCTAGTATAATCATCCGGATACTATATTTTACACTAATAACTGTGTTTCAAAAAGCAAGAAAACTATAGATTTAAACGGGGTTGTGCTTATGATACTTCTTTTTTAACCCTTTAATGAATTTGTTAATCACTTGTAGTCAGTGATTTATATAGAATTTCATTTTTTATTTTGAACAATAAACTCATACTTCTATATTTGCAGTCCCAAAACAAAGGGAGTTTAGCTCAGCTGGTTCAGAGCATCTGCCTTACAAGCAGAGGGTCACTGGTTCGAACCCAGTAACTCCCACATAGAAAGGTCTTGCAATTGCAAGGCCTTTTTTGCTTAAAAATAGCCTCTACGATAGCAAAAACGCGGTTTTTGTATCTAAGTATTCTCATCAGAGGCAAGACATCCATAACTCAGTTTATCAACAATTTTTGTCGAACTTCACGGTTTTGTGTTACAAATGTGTTACAACAATTCCGTGGCTAATGAAAACGTTATGGCTACTTTTAACATTAAAGTATTTAAACACCACAAAAAGAAGGATGGAACTTACAACGTAAAAATCTCTATTACCCAGGAAAGAAAGAGAGCTTACATTGATACCACCCATTATGTTACGGAGAGAAAGCTCTCCAAAGATTACGAGGTAAAGGACACAATCATCCTAAAAGACCTTTACAACACACTTGACGATTACCGTGAAGCAGTCTCACGGCTCGGCGTTAAGGTAGATTATATGACCGTCGAAGACATTAAAGTGTTTCTGGAAAAACGCTCTCAACGCGTTGATTTTCTTGAATTTTGTTTACTGCATATCGACAATTTAGTAGCTGAGGGCCGAGGAAAAACAGCAACCGGTTTCCGGACGGTTTATTACTCGCTAATTGATTTCCTGGGTGGAATTCGTCTCTTAGCCGAAGAAATCACGCCGCATTTCCTTTTGTCATTTGAGCGCTTTCTGCGGTCGCCACGCAAGATTACTCGTTTAAATCAATTTAAAAAGGAGGTTACCATTATTTCCAAGGGTTCAAGTGACGCAGGCGTGCATAACTATATGCACGATTTGCGCACGTTGTTTAATGCTGCCCGTAAATACTATAATCGACCATCGCTTGGTATTGTACCAATTCAATTTAGTCCATTTAGCGAATACCAGCTGCCCGAACTGAGTGAAACACGCAAACGCAACCTGACCGCTGAGCAGTTGCGCGCATTTATTAAATTCGAAGCGCCGGAATCTGGTCGCATTCGTGTCGCTCATGACCTTTTCCTGCTATCTTTCTATCTGTGTGGTATGAATGCCGTTGATCTTTATAACTGCGACTTTAAAATTAATAAAGGTCGTTTGGAATATGAGCGATCCAAGACCAAAGAAAAGCGCAAAGACCGCGCGTTTATTAGCTTAAAAGTTCCTAAAGCGGCTATACCATTAATTGAAAAATATAAGAATCGGTTGCGTTTAGAATATTGCGAGATAGGGAATTTAAACAAGACTCTTAATAAAGGTCTGAAAACTATAGGTGAATCTATTGGTGTTCCTGATCTTTCCTTTTACTGGGGACGACATACTTTCGGCAATCTCGCGCGCAATAAATGTAGGAAATCTAAGGATGATGTGGCGTTGGCGCTAAATCACGTTGATCATGGCCGGCGTACCACAGATATTTATCTGGAGAAGGATTGGACTATCGTCGATGAAGTCCAGGAGGCGGTAATTGCATTCGTAATGAATAGTGAAGCACCACAGCCAAGTGAAGCAAACAAGGTCCCGAGTGCGCCGCTAAAAGATTTATCAAAAAAATCAACCATTGCCAATCCAGAGCAACAAAGGAAGACAATGAAACTCGTGGGGCATTAACATAATCATTACAAATTTAAAACAGGCCAAGTTAGGTCTGTTTTAAATTTCAACGAAGAAAATATTAAATTATCTATTAGCAACTGCGGTTTCTATATCTTCTTTGATAAATATCCACTCCTTGTTTTTTAAGCAAATCGGATCTAAATCAAGGTCAGCTTCAGAAAACTCTGTAAAGTTATTTTGAATTAAAGCTTCATCATGTGTCCATTCAAAACGTTGCTTATGGAGATTGATCATATCAGTAATGGTATATTGATTAAGTGAAATAGTCACTATTTAATCTGACAGTTACAATAAATTAAAACACGTAACTGAGATTAGTATTATGACAACCCAAGCAAAAATCATCAAAAACAAGATGGGCATATTGGAGCTCGCCCAGCATTTAGGAAACGTATCACAGGCCTGTAAAGTAATGGGCTATTCCCGTGATAGCTTTTACAGGTTCAAAGAGCTTTACGATCAGGGAGGCGAGCTTGCCTTGCAGGAAATCAGCAGACGGAAGCCAATTTTAAAGAATCGTGTAGATGAGCATGTAGAAAAAGCTGTCGTTAGCATGGCGATAGATCAGCCGGCTTTAGGCCAGTTGCGGGTATCCAATGAACTCAAAAAGCAAGGTATTGTGATTTCTCCTGGCGGTGTAAGAAGCATTTGGTTGAGACATGATCTTCAAACTTTTAAGCTTCGTTTAAAGGCGTTAGAGGCTAAGTCGGCACAGGAAGGGCTGGTTTTAACGGAAGCGCAGGTAGTGGCGTTGGAGAAGGCTAAAGAAGAAAAGAAAGCCCATGGTGAGATAGAAACACATCATCCCGGCTATCTGGGTGCGCAGGATACTTACTATGTAGGTAACATTAAAGGCGTGGGTCATATTTACCAGCAAACATTTATCGATACTTACGCTAAAGTGGCTTTTACCAAGCTATACGACCGAAAGAATGCGTTAGTGGCAGCAGAGATGCTCAATGATAAAGTGGTGCCGTTTTACGAGCAGCATGACCTGCGTTTATTGCGGATACTTACTGACAGAGGTACTGAATATTGCGGTGCAAGAGAGCAACACGAGTTTCAGTTATACCTGGCTATTGAAGATATAGACCATACCAAAACAAAAGCTAAAAGTCCACAAACCAATGGAATCTGTGAACGCTTTCACCGTACCATTCAGGACGAGTTCTATGCTATTGCTTTTCGAAAAAAGATATACCGCAGCATCGCTGAACTACAAGCTGATCTGGACAGGTGGATGTACAATTACAATAATGAACGGACGCACAGCGGTAAATACTGCTTTGGTAAAACGCCTATGCAAACGTTGATCGACAGCATCCCATTAGCGCAGGAAAAGTTATTGGAAAGGCTCGCCGAAGACCAGATTCTTCAGAGCCCTCCCAAAAAGGGCTCAGAAGAATCTGTGTCATTGCATTTAGACGAGAAAAGATTATATTCACAAATTCAATCTGACAATCTTTAAAATAACCCAACTGTCAGATCAAATAGTGGCTATTACA
>Ga0302224_10001446_pt1 | contig 10276 bp, 11 predicted proteins | sample II_Palsa_E3_1_FD_193520 | JGI IMG/M metagenome (GOLD analysis project Ga0302224, IMG submission 193520) | Peat permafrost microbial communities from Stordalen Mire near Abisko, Sweden - II_Palsa_E3_1 | ecosystem: Environmental > Terrestrial > Soil > Palsa > Peat permafrost | place: Sweden... | reverse complement strand
CGTTCAATCTCGGCCAATTTATCCCGGATCTCCTGTAGCCTAGCACCAAGGTTTTTTGCTCTAAGCTTATCATGATCCTCTTTAGATAGTCCAATGACGGTTGGAAACAGCTTTACCTCACCGGCATGATAGACCCTCAGTTTGTATGGGTAATCTTTTGTCTTTTTTCTGAAGAGGCGGGTATCGAAATAGATTTCAACAGTGACTGACATAAAATGCTTTTTTTCGCGTTATTTATCTTTCCTGTTACTTGCACAAATCTTGCACAAAGACCTCGCATAAACGAGGTTCAATCCTAAAAGACGAAATTAGCGAAAGAGCATTTTATCTTTGACAATCAAACAGTTAACTTAAAATAGGTTTGACTGGATTAAAGTAAGTAAGGCTTTTGGACCCTCTTACAAGCAGAGGGTCGGAGGTTCGAACCCCTCAACTCCCACCAAGAAGATCAAGCACTTAGCAATTTATTGTTAGGTGCTTTTTTATTTATTGCCTAACATCTTGCCTAACATGCAAGCTTCAATCAAAGTTGGCTCTATATTTCTTTTTGCATCTTTCTCCGGACGATCAAATAGCTGTATTAAGCTGGGCGGATTGGGCCTATTGCTTGCACTAAATTTACCCTATTTTCTTTTATTTCTTGGCTGAATTGCGCTCTCGCTGAAAGAATGATAATAGTGCGCCCGTTCTATAAATTGGTTATTGTTGGTACATACTATCGCAGATAGTCAAAAGCCCACTTTAAGGAGAATCAAATATCAACCAATTTGCTGAGCTAAATGTTGTTGGGTCTTCTCCCATTCGCAGGCTTTTGATTTTCCTTAAGCCACACTAACACCTCTGCTTTTATAAACAACACGCGCCCCCTTTTCCGCTTGCGGTGCACGGGCAGTCCCCTTTTCACCCAGTCGCCCAATGTAACCAAAGATATCCTCAGGTATTTGGCGATTTCAGTAATTCAAGACAGGCGTGAAAACGGGAAAATGATATTACTAAAATGGAAACAACAAGAAAGTACGTACAGCCAAACTCGCATAAAAAAGCCAAAACATTGAGGTAAATGAGAAAAATACTGATTTCAGTGGTTTTAAAGAACTGCTCCCTCGCCGGTTAAGTAAGGAATGATAGTTTGTCGATGGTTTTCTATTGTTTGTCGAAAAGATTTATGCGGCTGCAGACATGGCTATATTTTCGGAAACAATAGCAACCAAAATGAATAAACGAATCCTTTTAGCAGGGTCTTCTCCGGCTATAGGTTGACAGTTGGCTGAACATCAAAATCAAATCAATCATGAAAACAGGGGTCTTTTGTATTATTATGTTCGCATCGCTTACCGCAATGGCTCAGCGTGATTCGCTGCCTTATGCAGCATTTCCTCCCGCACCGGACCATTACAGTGCTGGTACTGTAGTTTCAAGGCTTCTGGATGGGCTGGGCTTCCGTTATTATTGGGCTACGGAAGGGCTGCGCCCCATAGATCTAACCTTCAAGCCAAGCCCGGAGGCACGCACTAGCCAGGAAACCCTGGATCACATCTACTCTTTGTCTACCATTATCATTAATGTAGCCGAGGGAAACCAAATCCCGCCAGGCCAATATAAAACGTATGAGGAGGTGCGAAAAGCCACTCTGGAAAACTTTAAGAAAGCCAGTACCATAATTGCTGGATACAGTGACCGTGACATGGAAAATCTGAAGGTGGCGTTCGACGGAAAAAATCTACCTTTTTGGAATATGATCAACGGCCCCATTTCGGATTGCCTGTGGCATGTAGGCCAAGTAGTATCGTTCCGGCGTTCGTCGGGCAACCCCTTTTCAAATAAAGTGGAGATGTTCCTGGGTACAATTATGAATTGAGTCCCGTTCGCCCTCATTCTTTAAATATGAATCAAATCAAATTTATTCTTTCAATATTTTTAATTTTAAACAAATCCATTCTGACAACCGATGCAATCGGCTGGGTGATTTTTATTCCGCACCGCAGGCCGGTTATGGCGTGACGTACTTAAACGACCGGTATGACGCGAGGTTTCCATTGAACTCGATGATCTTTTGACCCGTGTTGTAGTTGATGTCAAGCATATATTGGGCCGTTCCACCGCCGATAAAGTACTCGTCGCCGAATTTTTGGACCGAGCCGGTCAGCTGCGTAAACGCTTCAGGTATATCGAAGTATTTGAAGCTGGTGACGGTGTTGTTGGTAAAATTCAGATGAAATTCACAGATGCGGGAATAGGGCCGCAGGTTAATGTCACCATTGTCGAATAACATCAGCGTTTGATTGCTGTCCGTCAGCGTTGCATCGTGCTGGTATAGGAACTGTTGGTCCGGAGAAAGCGTGAAATCGCTGTTCAGGCCGCCAAGCCGCCACATTATGGCGCCTGTCTGGCGATTGATCTTCATGACCTGGTCCTGATGACGCATCGAGCAGATCAGGTTGCTGTCCGTCGGATCCATGAACATGGAATTCATGTGGATATAATCCTGTGGCGTAGTGGTATCCGAAAAGTCATTGTCAAATATGCTGTTGCCATAGAAAGAAGTGTCATTGCTTCCGTCCCAGTGGAATACGACCGAGCCGCCGCGAACTTCCTCGATCACCGGGGCCAATATGGATACATTGGGTGCGGGATTGAGATATGCCGGGATATTCGTCGGATATTTCCATTCATAGGTCAGGGTGATATAGTCGTTGTCCGAGATCAGGATGAAATCGTGGACATCCAACCCCTGATTCGTGGGAAACACCTCGGGGGCATAGGGAATAAAATTGATCTGCTGTAACGTGTTAAGGTTGCTGTCGGCGATGATCGCATATCCGGCGTTCTGGACGTCGCCGGTTGGCCGGAAAGCGTTCGGGTCATTTACCAGGTAGGTATACCGGGTCTGACCGTTGATGACCCACCGCTCAAAATCAAAGGGGTTTCCAGGGGTGGTCTGTTTCAACAATACCTTACCGCTCTGGTCCATCACCAGCAACAGGCCCGGAGAAGCGATATTTGTCGGCGCGAAAAAATTAAATGGCGCCGTCAGGATAATACCCTTAGAAGGCGCCTCTGTTGAGTCGATCGTATAAACGCTTTGAGTAAAAGTGTCCACGGGGTTAAAAGTGCCAATAACGGCAGCCGATTTCTTACAAGCGAAAAAGGCTGGAATCTGGAATAGACAAAATAAAATCAGAAGCAGGCGAACTGGTTTCTTCACGCGACGTGCTTTAGGATTAAAATTAAATTAAAATGCTACCGGGAGGTTTAGACTGGGGAAATGGTTGATGGTTGACCACCGTGAATGGTCGAGGTTTAATCGCCCTGCCTGATTTTTTATTGCACCCGATTCGGTGGACGAATGATGACATCCGGCGAATTTGCCGGGCGCCGGAATTTGCGCTCTGCGAGGGTCAAATTTCTGCCGGCAACAGATTAGAGAATATTTCTGCCGAATTTTCCTATTTTTCCCTAATTTCGCGTTCCCATTCGATACCGATGTCTCTGTAGCTCAGTTGGTAGAGCAGCTGACTCTTAATCAGCGGGTCCACGGTTCGAGCCCGTGCGGGGACACTGAAAATGAAGCACTTAGGAGGTAATACTTCTTGGTGCTTTTTTATTTGATACATAATTTGATACATGTTTTCAAAACCGGTTTTGTTGAAAAGACTGTGGATATCTTTTGCCCACTTTTCCCTTTGCCTATCATTCTGTATTTTACAATAACCGGGAACCTTACCGGTGCACCGCCGCATCAAAAACTGGTATCTCGAACAAGACTCTCGCATTATGAAACCCAAGTATATAATAGAACACGTACATATTGAAGAGACTGTGGATGCTGTTGAGCCTCCGCCTCCAAACATAAAACGAACATTCAAGAATCTGCATGATTGGTTATTTGATATTTGTGATTCGGAAAAACCGAAAATGGCGATTGCCAATTACAGCCTTGGGGTCTTCGAATCCCCGGATAGCCGAGTACTGTTCCTGGTAGGATTGAATAAGTACACTAATCCCAATTATGAAAAAATAGATTTTGAACCCAAAAACATGTACTTTCTTCTGCCGACAGAGGACTATAGAGATTTGACCTGGGAACAACTCGCCGACAAGTTGACTGAACAGCTCCGGGATTTTACAAAAACACAAAAGTTTACCAATTCGTATTTAGCAGATGCCAATTCCATTGTACTTAATGGCAACAAAGTGATCTGGAGCAAATGACTTAACCTTTGACCCTAACCATTAATACCCTCATATTTCATGGAAAATTCTCAAAAGCGAAAAACGGGACGAATAAATTGGATATTCGTCGTTTTTGCCTTAATCGTTTTTGGTATCCTGACCTGCGAATCATTCCTCGGAGCATGGTCATATGATGACGGATTCCGCAATCGTCGCGTCACGATGGATTACCATTTATTTTTAATCATGCGTTTTCCAACGCATACCTTATTATTGGATTTTATCAATCCCGATTCGGCTTTTATTCCTATACTTTTCTTTGCGGGACTGCTACTGAATGTAATATTTTACTCACTTCTATCAGAGAGAATATTCTACCTTTTAACGAAAAAGAAATGGAGTAAATAAACAGGGAAATTTGCCAAAAAAATTCCAAGTACATGGGCAAAAAAATGAGTGAAAGAGACCTAGAAATCTATAAGAGAATAGATGAAATACTATATTTTGATTGGAACCCAATTGGCGTCGGCGAATTACCAAGAGATGAATATACCAGTTATACTCGTAAGATTTTCAATTTGAAGAAATTGGGATCAAACAGTGAAACAATAGCGCAAGCTCTCTGCGAGTTAGAACTTTATATTTTGGGCCTTCCGGGTGATATTGAAACATGCTGCGCACGCCGATCAAACTGACCACGTCAGGCCGAAGCAAATTGACCACCTGTTTTGCTGGCGAAGATTTTCAGTTCATGTCTGTTCAGGCGGTTCATAAAAATTGATGTCGTTTTGGCGTCTACCTAGGTAAATTTACTTTATTGCTTCGATTTCGACCGCTCGTTTTTTTCGAAGGGATTCTCCTTTCAGTTCCAGGCGGTGGGCGTTATGGACGATCCGGTCTAAGATGGCGTCGGCGATGGTTTGTTCGCCGATGATATCGTACCATTTGCTGACCGGGACCTGAGAGGTGATGATCAGAGCGCTTTTGCCATGGCGATCCTCCACCAGCTCCATCAGGGCCGTCCGGCTGGGCGCATCAAGGGGTTGGAGTCCAAAATCGTCTAAGATGAGTAGCTGTTGCCGCTCTATTCTGGCAATTTCTTTTATGTACGAGCCGTCGGCCTTGCTCATTTTGAGCCGGGAGAAGAGCTTGGGCATGTTGTGGTAGACCACCCGGTAACCCCTGGCACACGCATGGTGGCCGAGGGCTGAAGCGATATAACTCTTACCGATGCCCGTACTGCCGGTGATCAGGATGCTCTCGGCCTTGTCGATGAAGCTGCAGTCGGCAAAGCGCATCAACTGGTTCTTGTCGATGTTGCGGTCGCTGTGATAGTAAATATCCTCGAGGTTGGCCTTGTAGCGGAAGCGAGCATGTCTTATTTTTTGGTCAATGCTGCGGTTCTGCCGGTCGTCCCACTCGGCCTCTACCAGGTAGGCGATGAACTCGTCGGCGGTCAGGTTTTCTGTTTTGCCCGATTCGAGGCTGGTTTTAAACTCCCGGTACATGCCCATTAAGCGCATGGAGTACATTTTGTTCAGCGTGGCTGCATTCATGATGATCATTTTTATAAGTGATTGGTAATAAAAGGCTATTGATAATACTGGCCGCCGCGGATATTGTCGTGCTGCGGCATGGAGAGCTGGTCAGTTTCGTCCGGCGCGTCTTTCTGATCCAGTTGCAGGTCCAGGATCTTCTGGATGGTTTTATAATTGTAGGCGCCATACCCCAGTGCCCGCTGGCAGGCTTTGATCAGCCGTTCATGACCCACCTTTTTGGCGAAGCCGAGTATCCCCATGCAGGATTTGTAGGCCTGTTCGGGGTGCTGCTTGCGGTCGAGCACCTTTAGCACATACAGCCGAACATCTTCATGGATACTGCCCGCCCATTCGGCGAAGTGGTCCGGCGTCCATTCACTGACGAACCGATGCGTAGAGGCCAGATGCTCCTTTTCCGTCGTATACTGGTAGGGGCTTTTGCTGCGCCGGTGCAGGGCGATACGCTCGTAGTTGTAATAGATCTCCACCGTGTGGCGGGAGTACAGCAACTTGACCTTCTTACCGATAAACCGGTAGGGAACGCTGTAATAATGCTTATCGGGGCCCAGCGCGGCATGCCCGTTCTTAGCCACGGTGGCAAACAGTTGTTTTTTGAGCTCATACCGCAAGGCAGGCAAGGGCATCAGGGCCGCCCGTTCTATTTCGTCAAACAGTTGACGACGGCTATAGTTGCGACCGCTCAACAAGGCGTTGTTATGGGCTTCCAACGCCTCCCGGATCGCTGCATTCAGTTCGACCAGGCTATAGTAGCGGCCGGCGCGGACCTTAACATAGATGCGCGAGTAAATCAGGCGCACCGCGTTTTCCACCAGGGCCTTGTCCCGGGGCCGGAAGGCCCGGGCGGGAAGGACAGTAGTACCATAGTGGCTGGCAAAGTCAGCAAAGGTTTCATTGAGTGTCGGCTCATATTTGCTGCTTTGGGTAACGGCACTTTTTAGGTTATCCGGCACAATGGCCGCCGGTACGCCCTGGTAGTAATGCAGCGTGTTCTCACAGACGGCAATGAGGTCTTCCTTTTGCTGGGTCATCACCCCTTCCACGTAGGTCAGCTGGCTGGCCCCCAGGATGCCTACAAAGACTTCCACCGGTTGTGGCTGACCATTCTGCGGGTCAGTGTAGTGCAGCTTTTCTCCGGCAAAATCGATGTACATCTTGTCGCCCGCCTTATGTTCCATATGCATCGTCGGATTAACTTGCGCCTTCCACTGCGCGTAGTATTGCTTGAACTGCGACAGGCCCAGCCCATTCGGATTCCCTTGTCGATAGTGCTGCCAGAGCATCTGGCGGGTGACGCCTTTTTTCTTGAGCTCTTTATCAATGCCGGGAAACAGGCTGAATAGCGTCTGAAGCTTTTCATTGAGGGGTTTGTCTTCGGGCTTAACAAACATGTCCTCCAGATCTTTATCGCTTAATACGTTGATCTGTTCAAAGCTTAAGCCGCTGGCAGTAAACGCGGCCAGGTATTTTTTCAGGGTGTTACGCGCCACGCCAGTCTGCATGGCTATTTTAAGCTTACTATGCCCTTGGGTGTGCAGCCGAAGGATCTGTCGGATCTTGATCATGCTGATCGTTTTATTAGCCATCTATCTTTCAAGTTTCAGGGAAACTTACCGATAAATGGGCCCGACAGCATGAACTAAAAAACTTCCTTTCAGGTGGTCAATTTGGGCCGGCGCGGGGTGGTCAATTTCAACCGGCGCAACCTGGTCAGTTTAAATCGGCGCGAGGTGGTCAATTTCACCGGCGTTTGCATCACTCCCCAGGAGTATGCAGAAATCCATGGACGTTTTAAGACGACGACTAGCCGCAAACTAAGCGACTATGTTCGTCACGTATTGTTAGACGGCGCCGTTACGATCCGAACGCGGGATCAATCCGTTGACGATTTTATGGCAGAGATGATACTGCTACGGACGCAGCTGCAGGCGGCAGGAAATAACCTCAACCAGGCCGTTCATAAGCTCCACACTTTCCGGGATTCGGCCGATATATTGACCTGGCTATTCACCTACAAAGGCCAGGTTAACGAATTCCTCAGAAAGGTCGAGGAAATCAAATTAAGGATCAATCAATTTGCCGACAGATGGTAGCCAAGATTAAGAGGGTGAGCCATCTCGCCAGCACCCTTAATTACAACGAGCAAAAGGTTAAAGAGGGCGTAGCCGAATGCATCCACGCGGTGAACTATCCGAAGGACCTGGAACTGCTGAATTTCTACGATAAGCTTCACCGATTGCAGCACCAGGCAGCTCTCAACGAAAGAGTCAGGGCGAACAGCGTGCATATTACCCTAAATTTTGCGGATGCCGACCAGCTCGACAGGGACAAATTGAAGTCAATAGCGGACAGCTATATGCAGCAAATTGGCTTCGGAGATCAGCCCTATTTGGTATATGAACACAAGGACGCTGGTCATCAGCATATCCATATTGTTACTACCAATATCAGGGCCGACGGAAGTAAAATCGAGATGAACAACATCGGCCGGAATCAATCCGAAAAGGCGAGGAAACGCATTGAGCTAATCTACGGATTGACCAAAGCCGAGGATCAGAAATTAAAACAGCAGCAGAATTTACAGGGTAGCCCCCTGAAAGTCCAATACGGGAAATCAGGAACAAAGCAGTCCATATCGAACGTCCTGGAATACGTGACCCGTAACTACAGGTTCACCAGTTTGGGCGAGTTCAATGCCATACTCAGGCTGTACAATGTCGTCGCTGATCCGGGAGCAAGGGATTCCCGCCTGCGGCAGCATAAAGGGCTTTTATACCGCGCTTTGGACGACCAGGGTAATAAAATCGGCGCTCCGATCAAGGCCAGCGCATTCTGGCATAAGCCGATTTTGAAGAACCTGGAAAAGCTATATCCAAAGAATGAAGGGTTACGGGAGAAGGACAAGGCGCACGTCAAAGTAGCCATTGATTGGTCTCTGACGGGGGGTAAGATAACGCTGCAAGAGTTGAAAGGAAAGCTGCAAAAGGAAAGGATAGAGATGGTCGTTCAACGCGGGGAAAATGGTAGAGCTTACGGGGTGGTTTTTGTCGATTTACAGTCAAGATCGGCATTTAAAGGGAGTGATTTGGGTAAGCAATACAGTGCCAAAGGGTTGGAGGAGCGGTGCATAGTTGCCGACCAAACGGCGGCCGCCAAATTGCAAAAACACCTTGAATCGGATCGTTTTCAGAGGCCGTCAGTGGCAGTTGAAAGACCCGGGTCGGCCCATTGGTTTCAAACGAATGCCCTAGAGGATCAAGGCAATTCATACCATGAATCCTTGTGGGAGGCGCTTCTAAAGCCGATCGCAGAACAGGAGGGAATTCCCTATGAACTAACGGCGAAGTACAAAAAAAAGAAGAATAAAGGTCCTCGCCCTAGCCATTAATGCGAAAAAATCCGGCGGTACGGAGGCGCCGGATTACTACTAATCCATCATTGAGCCCAACCCTATCAGAAGGTGAGGACGTTTTTAGACCAGGGCGTAAAGAAGGACTTGTATTTTCATTCAATTGCTCGCTAAGGAATGAGAATCTTGATTTTTTCACCCCATGCTTTTACAACGATCTGGCATAATTCCGCGACTTTAAGCTGAATATCAAGGACGCGGTTTTGTAAATCATCCAAGTCCACAGCGCCCTCGGGACATTTCAGGGCTTTTGCCGACCGCAAGAGCTTGCCCGGTTGCTGCCCCGCCTTTTGACTTTTCATCAGGATAGAAGCCGCCTCCAGTACCTTTTCTTCGCTTTCTCGAAAACTTATAAGGAGATCCCGTTCTTCCGGGTCATGAAACGGCGGCGCATCTGAGGAGAGGCAGACCCGGTCCACATCATGATTGAGTTCGCGAATTTCACTTAGGTTATAATCGGTAAAAAACTCGTCAATGACCTGAAGGGGGTCATTTTTTTCTTCCTCGGACAGCCTGATCGGCTTGTCGTAGAACTCTTGGTGCTGTTGAAAGTGTGACATAGGACAATTCTTAATAGTGAATAATCTTGTTTAAGAAAGTCCGATGTAAGAAGGGAGAGCGCCGAAATAAAGGGCGGGCCCCGTCTTACCGTCAGAGGCACCGCGAAGAGCCCGAAACCGATAAGCTGATAGAGGCCCACCCTATACGTTTGGATATAGAATGGGCTGGCACTATCATCTCGGTTTCTCGAAAATTCGCGGTTTTCTGACGAGACTTATAGCGCACTTCTTCAAATTACGTGTTGAAGAAGGCAAAATTCATTTATCTTTACAAAGATAGATAAATTGTCAAATTTGACAATTTTCTTTTTGAAGAACCCTTCACCTTCAAGGGGTGAAAGTTCGCAATCAGAAATATTTAAATGCTTTTGGCTCGCACCTCGCTAAACTATTGAAAGAGAAGGGAAAAACACCTGAGGAAGTCGCTGCTTTAGCAAATATTGAGACAAAGCAAGTGTATAGAGTAATTAATGGAGAGCATAGCGCGACGATATCCATTACATACGCTATTTCTAAAGGGCTGGGAGTACACCCAAAAATATTATTCGACTTTGAATTTGAGGGTTAGGTGGCGGGGA
>Ga0302224_10001441_pt1 | contig 10289 bp, 8 predicted proteins | sample II_Palsa_E3_1_FD_193520 | JGI IMG/M metagenome (GOLD analysis project Ga0302224, IMG submission 193520) | Peat permafrost microbial communities from Stordalen Mire near Abisko, Sweden - II_Palsa_E3_1 | ecosystem: Environmental > Terrestrial > Soil > Palsa > Peat permafrost | place: Sweden... | reverse complement strand
TCTAGTGTGTATTCTACTGTATTCAGCTGTTAAGAACAGGAAATTAACTCTCAATAGGGGTGGATCGTGTTGGCAGCATCGAGTCAACCTTCGATGCGGATTTTGACTTTGGTAAGAAGACTAGGTCTAAGCAAAATAAAGAAAAAAAACTTGTGCATCAATTTTTTTATGATGTACAAGTAAGGTTTGGGGATAAGGGAGATAATCTGACATTCAGGAGCATTGCAAACGGCAAAGAGGCGGGCTCAGCAAAGATCAAGTTCGACCGTTAATTTTGTACGATATTTGTCTTTCTAAAATGTATTCATCTGCATTCTGTACTTTTCAAGGAATCAGGAAAACATTAAGAAGTAAGAGTACATTTCAGATCACGTGAATTGCCTTCGTGGCTAGTCTACCACCACCTTGTGATCTTCCAAGTTCTAATTTTTTTCTGCAAACAATATTTGGGATATGATGCAGACCTTCATACTGCAAGAATTCTGCAAGAAACCTTTTTCTCCAGTTTGATTATCTTTCCACGCTTTCGGCCGGAGCTGAACCTCGGCGCGTGCGGAAATATCCAAGGGGCTGCCCCTGCATGCCAGTTGGTTTGGTGAAACCGGGAAGCGAAACACCAACATGTGGGAAACTGTCTTCGGCCGCGTCCGACGCAACCGGTTGATCAGGGGTGCATGCATGTAGTTAGTGTTCGGGGCCTACAGGTGCATAGCCAACCCAAGATGACATGGGCGGGAAGCCACTATCTGACCACCATCTATTCGGGTTGGGGGGTTTATCAATGTTGACTTCGCCGAATATTATTTGGATACTACAGAAAATTCTTGCCATTCCATCTAATGGCTTCTCGCCTCAACATCAGTGTCTCTGAGGCACGAGAGATTGTACTTGAAGTCAGCCGGGGGAACGGATGGCACGAGCCAGAGCTTGAAGCAACTACGGATCCTAGGATTCTGGCATCTATTGCACACCTTAGACGACAGGTTGCGGATGCAGTGGAAACGTCTGTTATTCGGTTCTTTTTGTTCGCTTTATTTTAGCTAATTCCCACTAGCATTGCAGAGGACATTGGTTCAGCAAGAGGCCGCTTTATTTTGGAGCTGACGCAGAATGCGGAAGATTGCTCGTTCGAAGTCGCCAACGCGACCCACCAGACCCCTTACCTCAGTTTCGAAGTAAACCCAGAGAAAATCATTGTTGAATCAAACCAAGATGGATTCGATGGGAATGATGTGCGCCAAATTTGTCGTACTGGACGAAGTTGGAAAATGCAGCAGCATGGGTTCGTGGGCGAGAAGGGAATTGGATTCAAGGCTGTGTTCCAAGTGGCGTCTAAAGTCCACATACAGTCCAATGCGTTTTCATTCTATTTCGTGTATCGGAGGGACGGTACGGTCGAGGAGAGATTGGGTCTGGTTACCCCGCTCCTGGCGGATGATCCTATTCCAACGGATGAGCGTCCTCTGACAAGGATGACCCTGATTCCGAACAGTACTCGCTACGAGGATTTGGTCGCTCACTTTGATAAAGTCCATCCTACATTACTTCTGTTCTTGTCCAAGATCCGACAGATCAAAATCACCGTTCAAAGGCCACAAAGGGGAAACACCATCACCACTTTCATCAAAGAGGCTCCGTTAGATGCCACGCCTGCCGTTTTGACACGTCTTATCAAGACGGTCGAGGGTGAGGTTGGAGGATCCGACGTAGCCCAAGAAATCTCGCGGTATTACATTTTCAGAAATCTGATAACAGGTCTTTCGGAACATGATACCCGCCCGGAAAGAGACGGATGTGACCTTGTCTTGGCATTTCAGGTGGACGAGAGCGATTTACCTATAAAACCCACTCAATATGATGTGTTTGCATATCTTCCTGTTGGAAACTTTGGCCTCAATGTAAGTTTTATGAGTCCGAGAAGTGTGGCTCTGCTAATACATTTAGTTTCTGATTCAAGCGGATTTCATCTTGGAAGCAAGCAGAACAGAAGTGAAGTCTGACACTGAGTGGAACAAAGACATACTCTCTGCAATTGCAGATAGATTTTGCGAGGCGGTACTGAACTTCTGCATCAGAGATAGTCCTCTGCGGTATCGCTGGGTGGAGTATTTGCCTTCCAGAACAGCATTCCAGAACCACCAATTTTGGAGAGAATTGCCGCGCAAAATTATTGACAAGCTAAAGGATGCCAATATCCTTTACCTCCACGGAACCTCGGAGCTTCGAAAACCGGAAAATGTATGGACACTTCCTCCTGATTATCTGGATGACACTGGGTCACCCCTCTTCAGAGATCTTCCAGGAAGATATAGCAGATATCTATCGCTGGAATATGGCCCCGAAAATATCAACACCCTGAAAGATCTATTTGAAATTGAAAACATTGGGGATCTTGCATTGTGCAACAGAATCAAAGAGGACTTGAACGGTCCCGATTCGAAGATGAAGAGCGGCGAAACCTCCGATAACTGGCATAGTCGAGCGGCTCATCTCATAACGTCTATGCTGGAACGATCTTCAGGAACTGATATCGAGACAAAGATTCGTGGTTTGCCGTTAGTGCCATTGAATGATGGGCAATGGGTGGCTGCTGCAGAGACCGATTTGTACTTTCCAGCAGAAACTGGGCCTGCAATACCTCAAGATGTAATCATCACGATTGATCCTGAAAGTACTGTAAACGAAGCTCGGGAGCGATTGTTTGAAGTCCTTGGCGCCAAGGAATGTCCGCCTAATGAGGTGGTTGGCAGAATTTGGGAAGAATACTCGACTTGGGACGGAGCAGCAGATCTAGCGTCGTCCAGATTGCATCTGAGTTACTTGTACTGGCACGTCGAAAATATTTCCGATCCAGGATTCTTACATTTGTGGATTTATGACGACAACGAAAGGGAGAGAAACACACTGAGAGCGGACGTGCCAGTGTACTTGCCATCCAGAGATGAATATGGCCCCCAAGTCCTGTTCAGGGGAGAACTACCTGAATTGTCAGTTCCATTTCTTAACCCTGGGTATTTCAACCTCATTTCTCCTATAACTCGGCAAACTCGACAGCATGATTTGAGTTGGCAGAACTGGCTCAAAAGGGCTTTGAGAATCCGCGACATCCCTCGCCTGACATTCCGTGCAGGCTCACTAGCTACAGAATTCCGGCACATTCTTCAAAATAGGCCAAATAAGATTGTTGGAACCTTGAAGACGCACTGGGCAGCTTATGGACCAGAGATGACGACCTCGATCAAGGAGGAGATTAAAACAGCAAATGTCTCATGTTGGGGTGTTCCACCTACACAACTGAAGCTCACTTACTTTCCAACGGAAGGTCTGGTGAGTGAGTCTGCAAACCTTGGAATAGTGTCAGGGTTTCCGTTTCTGGCAAATAATGCTCTTCTTGGCTATTCAGATTCGCCTGAAGATTGGGCCTGCCTTAGACTGTTTGACGTACAATTCGAAGCAAATATTGCCTTTTACTTGGAAATTCTACGCCAGCACGAAATTCGGCCACAAAAAGCTTGGAACTTGGCCCGGGCTGATATTTTGAACACATACTCATCGATCTCAGATCACTACAGTGAAAGGAACAAGGAAATTATTGTGTAAGTCATGCTTCCGGGTTCATGATATGGCCAATATTCATAATCCATAGGGAAGCTTTTCATCGAGATAATCTGATCCTTGATCCATCTTGTTTTGAACCAAGCTCTTCAGGTCCCAGATGGATTGATATTGATAATTGCGTTTGGAAAGGTCCAGAAGATCTACTAGACAAAACGCCCTTACATTCTGTCTCGGAATATCGAACCAACCGAAGGATAGCTCGCCTCTTCCACGGAGACATTCTGGAAATCCAAAATGCAGATTGGAAGGATTACAAACGCGCCTTATCGAAGCTCAGAACAGACGCGAACCCTTTGTGGAATGTTGCTGATAGAGCCCAGAGGCTCTACAGGCTATTCTTAGAAAGCCGAATAAGTGATCAAGACTGGGATTCCATACGGTGAGTGAAATCTTCTTACAACTCGAACCAGATTCTAATATGAGATAGTAATGACTTCGAGAATGATGGACTAATCTATGTGCCTTCTACAAACCAGTGGTATCCACCATCAAGATGTCTCTGGAGCAGCCCAGTGCCAGTTGAAGGCATGGCAGTCGTTGGTGACGACTATCCTGAAGGACTTAGGGACTTCTTTCTTACACGTTTGAGAATCTCACCGGCTTCCTTATCAACGCTTGTGGGTGCCCTTCGCTCCTTGGGAGAGAGACGATCCTCAGTGGAGAGTATCAAGAAAATGATCAAAGCAATTAACAAAATGGATCCGACGCGGCAAGATCTAGAGCCTCTTACAACCTGCAATGTACTACCAATCAGAAGACACGTCTCGCGTGGTAATATAACTCTAGGAAACCTCCAGGAAACCTTTGCTATCATTGATAACACAAAATTTTCGACTATCTTCCGGGACCATGTTGATCTCCTCGACTTCTCTCTGGAAGACGTTCACGAACTGGCACCATTTTTAGAGGGCCTGGGTTTGCAAAGCAATTACTTATCACGACTGTGCACAACGCAAACTGCGTGTGATGAAGATGGCACGATTGATGATAGGTTGACACGAGAATTCACAGACAGAGCATTCGAGATCTTGCGGTAAGAGTTGAACTTATCATTTCATTGAATTAAACTAACATTTGTGCAGCGTTGCTGTGTCCCATCGAACTCCAAATGCCCCTCGGCGGCTATATGACCGGCTTCTGGCTTCTTCAATCCTGAAAACAGACAGTATTTCAACAACGTACACCCTACATCATACTAATGGGGATACAATTGGACCTATACCTCGAAGCACTGGTTATGTGCACATTCTAAATCGGGAAAATGGTTGGCAGATCTTCGTTCCAAGGCTAGGATCTAATCGGGAAGCCTGTTACAAGATGCATCTTCCGGAGGCTTTAGCAAAAGCAATGGAAGTGCCTACATCTTCCAGAGAGCACATAAGCATCGTACTGAATAGCAGCATCTCCATCATAGATGACCTTTTGGAAACTGTCGGCATTGGACATGTCCCAAGTATCGAACCGATTCCTCGAAGAGTAGTTTTCGACTCAGATGAAGACGAAGAGGAGGAACAAGACTTGGTAGTCACACCTCTAGAGGGAACGTCTAGAATCATTGCCGACGAGTTCTTCGGCATGTCCCAAGACAGACGCGCAAGTATCGCGATATCTGAAGATGGCTTAACACCGCTATCGAACGTCTCATCTCCACAGCCATTCCCCAGGCCTGCACAGGATAATATCCCAGATATACCCATTCAAGGCATATTCAGCAACGTTGACGCATACACTCACCTTCTTGGCCATGTCATCCGCCTCGCAAGACAGGCAAATTTGCCACGCAGTAATTTCTCAGCAGCACGTGGCAACGGACAACATCTTCCTGGATATGACCACCAAGCCGCATTTGGTATTCGAGCATTAGATCAGATGAGACATGACAGCAAGATTGGGGCTGCTGGAGAGTTATTTGTCAGTATTATACCCAAAAGCCAATACAACAGCTTTAACATGAAACTCTATAGGTATATGAAATACTTTTGCACGCTCTCCAGCCGCATTTCGGTGAAGGCAATTGGAGAAGTAATATGCGCAGCCTAGTGACAGTCCACCCTAATTACCGTGGTATGGCCTCGTGGGATCAGCGAGAGACATCGGACATCGTCTACAGAGACACTGGTAGCCATTTGACTAGATTGCTTATCCGACTTGGCTACCTGGAAAACATTTGGGTTGACACCGAGCCAGAATACTTCATAGAAGTTAAAACAACTACAGGAAACTGTGCAGATCGCTTTTACATGAGTGATACACAGTACAACATGGTACGTTTGTCCTGTTCGTAGACTTGGAATGCGCTAATGATTACAGATGCAAACAAAAGCGCTCCGGCCAGGTCGCACTTCTGCCGAAATCTACGTTATTTGCAGAGTTTATGATCTTGGTAAAGACAGCATGAACTGGAAGATTTATGTGGATCCGGAGGCGCATCGGCAGAGGAATGCATTGGTGTTTACCTCGAGTTGGACAGTGAAACCGGGAGCATCAGTATAGATTCCAATCTTGAGACAATATACGAAGTCGATTTCATCGATGAATAAGAAGTGGGGCAGAACTCTATGTAGAAACATTTCAGCTACTAGAACAAACTCTGAATACAAAGAATTCAAAACGTGACCTCTATTGGATAGAACTATTGAGCTCCCTTGCTGAAAAGGGACTATGGCACACTCGGGTCGTAAATAGGGGGTCTAGAAGTTGCGTAATTTATTGAACTCTCTAAAAAGGAGAGAATAATTCAAACATATATAGAAATTGTCACGTAAACGTGAGGTACAGAGCGGAGACCTGCTAATTGGGTGATCGGATGAATTGTGTCTAAGGTTCTAAGTTCTATGGAATTACTATATATTATTCCTTCTGTGGATTATCCCAAGTCTTCGATTCCACTCCCTAACCCAATTCAATCAATCCCCACCCCCCATACAAAATGGTAAAAACCTACATCCTAGCCCCAAACTGGACCACAGCTCCGCCACCCAAAGGACCCATAAAACTAGGTCACCTCCTTGATGATCTCACGGAATTCACACCGCTGAACTATATTAATGTCCCTGATATGCCTAAGGAATATATGAATCCGGTACATACGCAGAAGGGATTCAAGACTTCGAGGGGTAGGCTTTTGAGTGGTGATTTGGGGTGAGTAGCTAGTTCTTATAAATCTCCTTCCTTAAGTATATGTTCCAAGATAATCCTACTATTTGAACACGCCTAAGATATCTTACGAGCCTGGTCGCAGTAGTCTGTGCGCACAGGCTTCACCAACATCAAAAGCATCAAAATTATATATCAAAGCGGCATTTAATTAGGAGTAGCCCACCTATGACGCTGCATAAGTACATGAACCCAATGCTCCTGTTATAATATCAGCTGATTAATCCAATCCTGTAATATTCTATCCCATTCCTTTAACACTATAGCTTTCATCTTGGCCACTGTAGTCGGCTGTTAGTGACATCTGTGTAATACCTGCTTGATCCTCCTCTAGCACTTCTCAATTGGGTTTATATCAGGGCTCATAGAAGGGTATGGCATTAAGATAATCCTATATATAGTACGCCATTTGGCATAACAGTTACGAGTTGATTTATGACCGTGAGCTGAGTTGCTGTCCTCTATAAATGAAGGTTCAGCAACAAGGCAAAGTCAGTGAGTTATAGCTATAAAAGTCTCCAAGATAGGGGTAAGATGTGCTTCTAGGATTTATGCCAAATAGTCTGTCTGAACAAAGGCTCCTGTCTTGCCAGACCTATAAAGAAATACTAAGGGACTCTTATAACCATATCTAATAGCTCCTTAGGTATACACAGGCGTTATATGGCCCTGGTAGAACTAGTATTATATATATATAAGGTATGTCCTTTCCTTCTTATTTCTTATAATCCTCTGCTTGATAGTCCTTCCTTTAACTAAAAATATAACCTTATTTAACTATAAAACCTTTAATTATTCCTTATACCAAAATATATATATAATCGCCTAAAGTAATCGTCTAATAACTTATATAGCAGTAAGGTATAGCTTTTAGCAAGTAATATACCAGAAATACCCTTGCTGATAAAGTCGTCGCTAAAGAGTAAAGACTGTAATACTATAGCGCACGGGGGGTTTATCCTCTTTTCTTAGCGAGATGTCACGTGAGCCATATTTATATATTAGATACAAAGCACCTTCGAGTCGCATACTCGAAGATTATCTAATTTAATTATTTATATATATATCTTATATTTATTATAATAAATAATAATAATACCAATAATATTATAAAGTCTTTTAATTTATTAAACTAATTAAATTTAGTTATAACAAAAACTAATTAATTAAAATTAATAATTACTAAATTAAGTTAAAGTATAATTAAATAATTATATTAAACAAAACCTTACTTTTTATAAAAATTTTATTTTTATATAAAGAATTAACTTGTCTTAATATTAATTAATTTTTTTTTTTTTTAAAGTTAAAATCAATAAATATATTAAAATATATTAAGATATTATATTAGTTAACTTAAAGTAATTATTTAAGTTTATTAAATTATTTTATCTTATTAAATTTATTAGATAATAAAGATTAATATAAAACTCTAAATGTCAAAAAATAAAAAAAATTAATTTATATAACTAATAAAAGAATAAATTTAGTTATTATAAATATAAGAATAAAAATAAAAGTATTAAACTTTATATTTATAAAAAAATTTAATAAGATTTTTAAGAGAATAAATAATATAAATAATAAGATTAATTCTTTAATTAAAAATTAATATATAATAAACAAAAAAATTAATACTTTAATTAAAAGCTAACGAATAATAAATAAATATCTAAATTATTAATATTAAAGACTTTAAGTATTAGTTAATAAATCTCTTAATATTAAAATTAATTAAGTTTATTACTTTTAATAATATTTAGCTTAGCTAAAAAATAAAGTTTAATAATTATTAAAAGTATAAGCTTTTTTTAAAGAAAGATAATAATAAGAATTAATAATTAAAAATATAAAAAATAATAATATATTAAATATAAACTAAATAATTAAGTTTAATAAAATTAATATATTTAATTTATAATAAATTAATAATAAAGACTTTAAAGTAATTTTAAATAATAAAGATATAATTTATATAAATATTAATTTATTTATTAAATATATTAAAATCTTTTTTAAAAATAATAATTAATATAATATAAAATATTAATAAATTATTAATAACTTTAAGTTATTTCTTAAAGAATCAAGACTTTATTATATTTAAATAAAAAAATCTTTAAAAAAAAAATTAAAATTATATTAAACAGGATTTAATAATAATTTAAATTAAATATAAAAACTATAACTTAAAAATTTAATAAAAAATAATTTATAATTAAAAATATTATATAAAATAATAATATTATTATTATATTTATATAAAAAAAACTTTAATATATTAAAATAACTTAAATACTTAAACTAAATAATATAAATTAAATAAGAATAAGATTAATAATCTATAATTAAATAAATATAAAAATTAAATATTTTTTATAAATATTTAATTTAAATAATATTCTTAAAGAATATATAAAAATTATTAAAAAGTTTAAAGTATTATTTTATTTATAAATAAATAATTAATATTTTTATTTTATTTAAAAGAATAATTAATTAAATTAATAATATAATTCTTTAACTTAAAATAATTAAGATTATAATAAATATAATTAATTTATTTATTAATATAATTAATTTTATTAAAATTATAATAAATATTTTATTATAATATTTAAGAAATATAATAATTAAAACTAATATAATTAAGACTTTAAAGAATATAATTATAAGTTTTATAAAATAAAATAATTAAATAATTATAATTAATTAAAAAAATATTATATAAAGAATAATTATTCTTAAAGAAATAAATTAATTATAATAATTAATTAATTAAATTATTATTTATATAAGCTTAAGTTAAGTAATAAAATATATTATATTAAATTATTTAAAGAAATTAATAATAAAATCTTTTTTTAATAATTATATTTAAAAGTTAATTATTTTATAAAAAAAAAATATTTAAAGAAGAATATAAATATTAATATATTTATTATAAATATTATTTTTTATTTAAATTTTATAATAAACTTTTTATATATATATTCTTATATATTATTTAAAGAATTAATATAATAATAAAGAAATTATAAAAATAAATAAGTATTATTTAAATAAAAACAAAAAAATAAAAAATAATTATAAAGAAAATTAAATTTAATAATATAATCTTTTTTAAAGAAAACTTTTTATATATAAAGTTTAATATTATAATTATATTTAATAAAGATAAATATAAGATTTATATTAATATAAGAATTAGTTATAATATAATTAATTATACTTTTTTTTTAAATATTTTAAATATAAGATTTTAATTAATAAGAAAAGAGTTTTATTTAAAGGAATAAATAATCCTTTATAAAAACTAATTAAATAAACTAAATAATTATTTTATATTAATATAATTAAGTTTAATAAATTTATTATTATTATTAAGATATTAATTATTATATAAATAATTAATATATTTAATATAAATTATTTTCTTAATAATAAATAATTTAATCCTTAATATATTTTAATTAATATAAATAATTTAATCTTAATTTTTTTTAATATTATTT
>Ga0302224_10001404_pt1 | contig 10392 bp, 8 predicted proteins | sample II_Palsa_E3_1_FD_193520 | JGI IMG/M metagenome (GOLD analysis project Ga0302224, IMG submission 193520) | Peat permafrost microbial communities from Stordalen Mire near Abisko, Sweden - II_Palsa_E3_1 | ecosystem: Environmental > Terrestrial > Soil > Palsa > Peat permafrost | place: Sweden... | reverse complement strand
CGTTATTATTCCGGCATTGATGAAAATCCGCACGAGCGAGTGACTATTTATGAAGGTGTCTGCCCGATATACCCGCACGGCCATGTTTTTTCATTGGTTAATCGCACTGCTGATTTTTCTGAACCTGCTGCTGGCCTGGACTTTCGATTTAGTGCCGGATGCCTGGGGCCGTCCGGCGGTGGATATACATAAGTCGATCGGTATCACCGTGCTGGGCTTGGCGCTGCTGCGCTTGCTGTGGCGTTTTGCCAATCCGCCGCCGGCTTTACCCGGATCATTTGCAAAAATCGAGCGGGCGGGAGCACATGCGGCTCATTTCGGTTTGTATCTGCTGATGATTTGTATCCCGCTATCGGGATGGTTGCATGATTCGGCTTGGCGCGACGCCGCGACCCACCCGATGCAATGGTTTTACTTATTTCAATGGCCGCGTATCGGTTTTATCATGAATCTCGATCCGCAATTGAAAGAACGGCTGCATCATTTATTTGGCAGTCTTCATGTCTGGCTGGCCTATGTACTCTATGGATTATTCGTGTTGCATGTCGCCGGTGCGCTAAAGCACGAATGGTGGGATCGTCAATCGGTCTTGCAACGCATGGTGCCCTGGGGCAAACCGAAAAACGACGATTTAAACTGAGGGTAAATCAGGCAGGTGCCTGGTTTGAAGCGGAGCGTCAGCCGCGGCACAATGCAATTTATTGAGCGATTGGAGGTCGTACACGTTAAACTCCATGGCTATTGAATTGGGGTTGAATCACCCGTGCGGCACTTTTGCCGCAGGATAGCTTGCTCGGCCGGTAACTTGTATCCATGTTGTAACAACTGGCATGGTTTGAAACATTGGCAGACTTCGCCTCTGCGCTGGCCGACACTGAGCTTTATATACTGAACGGATACTGTGTTGTGTCTTGACCGGTCGCCGTTCACTCTTTTGGAGTCGTTGATGAGAATTGCCCAGATTGCGCCGCTGACCGAGTCGGTACCCCCCAAATTATATGGCGGTACGGAGCGTGTCGTGTCCTACCTGACCGAGGCGCTGGTGGAGCTGGGGCACGACGTCACCCTATTTGCCAGTGGCGATTCTCAGACCTCGGCCAAGCTTGAAGCAGTATGGCCGCGCGCATTGCGGCTGGATCCGTCGATTCGCGACCGGATTGCGCCGCATATGTTGATGATGGAACTGGTACGCCGCCGTGCCGAAGATTTCGATGTGCTCCATTTTCATATGGATTATTACTCGTTCTCATTGTTCGGCCGTCAAGACACGCCATTCGTCACCACCTTGCATGGCCGGCTCGATTTGCCCGAACAACAACCGGTATTCGATACCTTCGGTAATGCACCGGTGATTTCGATTTCGGATTCGCAGCGCGGGCCGTTGCCTCAGGCCAATTGGTTGCAAACCATTTATCACGGTTTGCCGGAAAACCTCTACACGCCGCAAGCGGTCGAACAGAAATATTTGGCGTTTATGGGGCGCGTGTCGCCCGAAAAGCGTGTCGATACCGCGATTCGCATTGCCCAGCAGTGCGGCATGCCGATCAAGATTGCCGCCAAAATCGATTCCGCCGACCGCGAATATTTCGAAAAAGAAATCAAACCTTTGTTCGATTTACCCCATGTCGAATATATCGGGGAAATCAACGATCATCAGAAAGCCGAATTCCTCTCGGGCGCGCATGCCTTGTTGTTCCCGATTGACTGGCCGGAGCCGTTCGGCCTGGTAATGATCGAAGCCATGGCTTGCGGCACGCCGGTGATCGCCTACAAGCGCGGCTCGGTGCCGGAAGTGATCGATGAAGGTGTGACCGGTTTTATCGTGGAAGACGAAGCGGCTGCGGTTGCCGCGGTGGGGCGCCTGCATTTATTGCCGCGCGCCCAGGTACGGCAGCGTTTCGACCAGCGTTTTACCGCACGGCGGATGGCGCAGGACTACGTCAATGCCTACCAGGGTTTGTCGCCTGCTCAGCGGCATCCTCACTTGAAAGTGGTCGACTGAGCTTGCGTTGACCTTACCCCGGGGCGGATCGTGCGCCGGGGGGAGGCGAAAGCCGCCATGCGGCGTTCAAGCTACCTTTGCCGGGCCGCTTCCGGCCTGCAGCAATACCCCCGTCATACCTGGAGAACTCCCGCCGGATTTATTTCGGCGGTGCGTTGTCGCCCGATTTCGCGTGTTCTTGAACCGCCGGTGAATCCGTCTCGGCCAATGGTTCGGTCGCGACTTGCTCGGCCTGCAAGGCCTTGGGGTCGAGCGTCAGATAGGCGCGCCGTTGGGTGTCGGCGATCGGGATCCCTTGCTCGCGAAAACGCTGCAAAATACGCCGGTTGAACTCGCGCTGCACGGTCCAGCGGGTGCTGTCCTTGGCGCGAATTTGCCCGGAAATGGTGACCATCGCGCCTTCGACCACGTCGATCCCCCAATACTCAAAATCGTTCAATATCATGTCCGCGTAAGCCGGATCGACGCGCATGGCGGTGCCGATGTCGCGCAAGGTGGCAACCACCAGATCGATATCCGCGTCGTAAGCGACGCTGACCTTGACGGCGGCGTTGCCGATGCCGCGATTGGTATTGTTGACCGTGGTGACCGAGCTGAACGGTATCGTATACAGCGAACCATCGCCGCCGCGCAGGCGCACCGTACGAATCGACAAATATTCGACGGTGCCCGATACGCCGGCGACCGTGACGTTGTCGCCGACCTGCATGGCATTTTCCATCAACAGGAAGATGCCGGTGATAAAGTCCTGCACCAGCTTTTGCGAACCGAAGCCGAGTGCGACCCCGATAATACTGGCGCTGGCCAATAGCGGCGCCGTGTTGACCCCCAGTTGATTCAAGGCGGTCATGCCGACGATCAGCGCGATCACGATCAGCAGTACCGAGCGCAGCATGGGCAGCAAGGTACGCAAGCGCGCCGCCCGGATCCGGTCGTCGTTTTGGGTCCAGCGGTCGAGCCGGCGCTCGACCATGGCATTGGTGCTTTCCCAAATCAACAACGCCACCACGCAAGCGATGCCCACCGTGGTCCCCGCCGAAATCAGGCTTTTGCCTATCGCTCCCGCGCTGAACCAATGTAGCGAGTCGACCCCCCAGGCTTGCAGCATGATCACCACGGTAATCAGTGCGACCAGGGTCGAGACCACACGACGCAGCGCCGGATAATAACGATGCGCGCGCCTGACCACCGGCGACAGCTCGGCCGGATCGTCGCCGCGGTTGAAGGCGCGAGCAAGCGCGCCGAGCAGGATAATCGCGATAATGCGCGCTACCGCCAGAATGGCCACCGATTGCCCGAGTAAATCGAAGACCCGGGACAGGCCGTTTTTGACGTTGAGCGCCCAGGAAAACCAAAGCGCGACAATCAGGAAAATTGCCACGAAAGCCCAGATATCGGCAAGCCATGCGCCCAACATCGCCATCGACGGTTTGGTTTCGGTACGGCGCCGGATGACGCGGTTGATCGGCCGCCGATAACGCATTACCACCACGATGGCCAGGATATGGCCGATCAGTACCGCCAGACGCGAGATCGCGTCATGCGCGGCGTTACTCATGCCGAGTTCGGCGACGGCGTCAGCCAGCCCATTGCCCAGCACAATGATGCCGACGATCCACATCATCCACACTTGCAGGCGGTGTGCCGTGTGATCGGAAATTTGCAGCAGGCGCAGGCCGGGTGCTTCGGGGGCGGTGAGCAAACGCACAATCGTGAGCACCGTACGCACCACCAGATAAGCGTTGGTGATGGTTTCGATCACGTTGTCGGCGACGCTGCCGTCGTCAACCAGCAAAGACGGTAAAGTGGTCGCAATCAGGAAAAACGCGATGAGCGGCAGCAAGGTCAGGACGAAATGCGCCAGGATGGCGGGCAAGCGCTTGAGCAAATGCCAGTGGCTGCTGGCTGAAATAAGACCTTTGACCTGGGTGGCGGCGACTTTTTCACGTTTGTCCGCGGCGTCGGCGCTGTCGGGTTGATCTGCGCCGGCCGCCGCCGGGGCCTCTGGGGCCACGGTTTTGGCAGCGGGGGTTGCATCCGCGTCGGCATCCGCGTCGGCGTCGGCGTCGGGAGCAACGTCTGCGACCATCGCCGCGCGCGTGCGGTCTTCGGCCTTGAGCGTCGCGTTGTCGGCGGCGTCGCGTTGTGCGTCGGCGGCGAGTTCGGGCTGGCTGCTTGCGGCGATATCGGCCGCCATTTTATCGTCGCGCTCGGCACGGGCGGCGAGCAGGCGCCGCGGGTGCCGCAATACGCGTGACAGCACCCATTCGCCGATCAGTGCCGCGAGCATCACGGCGGCGAGGGTCCACAGCGCGTTCCAGGTTTGGGCGCGTTGGTCGGGGCTGTTGATCACCTGATTGAGCCAGGTCGCGATGGCCGGAAAGCCGCGGAACAAGCCGCTTGCGCCTTTCGCTTCGATTACGGCTGAGCGCCCCCAATGGCTGGTCTGATGCACCAGTTGCGCGATCAGGCCATTTGAGACCAAGGGGCTGCTGGCAGCCGTGGCCGATGCGGCCGTCGCACCTGACGGCGCCATAATGGCGGCAACCAGCGGATTCATCGCTGGGGTGGCCGGATGCGCGGCGCTGGCGGCAACCTTGGGGGCCGGCGCGGCCTTGGTTTCGGCATGGTGCGCACTGTCGCTTTCATGTGTTGCGTGTTTTGCGCCAACGCCGCTACCGTCGCTAACGGCACCGGATGCGCCCGATGCACTTGATGCTTCGCCAGCCGAGGGTGCAGCGAGCACGCGCAGGGTGCTCTCCATGGCGGCACGCCGTTGCGGATCTTGCAGATTATCGAGTGCCTGGCGCGCTTGCACGGGGCTGAGAGCACTGGCGGGCGTGTCGCTCGCGGCAGCCGGGGCATCCGCCGCGGCATAAGCTTGATGGAGGCACAGCGCGGCGCATAGGCTCAGCGCGGTACGGAATAAAAATTTATGCATGCGGTCCTGTCAATGTAAGCAGCGCCAAAGCGCGTCGGCGGCCGATGGGTGGGGCGTGTCCTCGGCCCGGAGCCCATCCGGATTTGGCCCCCATAGCGGGGTCTGCCCAGATAGGACTGCGGGGGCCGCATGGAGTTCGATCCAATGCTTTAATTTGGGCGGCCGGCGGTGTCAGATAAGCCCCAAGCCGCCCGACCGGGGTGGCCCGGCCCAGCCCAGCCCGGCCCAGCCCGGCCCGATCTCATCGGTCCTGTCTAAACCAGTCCGGTCAGATAGTACACAGCGATCACAAAAAATACGGCCAAAGTTTTGATGATGGTGACCGCAAAAATGTCGCGATACGATTGTCTGTGGCTTAGACCCGTGACCGCCAGCAAGGTGATCACCGCGCCATTGTGCGGCAACGTATCCATGCCGCCGCTGGCCATGGCGACCACCCGGTGCAATACCTCCAGCGGGATTTGCGCGGCCTGCGCGCCTTTGATAAAGGTATCCGACATCGCGGCGAGGGCGATGCTCATGCCGCCCGAGGCCGAACCGGTAATACCCGCCAGCGAACTGACCGAAACCGCTGCTTTGATCAAGGGGTTGGAAATACTCTGCAAGGCATTGCCGACCACGATAAAACCCGGCAGCGCTGCAATCACGCCGCCAAAACCGTATTCAGACGCGGTATTCATCGAGGCCAGCAAGGCTCCCGCAACCGCTGCTTTGGTGCCGCCGGCGAAGCGCCCGCGCATCCGGCCGAAGGCGGTGACGGCCACCAGCACAATCCCGAGCAGCAGAGCCCCTTCGACGGCCCAGATGGCGATCACCGATTTGATCGGCGTGACCACCGCCGGATGCATGCCCGGCAAGGCATCCGGCGAGACGGTATAGGCTGCGCCGTACCAGATCGGGATCAATTTGGTGAGGGCGAAGTTCGCCACCCCCACCAGCACCAGCGGCGCGATGGCGAGCAGGGGGTTGGGCAAGCTACGCGATTCGATGCGCTCGGGTTCGTTGAGCAAGGCCGTGCCGTAACCTTCGCCGCTTGCCATGGCGGCGCGGCGGCGCCATTCCAGGTAACTCAGGCCGACCACGATAATAAACAGCGAGCCCAGCGTACCCAGCCACGGCGCGGCCCAGGTGGTGGTCTTGAAGAAGGTGGTGGGGATGATGTTCTGGATCTGCGGCGTGCCGGGCAGTGAATCCATGGTGAACGAGAAGGCGCCCAAAGCGATGGCGCCCGGCATCAGCCGTTTGGGAATATTGCTTTGGCGATAAAGCTCGGCGGCAAAAGGGTAGACCGCAAACACCACCACAAATAACGACACTCCGCCGTAAGTCAGGATTGCGCATACCGCGACGATCACCGCATTGGCCCGTCCACGCCCGATATATTTGATCGCGGCGGCGACAATCGCCTCGGAAAATCCGGACAGCTCGATCACCTTGCCGAACACCGCACCCAGCAGAAACACCGGGAAATACAGTTTGACGAAAACCACCATTTTCTCCATGAAAATGCCGGAGAACACCGGGGCGACGGCGGACGGATCGGTCAGCAGCACGGCCCCCATGGCAGCGAGCGGAGCCACCAGAATCACGCTATAGCCGCGATACGCGGCCAGCATCAGGAAGATCAGTGCGGCGAGCACGATAACAAATGACATAAGGTCTCCGGAGGCTTTTTTTCGTCAGCCACATCATGCCGCAACAGCGCGGCTTTGTCCTATTTAAGGCGGCGCTTGGCGGTAAATGCGGACGGCGCATGCAAGCGCGCGCCGAATTAATGAGGCAAATCGCCGCTATCATTAAAGTGCGTGAATGGAAACAAATCGACGCTGCAAGCTATTGTGGCGTCACTCAACCGCGCATCAACGATCTGCTGCGTGGACGGGTATCGCGTTTTTCATTGGATGCATTGGTCAATATCGCGACTGCTCTGGGTCAGCGAGTGCATATTGCATTGCAAGCGGCGTAAGGTCTAAACCTAAACCGCTTGCCGACCCTGGCCTAAACCGCCGGCACGGCCGTCAGCCGCAAACGCGTAATTTCCGAGGGCGCGCCCAAACGGTTGGGCGGGCCCCAGTAACCGGTGCCGCGGCTGGTGTACACCCACAAATTTTCCAGGCGTTCGAGACCGGCAATAAACGGCTGCTGCAGACGCACGAAAAAATTCCAGGGCAGGAACTGTCCGCCATGCGTATGCCCCGAAATTTGCAGCGTAAAACCCGCGCTCGCCGCCGCCGGCGCCGAACGGGGTTGATGCGCCAGCAATACTTTGACGGCGATATCGGCGGGCGCTCCGGCCAACGCAAGCAGGGGGTCGCTACGGTGGCTGGGGTCGAAGTTGCCGCCCGAAAAATCGGTCACGCCGGCGATCAACAATTGCCCCTGGCCGTGCTCCAGGACCACATGCTCATTCAGCAATACCGTCAGGCCCAAGCGCCTGAATTCGACCACCCATTCGGCTACGCCCGAATAATACTCGTGATTGCCGGTGACGAGGAAACTGCCATGCCGGGCGCTGAGCCGGGACAAGGGCTGGGTATGCGGACTCAAATCCATCACCCGGCCGTCAACCACATCGCCCGTGACAGCGATCAAATCGACTTCCAGGGCGTTGACCGCATCGACAATCGCGTCGATATAGTTGCGTTTGATGGTTGCGCCCACATGCAAGTCGCTGATCTGCGCGATGGTGAAGCCTTCCAGCGCCGGGGGGAGGCCTGCGATAGGCACGTCGACGGTTACAACCCGGGCACGGCTGCGAGCGTTAACCAAGCCGATCAAGGTCAGTACAACGGCGAAGAAGGCTACGCCGATGGCAGATCGATTGCGCCAGGCGGCAGAGATCGCAGGGTGATGCAGCAGCGTGGCTGCACTCCAGACGGCCAGCAAGGTCAGCTCGCGTAACAGCGCCAGCACCAGCAAAGAGGAAAATAAACCCAACGCCAGCATGCCGATCCAGGTCAGGGTATCCGCCACGCTGCGGCGTTTGATAAACCGGCCCAGCACGCCGAGAAACAGGCATAGATATAGCGCCGCCACGGCGCATAGGCCGATGCGCATGCCGCCGACGCCTAAATGCATATCGGGCACGAGCCTGAAGGCGAGGTAAACATGCAGCAGCAGGGTAATAAGCACAAAGGTGGCAAGAAAATTAACGCGACGCATAGGGGGCTAAAGAGGTCTTGAAGCAGGTTGGAGTCGGCGATGTCCGCACTGAGATCCTGAGTTGGAAGATCCGCGATGGAGTAATCGCTCGGAGGTCGTTGCCCCAGCGGCACTTCCTACCGGGCGCCGCCAAAGTGTGCTGGGGCGGCGCTCCGGACGGTCTCATCTCGGGCAAATTTCCAATTCAGGCACTATTAGCGTGAACAGGCCCTAGTGTAGCGCGATGCCTGCAACTGCGCCGGGCATACGTGAAAGCTATCCGGCGCCGCCTTGCCCTGCCTGGTGCGCTTGCCCGGCCGGCCGCTTACGGCCGCCGGCCCCTTTGCTTGCGTCCCGCTGCGATAACTGATATTTTTCACGGCGCGACGGTGTGAACCGTTGCAACGTTCTCAGGGCGGGGTGTAATTCCCCACCGGCGGTAATGGCAGCAATGCCTAGCCCGCGAGCGCTTTCGGCCTTGCGCCGGAAGGTCAGCAGACCCGGTTTGATTCCGGGGCCGACGGTATAGTCCGGATAAAGAGAGAACGGGATCTTCCGCATCCGCCGGTTGGCGTTTGCGCGTCCCCGTTTGCCCTGTTTTTGTCATACAAACAGGAGCTTGAGTCATGAATCACCTTCGTTCAAATACCTCCGGCCTGCCGGAAACGCGTATCGCTTTTGTCCAGGCATCCTGGCATAAAGAGATTGTCGACCAATGCCGCGAGGCTTTTACCGAGGAAATGATGCGCGGGGGTTATGCGCAATCCAGCCTCGATTTTTTCGTGGTGGCGGGTGCTTTCGAAATCCCATTACAGGCAAAATTGCTGGCCAAAACCGGCCGTTATAGCGCTGTGGTGGCGGCCGGACTGGTGGTCGACGGCGGCATCTATCGCCACGAATTTGTCGCCCAAAGCGTGATCGGCGGCTTGATGCAGGTTCAACTGGAAACCGAAGTGCCGATGATTTCCGCGGTGCTGACACCGCATCATTTCCATTCCCACGACGAACATCAGCAGTATTTCAGCCGGCATTTCCTGCTCAAGGGAACCGAGGCGGCACAGGCCTGTATCAGTACCGTGGCGGCATTGCGGCGGCTGGCCCAGTTTGACGCCGAGGCGGAACCGCGGCCCGCGGCCTTGGCCTGCGCCTGATTGAGATTGGCGCGGCAAGTCTGAGCCTGCGCCGGCGGGTTCACGGCAAATTCACGGCAAATTAACGGCGGGTTCAGAAAGGAGCAGCCGGCATGCGAGCGTGTGCCGGCCGCGGATAGGCGCCTTAAACCGCCAGCACCTGTAGTGCTTGCGCCAGCGCCCCGCTGGGTGCGGCCAGTTCTTCCAGGATCGAAAAATGATTGTGTCCGGCGAGCAAATGTAACTCTATCGCTTCGCCCATCTCACGCACATCACGGGCGTAGTCCTCGCTTTGACGGATCAATTCGGGGCGCTCGGCGGCGCCGACGATCACCTGCGTCGGTACCCCGGCGGCAATATGGTGGCAAGGACTGAAAGCCGCGACTTCGCTGGGTGACAGGCGAAGTTTGTCGTTCAAATTCGATAAGCGTATCGGTTCGAGATCGAACAAGCCGCTGATCGCCAACACGCCGCTCACGGCTCGATGATTGCGGAAATGCGCAGCCAACTGGCCGCCCGCCGAATGGCCGGCCAGCACCAGTTTTCTGCCCTGCGGCAGGGTGCCGGATGGGCTGCCGCCGAATTCGCCATGGCTTTCCAGAAAGTGCAACAACTGGCCGATTTCGGCCACGATACCTGTCATCTTGGCTTCCGGGGCCAAGGTGTACTCGGCCAGCACCACGTTGAACCCAAGCGCCAGCGGTCCCGCGACGATAAAAGCGAAATCTTCCTTGCTGCGCGATTGCCAATAGCCGCCATGAAGAAACACGACCGTGGCGACGCCGCTGCCCTGTGGCGCGGCAAACCAGTCAAAGCGCTGGCGCGCCCGATTGCCATAGGAAATATCGCGATGGCAGGGGTATTGCACATAAGCGTCCTGGCTGCGCTGGATATAGGCGTCCATTATCTGAGCTGCATCCGGCACTGCGGCGCTGTTGTTATAGGCCAGATCCAGCGTGGCCTGGTCCATCCCGCGAAAAATCGTATGCATGAGAAGTGTGTTACCGCAGAAAAGGAGAGGAAACTGCCGACCCTGAATCTTGACATGCATTGATCCGGCGAGCACGTCGATGGCGTCGATGTTTACCCCAGAAAAGTTGAATGTTTTAAAACTTTCTCTTGCCGCGTACCCCCTCAAACAGGCATATCTACAGGCGCTAAAGGTGTTGCGGTAGATG
>Ga0302224_10001403_pt1 | contig 10401 bp, 2 predicted proteins | sample II_Palsa_E3_1_FD_193520 | JGI IMG/M metagenome (GOLD analysis project Ga0302224, IMG submission 193520) | Peat permafrost microbial communities from Stordalen Mire near Abisko, Sweden - II_Palsa_E3_1 | ecosystem: Environmental > Terrestrial > Soil > Palsa > Peat permafrost | place: Sweden... | reverse complement strand
TGACCTTGCGGTTCGTTGCGTACGTTGCACACGCTCTGCCGGGGCGGAAGGCTCAGCCTTCACGGATGCTGCGGAATGCAAACGCCCTCCTAGCGTCGACAGCAGCATAGGCTGTGGCTGGACCAGCCCGTTCTGCCATGTCTCTCTGCCACTGCCAACTTTCCCGTGAGGAGCCTTGCTTCCCCGAAAAATTAATCTAATATTGATCAGGTGGGCTGCACAGCGGCTTCGAGAGGACTACCGTCTCTCTGCCCCACTGATAACTTCGCAAATTGTTTTATGGCTTTCACATTATATCATGTTTAGGGCCTGGTGAGGCTGCTTGATGCAAAACAACATGCTTCAGTCAGGTCGATCGTATCAGCCTTTGCTATGCCAGAGGCTGAGGATCAGGTTCAGAACCTGACCTTTACCTCTCTGGTGTCTGGCTCCACAATCTACCCCTCGTGTATAACGTCTGATTCTGCTCCACAGTCTGATTCTTACCCTGCTGCCACAATCTTCTCGCCGACAGTGTCCATACTGCTCCCACAACCTCCTTGTCGACATCGTCCGAACTCTGCTCACGCTCCGAATCTGGCCTTCTGCTCTACTCTACGGCATTTACCTCCACAATAAACGTAAAATTTTTATTAATTTTTATTAAATAACTTTACTTAATAATATTATATCTTAAAATACATTAAATTATTATTTTCTTAAGCTTATAATGTTTTATAAGCTACTCTATTAACTTTTCTCCAAACCCGTGTAACTCGCGTATCGTATTCTTGTACTCTATTTTGATTTCGTAGTCTTTTTTGTGGTCGAAATTAAGGGGGGGCGTGGTGGTGGGCATTTTGTTGGTGTTTTTGGTGGGTTTTTGGTGGGGTGCGCTCGCTAAAAACACAGACTTTCGCCATAAGGCTCGTAACTCTGCAGAGTATTTTGTTCCTCAAAGTCAGCTGTCCTATGCTCGCAACGTACTCCAACTTCGGCACTATCTCACAACTATCTCACGACCACTCTTCGTCGGATAAACAATTGAACCTGGAGATGTATAACCCTAGATGTGCGTAAACGTATGGCAAATCAGATGTGTGAATCACCCCTAAACGTCCTTGCTGTTTCGAGAAAGTCCGACGCCAGGTCATATGATTATATTGTTAAAGCAGTGCTATTTGACTACAATTTCAAGATCTGAAATCGTAAATGGAATTAATTAAAAAACAATATCGGCTCCTGGCACAAGCACCTTTCCTTCTGCAACACCAACAAAATCAGCAGCAATGCTGACGTTAATCTCTTTGTCCCCTTTCTCCAGTTCAACCTGAATCACACAATTTCTTCCCACCGCTTGCCCCTGCTTGACTATAACTTGAATCCTTTCGGCATCAGGTTCTAGTTGTCCATACTCGTACACATAACGAGCCAGAGGACCAGCAGCACTCCCAGTTGCCGGGTCTTCTCCTGACATCCCCGGACTGAAGAAACGCGCCTGGAACGTCCTCTTCCCATTGACTTGCGATTTGTCTTCTGCAAATAAGTAAAGGCCAAAGGCGTGATCATCAACAGTTTTAAGCTCGGCCAAGATTGAAGCACGATCTACTACTGCGCGTTGGAGCGCAGCAACAGACGATATTGGAACAGCTAGATGCTTCGAGGACGACGTGGACACAATTTGCGAAGGAAGATTTGCGTAGCCGATTTCATTTTCTTCGAGCCCTATCAAGCGCGCTAAGGCTGCCTTGTTTTGGTGCTTCCCATGGAGGTTGGGCGGAGCTTGACGGAGAGAGACAAAGATATCCACTGGGGTATGTTGGACGAGTCGCACCGCTTGTGCTTGAGCTCCAATTTGGACATCGAAGATTAATCCTTCCGCGTCATTGTCAGAACGAGAAGTTTCGTCCCCAACTAATCCGTTCCTCGCGATCCACCAAATTGCCCCAAGGCTGTTATGGCCGGCACCAAAGACTTCGCGGCCGTTGGGAAGAAACGAGCGCAGACGGTATTTGACGTTCGGAAGAGTAGACGAGTTCACAAAAGTCGTTTCTGAGAGATTAAATTGTCTCGTAATCAATTGCATCTGGGATATAGTCAGAGCGTTGTCTCGGTCGTCAACAACGGCGAGCGGGTTGCCTTGATAGGCTGTCTTGGAGAAGACATCAACCACTGAGAATTTGACTGTGGCCATTGCAATGATATAGAAGTTCTTTCTTGCTTCAAAGCTTTAAGTTTGAATCACAACGATCGAGTATTTTATATTTCGGTGTTGCTGAGAAATACCCGAGTCGGGTAATAGGCGAGTATGGCGATTTGTCATGTTATGTTGTACGCCCTTTGAATGTCAATATTGGCAGATTCTTAGAGTTAGGATCGGCGTTAGGCTTTAAGGGGAGCGGGTATAGGGCGAGTTAAGACAGGGGTAGGGCGTCGGCGTTAGGGCAGGTTGGGTTAGGCGTAGGCGTAGGCTTTGGGTGGTGGGTAAGGGGCAAGCCTTACGCTTGTGGCAGGCCTAGGAAGACAGGTGATATAATCCCTCTCTTCGGACTTAAGTCAGCAATTTCCAGACTTGGTATAGCAATCTCTGACCCAACACAGCAGTTGGGTTCCCCTACCCCTTGGTAATTACACTCGGAGATTACTCTCTTGGAGGGTGTATCTATGCTTAGAGCTGAGATCACAATGAGGAGAAGCATGATGATCCTGGGCCTGCTTGTTTTGGGAGAGCCGCCATGTCTTAGTCAAAGTCTCGGTTTCGCGACTAGCTGATAAACGGAAGTTCAACTATTGCTGTGTGTCTGGATTGATCCTCTACGCGCCGTCCCGTCTATTCCCGTCACTTCAAGTACAGCAACGGCCGCGTGAGGGAGTCATCTTGAAGAGCATTTCTCACTGCTATCAGAATCTCACTCACTTCACTTTGGAGACTAACAGAACCAGACCAGAAAAGTCCGATCCTTCGGAACTCGCCTGGGTTTTCCTCAGTCTGATGCAGAAGCAATCCCGCAATTCGTAGCAAAAATAGGTTATCTGGTGTCCCGTTTCTTCCCCAAAAGATTGGAAGAGCAAAGCAAGACTGGACGCTATTGTCCCGCTCTCCGTCTAACAAACAGTATCCGATATGTTTTGCGTCTTGTAAAGTATCATAGATCAAGTTCCCGTGTGGTCTTGGGCCGAACTTGATGAAATGATCATCGTGGTAAAGTGTTGAATCGGTTTGCATTTCAGAAACACTGACATTGAAAACATGGCCACAAACTGCCAAGGAGAGTTTCGTTTCATTCCAGTTAACTCGGAAGCAGGCGCCGCTATACTTTGACCAAGTTGTCCGGAAGAAGAATAGCCAATGGACAGGTTTCTCAACCGATGCCCACGACCATGATGGAATGAGCGGCATATCTTGATTACGAGGAGTAATGTTTGCTGTTCTGGCGGCGAGAGAGGAGTTTTCGTCTGAAATACTCCACAGAAGTCCATATTCAATATGTTCCTTCCACAACCCGGATACATATGTATCCTTCAGGTCTCGGTTCAGGAGTCCTTTTGAGATCCTACGCGCCAAGCCCTCGATCGCTATTAACTTATCTTTTCGGTACGTGAAGAATCTTCTAGAAAAGTCCTTGACATTTTGGTACAAATGCAAGGGAGCGATTATCTCTATCGAGATCGTAGGATCTTCTAAGGCTACACTTTGTAGTAAACGTGTTTTGGAAAAGGAAAACCAAGAAGGTACGTCACGCCTCCAGCCTACTTCAGAATGATATCCCTTATACCTACATTCATAAGATATAGATCGTCTCCTAAAGTAGACTATCCTCCTTGAGAGGAGGCGGTCTTGAAAAGTCCAGCCACGGCTGTTCCAAGTCGATCGTTCGATTTCGTGGTATGACTCGACTTTTGCCTCGTTAAGTGCTATATCGTTTCCGCTCGGCTGTGTCTCGTTGCCACAGCGCACAGGTATATATGCCATCAATTTTGCCGATCAGTAAGGAAGCCATCTTCTGCTCTGTTGGCTGCTGTAGCGGCGATGGTCAGTGCAGCGTTTGAGTAGATGCGATCCATCGAAGCAGCTTCAGTGTTCCAGTCATCTTCATCATCTTGTATAATACTACTATGGCTTCAGCAAATGTACTAGAGTTATACCGAAAACTTTCTTACCAAAGACGGTCGATCCAAATATAGTGATAGCCAAGTGATCTTGTTACAGAAATTGCATCTTTGACTGTAGACGAGAGCTCCCAGAAATACAATCGCTTCATGTTCTCCTCTACGTTTGCGCAAAGTGTTGCATCGTTTGTTGAATTAGTTGAGCCCCAGCAGTAACTAAGAGCTAAGTATTCCGTATTGGATGATTCGAGTGTGACGAGGTGTAAGTCCTCATATGATGAATCCGAGCCAACATCGATTAGTCTGGTTGGAACGAACTTATCGTCGTGTCTACAATTAGCTATATGTAGTCGATGACATTCCTGAATCCATGACTTTAGCAACTGTGTATTTTGCGTGGATAGCTTCGCTACTGGTGTAACTTGGATATGGCTTAGCAGCGATCAAGATGCATGGCGGCGTACTGACCTAATTGAGGCACAGTGTCAGGGTATAATGTCAGAGACACATCCCAAACTCTCGCACCGTCGCTTATTCTGTGCAAATACATATCGACGGATGAAATTCGATGATCGGGAGATTTGCGGATTGCAATGTAATCTCTATCCTCCCCGGAATATTCGTATGATGATGTCGGAATGACTGAGAACGCCACGTATGCCGTCACAAGGACTTCGTCGTCGATATACTGCCTATGCCCGACTTTGTTCTACATAGAGGGCATTGGATAATCGAAACAATTAACGAAAAGAGCGCAGAGAGCACAACCAGCTTTAACAGTCGATCTTATATTCGGTAGATCTGGGTATTTGTCCTGTCGAATGTAATCTGTGTACAGATTGCCATGGTTTGGGCGAGTGGAGTACTCTGGTACTGCCCTAGGAGAGTAATTTGTGTAGAGATAGCTAGAATTTTGGGGAGTGGAGAGCTGTGGAAGGTGCCCCGGAGCAGGAGGGGGAGGTCCATGCGTTTTGATGTGTTAAGGAGTAATAACGAGCTTAGATTCGTCCACTATAATAGCCTGACAGTATTCGCAAGCCGAAGAGGAATGGTTTTCCTCCATTGCGCAGTAGAGTTCGCCCTCTACAAAATGACGGCGCCTTGATAGCGATGAGTGTACCGTTCTTATTTAGGAATAGGGGCAAAGCAACATGGGAAGGCGGAGAGAGAGGACAATCGGCTACGCTGAATCGCGTCGGTTACAATGAAGTTAATCACAATCATATTCCATCACCTCAAGTTGCATAAGATATTTAGCTCCCACTGCGACCATTGGCAAACTGACCGAAGGGGCTGTGTAAGCAATCCCATAGCCTGGTGGAGGGGCTGTGTAATAAGTTGATGAAGACAGCCCTCCGTAAGGCCAATAAGAGTTGCTTAGGTTACTCAGGTTACTGGGCAACCAATAAGGATACCACACGTGGCGTGACAGCAACGACGCGATTGTATTAATCCCGTCCCCTCAGCAGTGGATAAAGGAATTAACGCACGGTTCAGCCGAGAACACTAAATTTTTATTTAAAGTCAATACTTTTTAGATTTTATAAAATTATTAATTAACATTAAAATATTTTATAATTAAAAATTTATTTAAAGATTTATAAATTTTAATTAATTAAATAAATAAATAATAAATATTAAATAAATTTAATTTTTATTTAAATTTTAATAATTTAATTAATTATAATTATATATTAATTTTTTTTATTTATAAATATTTATTATTTTTTAATATATTTTTTATATAATAATATAAATAATTTAATTTTTAAAATAAATTATTTTAATATATAAAATTAATTTAAAATTTCAATTATATATATTTTTAATAAAATTATATAAATATAATAAAAAATAAAAAATATATTATAAATATTTTAAAAAATTTTATTATTATATAAAAGTTTAATTTTTTTTAAAAAAATATTTATAATATTATAAATATTATAAAAAATTTATTATAATTATTATAAGTTTTTATATTTATTAATTAATCTTTAATATTAATTAATTTATAAATTATTAAATACTTTTTAATATATTATTTATAATTTATAAATATATAATAATTTTAATATTATATATAAATATTTAAAAATAAATATTAATTTATAAAAAATTAAATATAATAAAATAAATTTTATAATATTAAAAATAAATAATTTTAATAATATTATAGAATTATATATAGTCACGTGCTTGCGTCACGTAAGTATAATAAATATATATATAAAATTATTTTATTTTATTTTATAAATTAAATTTATTAATATTATTTTTTATTATATAAGCGAAATTAATATATATTTTTATTTATTTTATTATTATTATAAAATAAATTTTATAAATTTTTTTTTTATTTATATAATTTTTAAAATATTTAAAATATAATATTATAATTTAAAAAAAAAATTTAATTTTTAATTTTTATATTTAATATTAAAAAAATTAATTAAATTATTTATAATTTTTTTTATAAATATTAATAATTATAAAAAAATAAATAAAAAAATAAATTTTTTTTTTAAAATATAAAATTTTTAAATTTTAATACTTAATTATAAAAAAGATTTAATTTTTAATCTTTATATTTAAGATTAAAGAAATTAATTAATTCGTTTAAAAATTTATTTATATATATAATTTTATATAAATTTTTTTTTAAAGTAATTATAAAGACTTAAATATTAATAATTATAAAGGAATTAAAAATAAAAATTAAAAAAAAATATTTTTTTAATACTTAATCTTATAAACGCGTAATTATTTAACTTTAAATACTTTATAATAATATTATTCCTGATTTTATACTAGTCCTTAATTTAGACGTATTATTTTTAATTAATACTCGCTTAATATTTTTTATCACGTGAAGAGTATCTGATTTATAAAATAAAATATTTTTATTAGTTTTATATTTTTTTCTTTAAATAAAATCTATATTTTAATTTTTTTTTATTTTTATAATTATATTTTTTTTTATAATAATTATTTATACTTTATTTTTAATATTATTTAATTTTAATATTATACACGAATATAAGAATTTTTATTAATCTAAAAAAAAATTTATAATTATAATAAAAAATAAACTTTTATAAAAAATATTATAAATTTTTATTATTAAAAAAAAATCTAAATAATAAATAATAAAATTAATAATTTCTTTAATATTAAATAATTTAATATTATTTTTAATTAATTTTTTATTTAATTTATTTATATTTAAATTTTAAAATTTTATTTATATTTTTAAGTTTTATTTTTTTTTAATTAAAAATTATTTATTATTAATTTTTAATATTTTTAATTTTTTAAAATTTTAAATTATAAAATATTTTAATTTTAAATTAATTAATAATTTATTAAATATTATATTTAATAATATTTTATTATAAAATTTAGATTTTATTTTATAAAATATTATTATTATTTATTATATTTATATTTAAAAATATAATTTTAAAAATTAAATTAAAGTTTTTTAAAATAAATTTTTTTTTTAATTATAATTTATTAATTTATTATAAAATTTTAATTATTATTATTAAATATTTTTTTTTATTTATTTTAATTTATATTTTTTTAAATAAATAAAATATATTATTATTTATTTATTATTATAAATTAAATATATTTAAAAGTTTATTTTTATTAATATTTTTTTATTTTAAATTTAATTTTTATTATTAATAAAATAAAGTTTTTATTAATATTAATATTTTTTATAAATCTTTTAATTAATTAATAAAATTTTATAAATCTCCGAATATTTTTAATTATTTAAAATTATTTTATAAAAGTATTAAAATTTAATAAATTAAAAAAATTTAAAATTAATAATTAATTATTATTAAAATATATATATATATTTAAATTTTAGATTAAAATATTAAATATAATTTTATAATATAAAAAATAAAATTTTTTAATATATAATTATATTATTTTTATAATTTAATATAATAAAATTTTTAATATTATTAAATTTAAAAATATAATTATTAAATTTTAAAAAAAATTAAAAAAAATTATTATATTAATTAATAATAAAAATAAAATTTAAAGTATTAATAATTATTTTAATATTTTAAATATTAGTTTTTATTATTTAAAGTTATAAAAAAAATTAAAGTTTATTTTTAATAAAAAAATATTAAATAAATTTTTTTTAAATTAATTAATATTATAATTTAATTATTATTTAAATTAAAAAATTATATTTTAAAAATAAATATATTATAATTAATATTAATATTTAGTTTTAAATTTAATATTTATTTAAAAATATTTAAAAATAATTTATAAATATAATTATAAATTTATTTTAAATCTTAAATTAATAAATATATAATATTAATAAAAATATATAAAATATTTAAATATAAAAACTTTAAATTAAATTATTTAAATTATTATATTAATATTATAAAAATAAAATATTATTAAAATTAAAAAATTTAAATTTAAATATTAAAATAATATATAATTTTTATTATTATATATCGAATATTAAATTAAATAAAAAAACTTTAAAATTTATAAATATTATTTATAAATAAAATAAAATTAATAATAAATTTAATTTATTATATAAATTTTTTTTTAATTAATTAAAGTTATTATTCCAAAAAACTTATATAAACTTATTATTAAAAAATTAAAATTTATTATAATTATTAAAAATTTATTAATTTAAATCTTTAACTTTAAAAAAAATATTAAAAATATAACTTTAAACGAGTTTTTTAAATTAAATAAATAATAAATACTTTAAAAATTAATTAATATAATAAATTCTTTAATACTTTAAATAAAATAATTTAAATAATATTTAATATTAAAAAAATAATTATTAAAAGTTTTTTATTTTAAGTTATTTTTTTTATTAATATTTATAAATTTTAATTTATAATACTCGATTAAAAATTATAATAAAATATTATATAATTTATAAGCGAAAATAAAATATTTTTAAAATTATTAAAATAAAATATATAAATATAAATTTTATTATAAAAAAATCATTTTTTTTATTTAGTTTTTTAATATTTTTTATAAATTTATAAACTTTATATAAAAATATATTAGTTTAAATAAAATAAAATTAAATTATAATTTTAATTACTTTAAATTTTAATTTTTAAATAAAAGATTTTTTATTATTAAAATATTATATTAATTTTTTTTATTTAAAATTTATAAATAAAAATTTAATATTATAAATTTTTTATATTTAAAATAAATTAAAAACTTTATTTAAAAATATTTAATATATTAAAAAAAAAAAAATATATATATATATATTATAATAATATTAATTAATATTTTTATTATTATATAATATAAAATCGAGTATAATATATTTAAAAAAAATTATTATAATTAATAAAGTTTTTAATAAAATATTATAATTTTTTTTTAAAAAAAAATTATTATTTAATATTATATTATATAATATTAATTTAATTAATTTATAAATTTTATTTTAAATAAAAGTTTATATAAACTCGAGAATAAATATATAAATTATAAATAACTTTATTATAAAATTTTTATTTAATATAAATTAAAATATTAAAAAAATAATTAAAAGAATTAATAATAATATATTTATAATAAATTAATAAAAACTAATTATAAAACTTTAATAATAAGTTTAATATAATAAAATAAAAATATTTATATAAAGTATAAATTTAAAGAATATTATATTAAATAATTTATTAATTATAATATAAAGTTTAATAAATAAAGAATAAAAATCTTAAAGAAATAAAAATATAAATATTTTAAAAACTATATAATAATAAATAATATTAATAATATCTTTAAAGTTATTTCCGGAAATTTATAAGTTTTTTAAAAAAAAAAAATAATAATATTCCGGAATTATTTATTAAATTATTAATATAAGAAATAATTATTTTTATAATATAAATAAAATTAAAATTAATTTTTAAAAATATAATTTTATTAAATTAAAATTTTTAAAATATAAAAAAAATTATTAAAAAAAATTATTAAAAAAAATTATTAAAAAAAATTTAAATTTTAAATATATTTAAATAAAAATCAAAAAAAAACTTTAAAATAAATTAATTAAATTTAATAAAAAAAATTATAATAAATTTTAAATTATATATAATCTTTAAAATTATAAATTTTTTAAATAAAAAAAATTATTATTTAAATAATTTTAAAAATAATTTTAAATTTATATTAATTTTTAATATTTTAATATTTTAATAAAAAATAAACTTTTATTATAAAAATTATTATAAATTTATAAAATATATTTATTATTATTTA
>Ga0302224_10001389_pt1 | contig 10468 bp, 11 predicted proteins | sample II_Palsa_E3_1_FD_193520 | JGI IMG/M metagenome (GOLD analysis project Ga0302224, IMG submission 193520) | Peat permafrost microbial communities from Stordalen Mire near Abisko, Sweden - II_Palsa_E3_1 | ecosystem: Environmental > Terrestrial > Soil > Palsa > Peat permafrost | place: Sweden... | reverse complement strand
TTAGAGGTTGGTACATTGAATGGGCTGCGAGGGGTAGGATGCTATCGCAACCGCCGGGCCTTGCTCGAGGAAGGAGTATCTACTCAACCCCCGATATCCCGCGATCGCCGCCCTTTCGCTTCCCAAAACTAGCAAGTACGCGTCCGAAAACAAGAGTGCTCTTTCGCGTCTCAGGACCAGCGCACTGGGTAAAGCCATCTCTAGGTATCCACCTCTTACCTTCCTGTCCACAAGTACAGTCGTTTAGTGACATCACTACATAATCCTAACATGCTGAGTAGCTACCTAAAATGCGAGACTTTTGATATTCCTTTGACCAAGGCAGGTGTGTGCTGGTGGCCGCGTAATGGATACATCACTGGATGTAGTATGGCATGTTTAAGGTTGCGTCCCAGGTTATCATGTACTCAAGATTTCTGTGGTGATGTCGGAAAGCACGATTTCGGCCCAACCCATTCATTCCTATGGTTCTCAGGTTTTTATTCCGACAAGTTTTCATATGATTTGATATTTTCCCAACATCTCTCGCGAGTTCGACGGTTGCGTGCTAGAAATACAGTACGATGTTACAGGCTCAGTTGTCCAACTTCAGACTGAGCAGTCGACAACACCACCACCACAGCCGCTCACCTGGCTTCCATCGATCAATGCCAACTTACGGGTCAACGCTATCATGCGACAATCCCTTTCTTCGCCCGGCATCCGACCCTCCACAACAGCTGCGGCACCACCCAAGCTTATTCAGACTTGCATTCAACACATCAAAGGCAGAACTTCATAAGTACGAATTTATTGCAGTCCACAAGCTCCGATATTACTCTATACCCTATTACTCGGGGCTAAATCCAGACGACAGACAACGTTACTCCCTCATGCAGGACCGCTCCAAATGACAACTCGAAAGTCAACAAAGCAACAACAGGCGCCAATCAACAAACTTGCGGGCCACAGATGACGAAGTTTACGATCCACAAATATCTCCTTTGCTTTTACTCGCCTTTCTTTGCCTTTCTTTGCATCCGCGTTCAATGGCCCATACAAAGAAGGAAAGACACAAACGATGATCCTCTTCGAAATTGATCTTAAAGCTTTCGGCATGTTCGTGTATTGGCTGTATCAGGGAAAGCTTCCGATATATGCGGTTGACTTTGAGGATGTTGATCTGGTCCACCTTGCCAATATCTGGATTCTCGGAGATCGATTCCTTATCCCGTCTCGACAAAACAACGCCGCATGTCGAATTCACACCCTAATTAACGAAGGGGGCTAGAAGGCTTCCAAGAATTCATTGGAATTGCGTACGGATTAGAAGCCTTCTTGCTACATTTAGCATGGTATAGATCATTCTTTCAGAGCACCCACTCCCCGGCGTACGACAACGCCTGCTCTGCATCCGCATCAACAGCCTCGGTGGCCTCCCAAATTCCCAATTGAAGTTGGACATACTTTAGGGAACAACTGCTTTGCCTCCTCGTCAACAACCCCTCCCATGTACTCCGGGAACACCTTCGATTGGCAAAATGGTATGAGGTTGTCATCAGAGTTCGAGGGCTTCTGGATACAGAAACAAGGTGCGGCCATTAGGGACACTGGTACAGATCGTTCTTTCAGAGCACCCACTTCCCGACATACGGAAATACATTCCCCAGCCTTAAATGACAAACCATCCTTCGATTAACAAAAATGGGAGGCTTTCTGGATTAGATGATTGCGTGCGACTGAAAGGGGTTGTAAGTTTGGATAAAATGTGGTATTCCTTCGACAATTTCAGAGAATCAATACATCTGTTTCGAAGGTTCGTCTGTAGAATAGCGGACAAGAACTGCACAAACCTCGTCAGGATTTAGACTGCAATAAATACATACTTTTGAAGTCTTGCCTTTGATGTGTTGATTGCAAGTCTGAATAAGCTTGAGTCTCGCCGTAGCTTGTTTTGGGGTTGTCTCGAGCTGTTCCGTATTTGGGTAGCCTTGACGGGCGGTCCTGCATGAGAGAGTGACGTTGTATCTACCGCATTCCCTTCGCCACTTGATTCCAATCCTTCCGGAAATCGTACCCTCTCCAGATGCAGCAGGGCCGCCGAGGACACCTTTCCGGCTACGAGAGCACGTCTTGAAGCATCTGGTCTTGAAGTTTACAGAAATCGGCTTGAAAGTGGCGTGCTGAGGTGAGCCTACTGAAACGAACTTGCCTCGCTGCAGTCTACATCGCTAACAATTGCCAGGATGCAGGCACACGATAAAAGACACGACAAGACAGAGCGGAACGGCAAGCCAAAGAAGAAATAACAGCATACGAGTCGACAGCAACGAGAAGCTGATCCAGCAAGGCCAATGGGCAAGTCCAATGTGGAGAAGCATGACTCGAAGAGGCTGACACAAAAGCAGTCGAAACTAATCAGACGGAATCAATCATTCGAGCCCAATCGATCGAACCAAATCAGTCCAAATGAATCAATTAAACCCAGTTGACTGAACCCAATCAGCCGAAACCTATTTATCGAACCCAACCTATCCTAACCTATTTCACGACGAAGAATACAACCTTGAAGAGTGGGAGGCCGACATCGAGATAAAAGCCTGAACTGAAGAAGTATAAGGACAATATCTTTGCAGGGATGGACATAACTGCTGTTTACTAAATCGAGCGTGAAGGCATCAATTTATTGGTTTCCGGCAATGAAAGTTGATACCTACGACGAGGGCACTTCCCCAGAAGAGAGGGAGACCGACAGCAAGAGTCGAGATAAAACAGGAGGTCGATATCGAGATAAGAGTCTAAACTAAAGAAGTGTAAGGACGATACCTTTGCAGGGATAGAGGCAGCTGCAGTTTATTATATCGAGCGTGAGGGGGAGACGGATACCAAGTAATCGAGATAAAAGCCTAAACTGGAGAAGTATAAGCCAAGATGAAGACATTTTTCTACATTTCAAAGCTCCCAAAGCACGAGGCAGCACTTTCGGTGCCAAGATACAATGACAAGGAGAGCGAACGAGTATTTAGACAAATTGAAAAGCTTGACCTGAAGAAGTATAAGGACGACGCCTTTGCATAAATTAAGGCAGCTGCAGTTCATTAGATCGACTATATTTTTAGATTTGGATAAAAAGCCGGCCTAAGAAAGCTTTGTATCCCGGCTACTGTATTCCTCGAGGGTGACAGCAATAATAGTAAAAGCAATTTCTAATTCGAACGTTTTTTTCCAAGTAATCCAGTCCTAAATTTTAGGAGAAAGTTTATACAACACTGTCTTGTGTAACCCATCCAAGTCCTTTCATACGCCTTATACAACTTAGTATATTACTGCATCCCGTGGATTAGTCTCGAACTAATAAGTTATACTTCTTCTTTACTAGCCTGCCCATAGTAGTCATCCAACTGCTTTCTCATCTCTTCTCCTACCACCTCCGGCGTCTTGCCCCAACCCTCCCACATTGCATTCCTTTCTTGAATAACAATTCCTGCCCAAGCCTTAACTTCAACTAACTGGATTTTACCGGCCACGCTTATAAATGAACTCAAATATTTCTCTCCTATCATCAAGCGCTCATATTCAACAGCTTGGAGCAGCAGTTCGAACTTATCCAAATCTTGAGCAAACTTAGCCTCCTCGGTCTCACCAGCCTCGAACTCGTTCCAGACAGCTTCTAGCTCGGCTGCACCATGACCAGGAACGCGGGCAAGGACTTTCTTAGCTAGAAAATCAATAGTAGTTACTTCGCGGCGGTTCTTCTCAGATTTGGGAACACGATCCATTGGCGTGATATCGCCAACGATAGATTCAGTGACGTGTGCAAAAACATGGAGTCAGCGTTATATATTCTTATTACTTATTTGACTAATAGGCTCAACAATCCAGTTCGATTGAAAAACAGGTAGACTTATCATGGAAGAGGCACATCTTCGTAACCTTGAGAATATCTAGGCGGGAAGAGATGCTGGGTGGTGCAAAGAGGGCGAGCATCGACATCCGATACATATGGTCGGCGATAGATTCTGTTGAGAGAGTCAAGCTCTTGTTGGGAGACGGGAAGGTTACATACCTGGGTTGGGGATCCCGTTCACCACCCAGCCTGTGCGTGGCTTGGCCTTCAGAATGCTGAGTAGGTGGAAGAATTGAATTGGCGTGCCGGTGTCTGTTTGAACAGGAGGGGAGATTTGAGAAGCTACTGTGAATTTATGAGACAGTTGGGCATAGTTGATCTTGCAGATAAGATAAGACCTTCTTCCACATCCCAAACCATGGTCTCTGTGATAAATATTATCACGTCTTAAGTTGGGTAGACAGATTCAGTTAAGCGATTTGAATAGTTGGGATGGAGAAGTTCTAGTTGGTGAAGAATGGATGAAAGAATGAAGTCGCTAACTTGGCTTCGCGGGGAAGTGTTAGTGCGCATGTCAGTTGGATATCGCGTGTCCCCTTCTCCATTAGTACTAGCTGTTCTCAATGGGGGGTTACGCTGGTTCAGCGGTATTTAGGCTCCCTGAACTGCCACCCACTTTGCTCCTTAGAAAACTTCATTAGGAATATCAAAACCCTCCTTTTTCAAGCTTCACTACATGCTTGCTACACTGCTTAACTGCAACTGTCAGCGCACGTGCCTGACGTAGGTTGTGTTACAGAACTGAACGATAAAGCGAGCCTATCGTGATTCTCTCAGATGCGGTTAATTGAAAACAACCTTTTAGTGCTATCAATCGATCCAGGCTTTTCATTTTGGAGTTTCCGTTATTCTATAATATAAATTATCAAATATAAATATCAAGATAAACTATTTATTGATATTAACATTAATCTTAATATTATATTGAAATATATATCCGCACGAAGGAGGGTTTTGGAAGGTACACAAGCCCAGTAAGCACATTCTCCACCAACAAGTTCGGAAACGGGAGCGCTGTCAATCCGCCACGTACAAAACGTGCAGCTGTACCTGTGCCAGCGGGGCCAACACCAATAACAACAACGTTAGATGTGCGCGCCTTGAGGGCATTGGCGGCGAGGCTGTTCGGGTGTATATCGATTTCAGGGCGGCTGCGAGACATCGTTGTTGCTAAGTAAGTGAGAGAGTAAGAGGTGGAAGTTCGTAGTAGCAGGCAAATAAAGTCGTTTCCTTGCCACGACTACGAAGGCGACGGGCATTGAAAATTGGGAGTCTGAAATGGGCAACAGAAACCTCAGGCATCAATTCCCTGTTCCAGCCACTTAAGCGAGAAATTGTGATTCAAGGCCCGGCCACTTTAACAAGTAGGTCTAACCCCCGCACCGCTTTTAATTTATGTTATACTATGTATTTTAACGCAACAGGATTAATAATTAAATAATTAATTATTCTAAGCCTTAGTCTTGCGATTTAAAGCGTGCTTTTAAATTTTTAAAATATTGTAATTGTATTGTGCGATCAATTATACTTTGCGCCCGATCGTCTGGATTTTCTAAGTTAATTTGCGTTGACCTTAAAGCGGCGAAAAGAGAACTTGGTGTGGGGCCTTGGAAGTTTTGGCGGTGAAGTTGATGCCTCAGGTTTTTGTTGCCCATTTAAGACTACCCAAAAAAATCGTCCATCTGCCCAGTTTGCGCGCTGGAACACCAAAATCGCCCTGTACGGAAAGTCGCACCAATCCCCACTGCAACGCCCGAATCTTTCGATCAGGTTTTATATAAAAGAAAAATAGCAGATTAATCTTTCCCGAGATCTTCATAATAATTAAATTCGGGGAGATATTATGAGATTTTTATAACTGTAAAGCCTAGGGTGTCCAAATCCTCGCTTAGCGAGTTGGACGGATTTCAACGCCCGCCGCCTTCGTAACTGCGGGAAAGCTGTCCACGCTACTAATAATACTTGTAGATGGTACATGGCTCGACTGTCCCTCTCCACTCTTAGATTTTTTGGACATCGGAAGTCGACTCAGATAGTCGTGATGCTCCCCACCACTAGCATTCACTCTTCTCGGCTCTAACTCGTGCCTGTTGTCATTGTTTACTTCCGTTGGAAATCGTAGTCTTAGCATGCAGAATGGTTTTTGATTTGTCGGCTTCTACACTAAATTTCTCGACATCAGTTACCTAGCCTGGTCAATGATGAGGCGCTCCTTATGTGGACATCTAACCAGATCTGAGAAGTCTCAATACTTTCATATGCATATAATCGTGACTCCGCTGATTAGTAACAGCGAATAGCAGCCTTGGGTATACTACACCGCATTTCCCGCCTCTGCTGATTAACGTTGCTGCATAGGTAAGTTCGGCATCATAATCAACATCCTCATTATCCTCGTTTGACATCTTGCAGTTGAACCCTCGTTGTTTGAGGCACAACAATAAATGCTAGCCAATGATAGGGTATCTATCAATAGAAATTGAATTTGTATTGAATTCTAGGATTCAAGCTACTCCGCATACTGGTTGCTTCGGACTGTGCTCCTCCAGTAGCGGCTCCTGTCAGCATTTATTTCTATATCGACATTAAGATATAGCGCTAGGGGCATATTTCCGATAATGTGAATGATTCAAAATCCATCCAGCCCGAGGCCGAGTATAGCTCGCTGGAAATATAAAGCAAAGCATGCCATGGCTATTGCAGCCAAGATTGGTTTGCCTTGAGTAGAAATTTTTCTATCACCTGCCTTATTCGCTTTTCTGTTCATTATTAATAAATGATAAATAATCCAAGCCTGCGATTCTACCTTCGTTGCGCATAATTACGATTAATCGATTCGATATGGAAGAGTCGGTCAGCACTTGCAAGACTCTCAACTGCCCGCACCATTTCCACACTAATGACTCCATCTTTGTTAAAGAAGAGCAACCACGAGTAACCCCAGGATTATTAGAAGAGCAACAAATAGCGAGTTCCGAAAGACATACGTCCGGATCAGCCTTCACCCCGAAGAAAAGAACTGTCGGAGGAGGTCAAAATGGAGGTATTGACCATGGCCAAGTCTCCAAAGAGCACGGATTAAGAAGAATTATAAGGAATTTCACTCCATCGTAAGGTCATGCTGTAACTTTTCTTTGTTCTTGTGCGCTGATTCTACCGATGTCGGGCAGATGGTTCATTATTACCATGAGCACTGGAGTTGTTTCAATCATGCTTCATCAACTGCCTTATAACGGAAACTGGCTCCAAGTCATTTCGGTCATATTCTTCGTCTTGAATCTGACTCTTTTTCTACTCTTCACTGCTATTTCATGCGTGAGATACATTCTCTATCCTCGGCTGTTTCTAGCCGTGCTCCGTCATCCACACCAAAGCTTGTTCCTCGCGACCTTTCCCGTGGGCCTTGCAACACTAATTAACATGACCATCTTGGTATGCGTACCAGTCTGGGGCCATGGTATGGCTACATTTGCATGGGTGCTATGGTGGATTGTTTGTGTGTTGGCTCTTATAACCTGCTTCCATCTGACGTTTGTCATGTAAGTCAACTAATGTCTTGAATTTCACATCTCATCACTAGGCGCCCATAATTGCTTGCTCATATTCATTTGCAGAATGTCAAATCGGAGAAGCGAATTAGCGGAGTTGACAGCACTATATCTCATCCCGATTGTCTCCGTAGTGATCGCTGCGACGTCAGGAGGCCTGGTTGCAGGCGCTATTCCCAACCATGATCATCAGTTATGGACGCTTATCATCTGCTACATCCTCTGGGGTATTGGATCGCCTCTATCCTGGATCATCTTGACTCTCTACTTTCTTCGTATGACCATACATAAGCCACTTAAACGAGAAGTCATCGTTTCACTTCTGCTTCCGATTGGGCCTCTGGGTTTGTCAGGATTCTCGTAAGACTTCTCCACCTTTCTCTAATAGACTGAAATCGATGATAACAATGTACTGAACTGCTACAGTATCATCACACTCGGCAAACTTGCTCGGCATCTGTTTCCCACAACTCACAGCCTCCCAAATGTAACTCTTGCAGGCGATATGTTCTATGTTATTGGATTCCTCATTGGTCTCATTCTGTGGGGCTTCGCCATCGTCTGGTTTATTGTTGCTGTCGTTATGATAGCCACATCTGGCGGCTTCCCATTTAATATGGGTTGGTGGGGCTTTATCTTTCCTGTTGGTTAGTACTGACTCTTTCTCCCCTTGAAAACGCGGCTTTTCTAATCGTTTTTTTTTTTTGGATAGGTGTCTTCACACTCTTGACAATCTCGATAGGAGAAGAGCTGGAATCTCGATTTTTCAAGGTCACTTCGTGTGTGAGTTTATACCGCCATGCTCACAATTATATAAAAGCCTTCTAATACTGATACCTTCTGGTCTAGGTATTAACGGGATTATGCGTCATTATGTGGCTCGTGGTTGCTGTAAGGACAGTGCAGCGCTCTTTAACAGGCAAGATGTTCTTTGCACCTTGTCTAGGTACAGATCTGTTCCAAAAAAATCTAGAGGGGACCGCCTCTAAAGACTCGAAAAACGTAGTGTGATCACCCAAAGAACGTGGCTATAGAAGGCCTAAGAGTTCAAGGACATGGGATATTGTTTTTTTTCTTTTTATAAGATATAGTTTATTATATAGATTTTATTAAATCTCGGCTAAAAAAACTTTAAGTATTAATACGACATTAAAAAATAATTAAAAAAAATTATAAAAAGTTTATTTATTTATTTTATTTATAATATATAATAATTATTATATAAATATAAAAATATTAATTATTATAAAAAAATATACTTTATTATATTTATTTTTAATATTTTTAATTAATTTTAAAAAAGTTTTATTATAATAATATCAAAAATATTATATAATTATTAAAGTTTAAAATATAAAAATTAATTTTTAATATAATTTATAAAATAATTTTATATTATAATTTTTTTTTTAATTTTAAGTTTTATTATTATTATTATATATTTATATTAAATTATTATTTTATAATTTTAAAATTATATTATTTTAATTTTTTTTTATAAAATTTTATTTATTATTATATTTTTTTTTTTATATATTTTTTAATAAATAATATAAAAATATTAAATATAATTAAATTTTAATTTTTATAAAATAAAATTTTAATTTTTAATATTTAAAAAAAATTTTTATTATTTTATTTTATATTTATTAAAATATATTATAATTATAATAAAAATATAATTTTATTATTTTATATTAATTTTTAAAAAAAACTTAATAATATAATATTAAATTAATTATAAAATATAAATTTAATTTTAAATAAAAAAATAATATTAATAAAAATTAATTTAAAAAAAAATTAAAAATTATAAAAAAATAATATAAAATTAATTATAAACTAAATATAAATATTAATTCTTAATAATAAAATAATATTATTAATTTTAATTTTAATTTTTATTATTTTAAAAATAAATATAAAAAAATTATTAATTTAAACTTAAAGACTTAAACTAAAAAATAAAAATAAAAAATATTTTTTTTTTTATTTTAAATAAAAAAATAAAAAATATAAAAAAAATTAAAAATTAATTATAAAAAAAAAATAATAATAAATAAAATAATAAAAATAAATTTATAAAAATTAAAAAATAAAAAAAATTAAAAATTAAAAATTAATTAAAATAAAATATATAAAATAATTTTTTAATTAAAAATATAAAATAAATTAATAATAATATTTAAAGATTAAATATAAAAATAATAATAATAAAGACTTTTATTTAAAATATTAATTTAATTATAATAAAAAAAAATTAAAATATAATTAAAATAAAATATAAATAATTAAAAAAAAAAAAAATTTAAGATTTTTAAATTTTTTTTTTAAAAAATTAAAATTTTAATTTATATTAAATATTAATTTATTAATAAAATCTTTAAAAAAATAATTAAAATTTTTTTTAAATATTATAAAATTAATTATAATAAGTTTTAATATTATAATTTTATAATTTAAAAATTAATTTTTTATTTTTAAAATTATATTTAAAAATAAAATTATTATTATAATTAATATATTTTTATTATTTTTAAATTAATTAAAAGTATTTTAATTTTAAATTTTTTTTTTTTTTTTTAAAAAATATAATAACTTTTATAATAATTATAAAATATTTAAAAAAAAAAAAATTATTTATTATATTTATCTTTAATATAAAAATATTATTATTATAATATTATAGTTATGCCGGTTATATATTAAGTAAGTATACTTTAGTATTTATATATAATTATTAGATTAAGTATAATTTAATCAAGATTTAGATATAATAATATTTTATTATTATATCTTTATTTTTTTCTTTAATTAATTATTACTTTATATAATTAATATTTTTATACTTATATAATAATTATTATATATTATTAATAGACTAATATTAATTAATTTATATATATAAATTAAAGAAGAATTAATTAAAAACTTAAAATATTTAATAATTTATAATAAATAATATTATTTTATATTAAAAAAAAAATTAATATAAAAATAATTATATAAAAATATTAAATAATCTATATAATTA
>Ga0302224_10001382_pt1 | contig 10496 bp, 9 predicted proteins | sample II_Palsa_E3_1_FD_193520 | JGI IMG/M metagenome (GOLD analysis project Ga0302224, IMG submission 193520) | Peat permafrost microbial communities from Stordalen Mire near Abisko, Sweden - II_Palsa_E3_1 | ecosystem: Environmental > Terrestrial > Soil > Palsa > Peat permafrost | place: Sweden... | reverse complement strand
TTCCCCAGCGAGAGCGCGACTGGTGGTCCCGTCTATGGGAGAAAATCCTAAGCCCGTTCCCCAACTGCAATGCAGTCGAGAATCGACCCGCTTTTGCTGGCTAACAATGCTTCCGACTGCATGGTTCCGGCTAAGTTAAAGATGGCATTAAGATTTCCTGCCATTGTTCGACCGGCCGTGAACCGATGAGTTCATCCCTCGCGAAGGGCAATCATCGGGTTCACTTTCGTCGCGCGCCGTGCTGGAAGGTAGCTGGCTAGAACGGCAATGGTAAACAAAAGAAGAGGTACGATCAGAAACACAGCCGGATCATGGGGGCGCACCCCATAGAGCAAACTTCCCAGCATGGACGCAGTGGATGCAGAAAAGACCAATCCGGCAACGATGCCCACGCCAGCAAGCGCGACCCCCTTGCATAAGAACATTCTCAGAATGTCGTCCCGCTGCGCGCCCAGGGCCATGCGGATACCGATCTCGCGCGATCTTTGGCCGACCATATAAGCCAACAAGCCGTAAATTCCGATGGAGGCCAGAAGCACAGCCAGTCCAGCAAATCCGCCCACAAGATTGGCAGAAAAACGGCGTGAAGCCAGTGACCGATCGAGGACTTCGTTCATAGAAGAAACATTAAATACCGGCAAGCCGGGATCAATGCTCTGGATTTCATTTCGAATCTGTGGTTCGAGCAGGGTCGCGGGCAGAGACGTCCGCAACACCAGGCTCAATCGCTTGCTGGAATCTTGATAGGTCGAAACATAGATGTGGGGAACGCCATCGATGTCGAGACCGTCACTCTTGATATCCTTAACAATACCCACGACGGTCGCCCACGGCTTGGTAGGGTCTCGACCGAACCGCACTCGGCGGCCCAGCGGATCGCGGGTTGGCCAAAACCTATGAGCGGTACTTTCATCAATGATGGCCACAAGCGGTTTGCCGTCTTCATCGCCTTCGGTGAATGAGCGGCCGCGTAGGAGCGCCGACTGCAACACCTTAAAATAATCGGGGCTTATCCGAATTCTCTCCGCGTGCAGATCCTGCGAGGACTCGACCGGTCTATCTTCAATCGCTAAGCTTTCATTCGCTAAGCCACCGACCGCGTTGGGGTTGCTATTGGTGGCCGGTAGAGCTGAGGTGATTGCGGCGAGTTCCACACCCGGAATTGCCTTCATTCGCCGCAGCAACTCACGATCAAAGGTGGCTCTGCGAGGAATATTGAGATACGGATCCGTTTTTGGATCGTTTCGAGTCGCAAGCTGCATGTTTGCGGTGACAACTTGAGTTGGATTAAAGCCTGGATTTTCCTGCAACAGATTCCCCAGCGTACGCAGCAGCAAGCCGGCTCCGACCATAAGCACGACGGCGAACGCCAGTTCAGAGACGATTAGAACATCCCGCATTCGGCCGGTCTTAGTGCCGGAGCCGGACCCTCGACCACCTTCGCGAAGGGCCGGGGAGAGAGCGCCTTTTGTCGAATTAAGCGCTGGAGCAAGTCCAAACACCAAGCCAGTGAGAATGGAAATCAGCAGAGCAAACGCCAGCACCACCCAGTCGATTCGTACTTCGTTGAGCCGGGGAACGCCCGGTGGCACAAAGCGCAGGATGAAACTGAAAGTACCCACTGCGGTTGCGATTCCCGCAGCACCGCCGATGAGCGACAGCAGCATGGACTCGGTCAGCATCTGGCGCACCATGCGGCCGCGGCTCGCCCCCAGCGCTAACCGCAACGCCATCTCTTGTTGTCGCCCCGAAGCGCGCGCCAAGAGGAGATTGGCAATGTTCAACGACACGATGAAAACGATCAGGATTGCCGCACCCAGTAACACTAGCAGCATGGGCCGCACATTGCCCACCAACGTATCTTGCAATGGCTGAATCTCAATTGTCCATTGGGCCTGCGGCGGGTAGTCAGTGGGAAAGTCGTGGCGTAACTGGGCGGCCATGGCGGTGAGCCGCGCCTGAGCTTGCTCCCTTGTCACGCCAGGCTTAAGTCGTCCGATACCATTTTTTAAAACCCGGTTTCCACGTATTGGCTGGGGAAAGGGATCTGCGCTGAATCCGGCGGCGCCAAACACTTCCGCGTCGCCAGAAACCGTCGGTCCAGGATGGCGAAACCCGCGTGGCAGAACCCCGATAATTGTAAGGGGATCATTGTCGATCCAGATGGTACGGCCGAGAACATTCGGATCGGCGCCATAGGCACGGCGCCACAGGCTATCGCTGATCACGGCCTCTGGAGCGAAACCAGGCGTGAAGTCCTGCGGACCATACAGCCGTCCAATTTGCGGGATCACACCCAGCATGGAAAAGTAGCTAAAACTGCCATTGACCCCCTCGACACGCTCAGGCTTTTCGGCGCCCGTCAGAATCTCGCTACCCTCAGCGATCGGGGTCGCATCTTCAAATACACCCGCTCGCGTCTGCAGGTCATCCAGTTCGGGCTTGGAAAACTTAACGTCCCGCAATCCTACGCCGGGCTCGTTAAAGAAGATCCGTACCAAACGATCGGGATCGCGGTAGGGCAGAGAACGCAGCAGCACGGCATTCACGATGCTGAAAATGGCCGTGTTGGCTCCCACGCCCAGAGCCAGCGTCAGGACGGCGATCGTGGTGAAGGTTGGACTCTTGCGCAGCATGCGCAGACCAAAGCGTAAGTCTTGCGACAAATAGCCGAGCCAGGCGCCGCGGCGCGTGTCACGGCATTCCTCCTTGATCTGCTCCAAACCGCCTAAATCAATGGCCGCCTGGCGACGAGCCACCTCCGGGTTCATTCCGGCGGCAATATTGTCCCTTGTCTGCTGCTCGAGATGAAAGCGCAATTCAGAGTCGAGGCACCGCTCGTGTGAATTCCTACGGAATAAATCGAGGAGCCAATTCATGGACAAATCTCTACAGCACAGTCCTCAGTACCAGCCCAATTGCCGTCGATAGGCGCTCCCAGTCCAGTTCCTCGACTTCCAGCTGCTTCTTTCCCGCCGGCGTCAACGTGTAGAATTTAGCTTCCCGTCCACTTTCCGCTTCACGCCAGTCGGCGGCGAGCCATTTGCGGTTTTCTAGTCTGTGAAGAGCCGGATACAGAGAACCCTGCTGGATCCGCAACATGTCTTTCGAGATTTGCGCGATGCGCTTCGAAATCGCATAGCCATGAATCGGCCCCATGGCGACGACCTTGAGGATCAGCATGTCCAGCGTTCCTTGGAGAAGATCAGATTTATCTGTGTCCATCCGTATACCTAGACTGCCTACACTTGGTATATGTAGAATGTCAAGGTGTCCCTTGTGGGAGCTCGGAGAGGGATGATTTTTAAAGCGGCCCTTCCTCCCCATTCCCTGAAAGCGGAGGGCCGCCGGGCCGGGTATCGGTCCGCCATGGAGTGACTTTCCCTACCATTTCGATTGGAAGAAATAGTAGCTACATTTCCGGCCATTTAAACAGGAGCGCATGTAACAGCCTACTATGGAACATATTGAGGAGCTCCGTGCGAAATGCAAATGGAGTGATGTGCACTTCCTCGCACACTCGATGTCCGACGAAGCAATGATCACTCCATTGCCAACGATTCGGAGATCGGGCCTTCAAAATGAACCTGGTGCGATTTGTGGACGCGTTCACGATCGTCGGTTCTCCCCTCTTTTCGTTATACCGAGCGGACCGATTCCGACGATTCGGAAGTAAATATCGACCGACGGCGGGCACGATGAATCTCATCGAGGTGTGGGCGGGAAATTCACTATAGACTTAGTGATGACCAGGTAATAGTGGTCACGGGACCATCCAACCATCGCGCGGCAACGGATTCTCCATATCGAGGAAATGAGCACTGTCCGCGTACTTGTCGGCACCAAGAAGGGGGCGTTCGTCCTGACGTCCGACGGCAAGCGCAGAGCGTGGGCGGTGGACGGCCCGTTCTTCGGAGGCTGGGAGATCTATCACCTGAAGGGCTCGCCGGTCGACCCGAATAGGCTGTACGCATCGCAATCAAGCGCCTGGTTTGGGCAACTGATCCAACGCTCCAATGACGGCGGGAAAACATGGGCACCCGTTGGCAATGCATTTACTTACGGTGGCGTTGCCGGCACCCACCAGTGGTATGACGGCACGGCTCATCCCTGGGAATTCAAGCGGGTCTGGCACCTCGAGCCGGCGCTCACGGACCCCGAGGTGGTCTACGCAGGAGTGGAGGACGCGGCACTCTTCCGCTCGGACGACGGCGGGGACACCTGGCTCGAGCTATCGGGATTGCGCGGGCATGGTTCCGGGCCGCGCTGGCAGCCCGGTGCCGGGGGAATGTGCCTGCACACGATCCTACTGGATCCCGTCAACCCTGGTCGGATCTTCATTGCGATTTCGGCGGCGGGGGTCTTTAGGACCGACGATGGCGGAGAGACCTGGCGGCCGATCAACCGCGGATTGAGGTCGGAGCATATTCCCGACCCGACCGCCGAGGTGGGGCATTGCGTGCACCGCATCGCGATGCATGCATCGCGCCCCAATGTGCTCTTCATGCAGAAGCATTGGGATGTCATGCGCAGCGACGATGCCGGCGAGTCGTGGCGCGAGGTGAGCGGGAATCTGCCGAGCGACTTCGGATTCCCCATCGAGGTGCACGCCCACGAGCCCGAGACCCTCTACGTCGTTCCGATCAAGAGCGACTCGGAGCACTATCCGCCCGAGGGAAAGCTGCGAGTTTACCGCAGCAGGTCCGGGGGAAATGAATGGGAGGCGTTGACGCGCGGCCTCCCCCAGCGGGACTGCTTTGTCAATGTGCTGCGCGACTCCATGGCTGTCGACTCGCTCGATCCCTGCGGTGTGTATTTTGGCACGACGGGCGGGCAGGTCTACGCGTCCCCGGACGGCGGCGACAACTGGACCGCGATTGTGCGCGACCTGCCGGCCGTCCTCTCGGTTGAGGTGCAGACGCTTCGATGATCCAGGTCGTACTCCCCCCTCACCTAAGAAACCTGGCAGGCGTGGAGGGCCCGTTGGTGCTTGAGGTCGCGGGTATTGCGACGCAGCGCTCCATCCTCGACGCCGTTGAAGCCTCCTATCCTGTGTTACGCGGCACCATTCGGGACCGCGTCACGTTGCGACGCAGGGCGTTCGTGAGGTTCTTCGCCTGCGGTCAAGATGTGTCGCTCGATCCTGACGAGGCGCCTTTGCCCGAGGCAATCGCTGCGGGCAAGGAGCCGTTCCTAATCATAGGTGCAATAGCCGGGGGATAGCTGTTGCGGAGCTTTTCCGCCTATACTTCCCCCATGCGCCGGGAAAAATGCTCGCTGCTGCGGATACTGCCTAACGGTTCAGGAGAGATAGTTCCTGCGCTTAATCAGAGGTACCCTCTCGAAATCGGCCTCGTTAGTGACGATAGTGAGGCCAAAGCGTAATGCGACCGCTGCTTGCCAGGTACCATTTTCGCCGAGGCGAAGGCCCCTCGCGCTTTGTTCGCGGTCCACCCTTGAGGCAAACAGGGCGATGTCACGTCCGAAGGCGATCATTCGAAATCTGCGGAGAAAGCGCCGGGCCTCTCTCTCGTTGCGAATGCCGGCTGCGTTTTCATTCGCGGTCACGGGCGTGATTGCCATCGGAAGCGTCTTGTTTGCGCGCATGAAACGTTTCGCTGTGCCCTCCGCGCCATCCTTTCGGTGAAGCTCCGCATGAAGGTCGATGAGAAAATTTGTATCCAAGAGAAACATTAAGCCTCAGGCCTTTCGCGGTGCATGAAGTCTTCGGGAGGTTTCGAGCTCTTCGTTCGTTACGGTGGTCTTGCCGTTGCCGAACTCGGCTTCAAGGAGCTCAAGAGCCTCCCCCATGGTTTCCGCTGGTTCGTCCCAGGATGCGCGTCACACGACTTCCGTAAAGGATTCACGCGGCGAACGCTTTGCCTTTTTCAGGATTTTATAGGCGTCCTCCGAAAGGGAAATGGTCTTAACGCCCGTACACAGGGTCACACACAGATAGAGGATCGAATCAAATCGGAAGATCGAGTCTGATCGGATTTTGAACTTCCGTCATGGAGTGACCTTTACTTCCGCAATGTGTGGATGCAAAGATCACTCCTATTTCATATTTCGCGCCTAGAAGATTTTTAGGATCCTTCTGATCGGGGCTTTATAAGAGTGGCCGATCCTATCCAGACTAGGCACAGCTGAATTGGATCAACACGATTTCCGACCGAGTTGCTACCCGCATGGGGGGACCCCACGTTCCGACCCCGCTGCTTGTTATCACTTGAAGCGTTCCAAAGCGATTCAAGCCGTAGGCAAATGGCCCGAAGATCCGGGTGACGAGGTGCGTCCAGGGCCAGAACTGTCCCTTGTGGGTGTGCCCCGAAAGTTGCAGCGAGATCCCGGCCTCATTGGGAATCGACAGATGGGAAGGCTGGTGATTGAGCAGGACGCTCGCGCTATTCCTTTCGATCCGCGATCGATCAAGAATCTCCCGAAATCCGCGTTCGTCTCGAGCAACCCCATCGTGGACCCCCACGATTTGAAGGCCTTGAACCGTGACCTTTTCGTTGTCCAGGACGCGAACCCCCACCTTTCTGAGGGCATCGGTTATCTTCGAGCTGTCGGAAAATTCATCGTGGTTTCCCGTGACATAAAACGACCCCATCGGGGCATTGATCGTGCCCCAGGGCTCGGCGCAGGCGTCAAGATCGACCAGCGCGCCGTCGAACATGTCCCCGCTTATGAAGACGACGTCCGGCCTTAGAGTGTTCACCCGAGCGACGACTCGACGCGCAAAGCCCACGCTTCGGATGTTGCCGAGGTGGACATCGCTTACCAGTAGCCCGGTCCTTCCGTCCCACTGGCGCGGTAGGTTGTGGAGCGCCACCGTGTAGCGGGTGACTTGGATCCTCGCCGCGTTGACGAGGCCGTAGACGGACGCGACCAAGCCCAGGCCGAACACACCGTAGCCGATCGAACTGATCTCGATCGGAATCCCGAGCGCCCTTGTCGCTCCCGCGAGAACCCAGCACGTGACCGCTGCGACAAAGCCGAAACTCAGGAGCCCGATGGAAACCGCGGCCGGAATCGCCATGGCGCGCAAGAGCGGAGTCTGGAGCCGGAATCCAAGGATCGCCACGGGTATGTAGCCGATCGCCAAGAGCGCGACGGCGATGGCCCACCCTACACCGACACCGCTGGAGAAATAGGCCCAGGTTGAAACGACAAACCCAACCACCAGCAGGACAACGCCGAAAAAAACGGCCGCCAGACGAAAACGACGCATTCGAACAACCCTACCCTACCCGATCCAATTAGCAAAAGCCCATACCGAACATCCTACTCCATTTTCTCGCACGAATCCGAGATTTGTGGGTCTTATTGGCATGGCACCTGAGCCGCAGTGCGTGGACGTGATCGTGATAGGCGGCGGCATTGCCGGGCTGGCGGCAGCCCGGGACATGGCAAAAAGGCGGCTACGGGTGGCCCTTCTTGAGGCCCGGGCGCGCATGGGCGGCCGAATCCACACCCAGAGGCCCGACGGCTGGCCCCGGCCGGTTGAGATGGGCGCCGAGTTCATCCATGTCGGCAATGCCGATCTATGGCGCCTGGTGAGGAAGGCGCAGGCCCGAGCCGTGAAGTTGCCGGACGACCATTGGTTCTCAGAGCGCGGCGGGATCCAAAGAATACCCGATCTCGACAGGAAAATCGGGGCGGTGACGGGCCTTATAAAGCCCGCCAAGGCCGGAGGCCTTTCTTTCGCAGCCTACTTTCACCGGTTTCCGCCGGCAGTGCGACGGGACGAATGGATGCTCGCCCGAAGCTTCGTGGAGGGATTCGAGGCGGCACCGCTGGGCTCCATCAGCGCGAAGTCCCTGGCAGGCGAAGCCATGGACGAGCAGCACCAGTTCGTCGTCCCGGGCGGCTATGACCAGGTCCTCGGACGGATCGTGAGGGATTGTACGGAGGGCGGCGTCTCCCTGTTTTCCAACATGATCGTTCGGACGGTGGCCTGGCGTCGCGGGAGTGTAAGGGTGAGCGCGACCAACCCTGTCTCAGGGCTGCGAACCGGCTTCTCCGCCAGGGCTGCGGTCATTGCCCTCCCGCTCGGCGTGCTCAAGGCTCGGAGCGGCCTCGGCGCGGTGCGATTCAGCCCCATCCTCAGGCGGAAACGGGCTGTAATCGCGGGCATGCAGATGGGCCACGTCGTCCGGATAGCCGTGCGGTTTTCCGAGGAAGGCTGGCGAGCCATGCTCCCAGGTCGACTCAAGCGCCGGCGGCCGTTGGGCTTCGGCTTCATTCATTCGACGGTGAAGGGAGTGCCCGTCTGGTGGTCGCTGTCGGACCAGCCGATAATGGTGGGATGGGCCGGCGGCCCGGCGGCAAAGGCCCTGCTCAGGGTCCCCGCTGCGACGAGAAGGAGACGCGCCCTTGCATCGCTGGCGGAGATATTGGGAAAGCCAGCGGCGGTGGTGCGGGCGGCCGTCAGGGACATGCAGGCTTGGGATTGGACAAATGATCCCTTCAGCAGAGGCGCCTATAGCTTTACGGCGGCAGGAAGGGACGAGGCCGGGGCCGAACTGCGACGGCCGGTGCGGGGGACCCTATTCTTCGCAGGCGAGGCGACCGCCCAAGGCGACGAGGTCGGCACGACCCACGGCGCCCTCGCCAGCGGCCGGCGGGCGGCCAGGGAAGTCGTGCGGGAAATCGGGCGGCCGCGGCGCGGCGGGCGCTAGGGTGACATGATCGCCTTTCGCACCGCGGCCAGCGGTGCGTCGTCGCGGAACACGACCGTGCGATCCTTCTCCTCGACCCCCAGCTCCTTCCAAAGCGATTCGAGGTTCACGGGGTTTGAATCGTCCTTCATCTTGTCGTAGAGCGGGACCAGGACGGGCACTCCAATCGCCCGGTCGCCCGTTTCGAGGACCTTGGACAGGCCCCACTCGGTATCGATCGTTCCTCCCTCCGCGACGATGCCCCTCAGGGCATTTTCCAGTCCCATCCTGTTGTTCGTCTTCCTGCGGATCTCCACGTCCGCAAGGAGGCAGAACATCGCGCCTCCCCAATAGGTGCGGCCCCACGTCGGGGTATGGTCTAGGCCCCGGTCGCCGGGGGCGGGCTCGCCTTGCGGCATGCCCTCGATCATGTCGCGCCAAACCTGCTGCGCGCTGAGTTCGCCGGCGCGCACGCGCGCAATCGGCTCCACATAGGTCGCAAGGCCTTCCTCTATCCAGTGGTGCTCCTCCTCCACACTGCTCAGCGCGAGGTGGACCATTTCGTGGGTCATCAGCCAATTATTGCCGCCTTCGGCAAGGCTTCGGGCTGTGACGCCCGACCCGAGGGCGACATGGATGTGCGGACCGCGCTCTCCGGAGGCGCGGCCGGGGCCGACCGCCCGGCCGCTGGCCACATGGATCGAGATGTCGACATGCCTGACCGGAAAGCGGGTATAGTAGACGGTGACGGCGTTGGCGGCGCGGGTGATCCAGTCCAGGGTGAGTTGTCGAAATTCGGGCGTCGTCGCGGAATCGAATGAAATGCTCAGGGTCGCGCCGCCGATATCAAGCTCGGCCTTATCCTGACCAAGGCTTGGAGTGGAGAACGCAAATATCGCGGCCCAAACCAATGTCGACGCGAAGGCCAGCCGAGGCGACCAAGCGCGAGCCTTCACAAGATCCCGCGAAGCAACCGGCATCGTACAGTGCTCATGGCAGCCCCAGCATAGCCATCATCCCGATTCGGGCAACTGGGGCCTCCCGTCGGCGCGCACGCGGCTCCCCTCTCGCGGCCGGCGGCCGCCCGCGGAATCATCGACGGAAACGGCTGCGGCGGATCGCCTTGGAATAGGGGTTGCCCACGGGCCCCTCCGCGCCTATCCCTCAGCCGCGTGAAAACACTGGCATGGCTCCTCCTTGCCGTCTTCTGCACCGCTCTCGTGCGCGTGCAGCCGGTTGAGCTGGGTCTGCGCAAGCAGTGCGTTTGCTGCCACTGCAAGGGTCCCTGCGAGTGCGGAATGCCCTGCAGCCGCGCTCCGAATCCGGTCCCGGTGTCGTTTGCAACGGAGCAACCGGCCCGGATTGCGCAGGCGGCCGTCCGTGGGAAGATCCAGCCGGCACGGCTGGCTGAGGAAAAGTTTTTTGCGCCGTTCATCGAATCAGCGGCCCCAGCGCTCGCTCTCAATGGATCGGCCCCGACAGCGCCTGCTGCAAACGTGCCTTTGTTCAAGGCGCACTGCAGCTTCCTGATCTAACGTCCGGACCGCAGTGTGCCCGCGCATCGACGCGGGCCGTGCCCCTCCCCCGTGGTGTCGCCGCGCTCCGCGCGTCCACGCCCGAACACCATCAGCTTTCGCACAAGATCAGCCATGAAATCATTTCCATCCAGAATCACGCTCCTCGTTCTTCTCTCCGCAGTGCATTCCACCGCTCGGGCCGGCGAGGCCGCGGCCCCGGCCGGCGGGGTCGAGATCACCGCGGAGTTCATCGACCGCCTGATGGCCGAAACCCAGGGCCACAACCCCGCGCTGCAGGCGGCGGGCGCCCGCGCGG
>Ga0302224_10001356_pt1 | contig 10596 bp, 7 predicted proteins | sample II_Palsa_E3_1_FD_193520 | JGI IMG/M metagenome (GOLD analysis project Ga0302224, IMG submission 193520) | Peat permafrost microbial communities from Stordalen Mire near Abisko, Sweden - II_Palsa_E3_1 | ecosystem: Environmental > Terrestrial > Soil > Palsa > Peat permafrost | place: Sweden... | reverse complement strand
GCGAATGTTCAACTTCGAGAGTGTAAGCATGGGAGCTTCTCCTTTTGGAAGGCGTCTCAAGTAACGCCTTCACTCAATAAGGCGGAGACGCCAGTAAAAGGTGCCATGCCCTCTGGTTTTATTTTTGAGCGTCGTGGGATGGGTTGGAGCCGCGGCCGAGCTCACGAAACAGCCAGATCCGGGCAAGCGACCAGTCGCGCTTCACTGATCGCTCGGACACTCCTAAGAGCAAAGCAATCTGCTCGGTTGAAAGGCCGGCAAAATAGCGCAACTCGACGACCTTGCTCTGTCGCGGTTGCAGCCGTTCGAGAGTCCTGAGCGCTTCGTCGAGTGAGAGAACTTCCTCGAGTTTTTCCGTAGAGATCGCGAGATCATCCTGCAACTCGACTCGCTGCATGGCGCCATCACGCTGCTTTGCTTTGTGAGCGCGGGCATAGTCCACCAGCACGTGGCGCATCACGTTGGCTGCCATCCCGATAAAGTGCTCGCGATTATTCCAACCTGCGTCTTCCTTGCAAAGCCGCAGGTACGCCTCGTTGATGAGAGCTGTGGCCTGCAGGGTGTGGTCGCGCCGCTCTCTCCGCATGTACGCTGCAGCAAGCCGGTGGAGCTCCGAGTAGACCAGCGGCAATAGTTTTTCCGCTGCCTCGGAATCACCCTTGGCCATTTCATTCAGGAGCTGCGTTACGTCGCCTTTCTCGCTGTCCATGCGAGCTGCCTCGTCATTGCCTGTGATATTATCCTACCGTCGCTAGGCAAAAATCCATGTGAATTGCAATATCATGGGCCGCTCGGACGCTCAACGTTCCTGCCGAACACGGATCAACCGATGGCCAACCAGCAGCAGTCCGCCGAGGAGATCTTTGAAACTGCGCTTGACCTGCCCGCCGAGCAGCGTCCGTCCTACGTGGTTGAGGCCTGTCGCGGATCGGTCCAGCTGCGCGAGCAGGTCGAAAGACTGCTTAACGACTACAAGCGCATGGGTAGCTTTCTGGGCGATTCTCCACTCGCTGCAAAGACAGAGGATGTGGATCAGCTAAGCAGACCGGCTCTCGCCACGGGACAGAAGCTCGGGCGCTACACCGTCATCGAGGCCATCGGCTCGGGCGGCATGGGCACCGTGTATCGCGCGCGCGATGAAAAGTTGGAACGTTTTGTAGCCATCAAGATTCTTTCTCCGGGCCTGGTCACGAGCGATGACTCCCGTCGGCGCTTTCGCAAGGAAGCTCTTGCGCTGGCCAAGCTCAGTCATCCGCACATCGCTGCGGTGTACGACGTCGGCGAGCAGGACAGCGTCGACTATCTCGTGATGGAGTGCGTGCCCGGGCAAACTCTTTCAGCCACATTGAAAGCCGGCCCACTCTCCGTCGAACACGCGACGTCGATCCTGCTGGAAATTGCAGGGGCGCTGGAAGAGGCCCACGAACAGGGAGTAATCCATCGCGATTTGAAACCTGCGAATGTGATGATTACGCCCAGAGGCCATGCCAAGGTGCTCGACTTCGGCATTGTCAAGTTGCTCGCACCGCTCGCCCCTGACGCGACAGCCTCTATGGAGACAGGGTTTCTGATCGGTACTCCGCTCTACATGTCGCCGGAGCAGGCCCAGGGAAATCCGGTCGATGCTCGTACTGACCTCTGGAGCCTGGGGATCATCTACTTTCAGTTGCTGACGGGCAGGACTCCCTTTGAAGGCGACAGCAATATCGCAATTCTGCATGCGATCATCAGCGATCCGCCGACGCCTTTGCGCACGCTTCGACTTGACGCTCCGCCACTTGCGAACGAGATCATCAACCGCTGCCTGCAGAAAGATCCGGCCAATCGCTATCAGTCGGCGGCCGAGATCAGTCGCGATGCGTCGGCGTTGCTGGCCCAGGTCTTATCGAGTTCCCAGGGCCTGGCGCCGAAACGGCAATCGCGCGCGATTGCCTTCGCGGCGGTTGCTGCTCTCGTGTTCACCATCTTCGCAGCAGCGTGGTTCTTTCACCGCTCGTCCAGAAGGCAATGGGCGCGAGAAGAGGCTGTCCCGCAGATTATGAGTTTGACCGCTGCGGGAAAGCCGCTCGCCGCGTTTGGACTTCTTGAAAAGGCGCAGCGCTATCTGCCCAGCGACCCGGCGATCAAACAGTTAGCCGATCAAGATACGCTGGTAGGCTCGATCACCTCTTCGCCGTCGGCGGCCACCGTCGCTATTCAGGATTACGCGACACCGAATGGCCCCTGGCGTGTGCTTGGCAACACACCTCTTAGCGGCATCACGCTTCCCAAAGGATTCTTTCGCTGGAAGCTATCCAGTCAAGCAACGGGAGACGTAGTGGAGGGCCTGGAGTCCGGGGAGTCGATGAGATTCGCGCTGGACGCTCAGCACACCGCACCCGCCGGCATGGTGCCGGTGCCTGGGGAGAACTGGGTGGGAATCATTGCGTTCATCGGCGCTGTCGGCCCGTTCCGGATTCCGTCCTTCTATCTGGATCGGCTGGAGGTAACGAACCGCGACTATCAGAAATTTGTCGACAGCGGCGGATACGCGAAGCAGGAATACTGGCGCGAGAAGTTCATTCTCGATGGCCGAGAGGTTCCCTGGACAGAAGCCGTCGCGGCGTTTCGCGACACCACGAACCGCCCAGGCCCGGCCGGCTGGGTCGCAGGTCACTACGCGGACGGACAGGCGGATCTGCCGGTCTCCGGCGTCAGTTGGTTTGAAGCGGCGGCCTACGCGGCGTTTGTAGGCAAGGACCTTCCCGTGCTGCCGCAGTGGTATATGGGTGCGCCGCCGGATGACTCACGCTACATCGTGCCGATGAGCAATATGCCAGGCAACGCGCTGGCGCCCGTGGGCTCCTACAAAGGAGTGGGTCCGTACGGGACCTTCGATATGGCGGGCAATGTTCGAGAATGGGTGACCAACGCGGACGACAACGACAACCGCTTCATCCTCGGCGGCTCGTGGAAGTCTCCGTCGTACTTTTACTACAGCCCTGAGACGCTTTCTCCATTTGATCGCTCGCAGGAGAATGGTTTCCGCTGTGTGAAGAATACTGTGTCGCTACCGCCATCCGCGGTTGCGCCGATCAAGCGAGTAGGAGCTCGAGATTTTTCCAAATACAAACCAGCTTCGGACGATGTATTTCACGCCTATCAGATCATGTATGCCTCCTCCACTTCGCCCTTGAATACGATCAATGGCGGAGTCGTAAGTGAGACGGCGGATTGGCGTGAAGAGAAAGTCACTCTCGATACCGGCTATCGCGGTGAGCGCATCGCGGTGTATCTGTTTCTCCCCAAGAAAGTTCGACCGCCGTATCAGACCGTGTTGTTTTTTCCCAGCGCGCGTGTTTATGACATCGCCGACAACAAGAATGGAACGGCACTCGGCGATATCCAGTTCTTCGACTACATCATCCAGAGTGGACGCGCCGTCGCGTATCCCATCTTTCAGGACACCTACGAGCGACGTCTGCGGTACTCTCTTCCCGGAGGTTCACAAGCGATCCAACTCACTACCGACCGCTACAAGGACGCGGCCCGTACCCTCGACTACCTCGCCACTCGCTCCGACATTGACAACAGCAAACTGGCTTATCTCGGTGTCAGCATGGGAGCAGCCGAGGGAGTCACGTACTCGACGCTGCTTCAGGACCGTCTCAAGACGGCCATCTTTCTCGACGGCGGTTATTTCCTCGACCCTCCACCGCCTGGCGGCGATCAGGCCGACTTCGCTCCGCGCATGAAGAAGCCCGTGCTCATGGTGAATGGACGCTACGACTACGTGTTCTCTGTAAATCTCGCGCAAGACCCGATGTTCAACATGCTCGGCACGCCGCCATCGGATAAGCAGCACCTCGTTCTGGAAACATCCCACGATGTAACCCAGGAGCGCCCGCAACTGGTGACGGCGGTCCTGGATTGGCTCGACCGCTACCTCGGCCGAGTGAACGAGTAGATTCCTTGTGCCACGCGGCTCGCCTGAGCAGCCTAAGCAATTCTCTCAATCGTTAAGATTGTTCGGTCATCCTGCGCTGGATTTCCCCTGCAGAATCTATCGACAGCACCCAGCAGCGCCGCGATAGGATCGCCTTCAAGCATTGGCTGCTCGAGGCGTTCCATTCCGAACTGATCTCCGTCTCCAGCTTCTGCTTCTGTAATCCCGTCGGTCAACAGGACAATCCGGTCCCCGATCGAAAGCGTCAGATGGATCACGTGGTACTCGGCAAAATCAAATAGCCCAACCGGCATGTCACCGCCTTCTACAATCTCGACCCGTCCATCTTTGCGAACGATTATTGGCGCCACATGTCCCGCGTTGATCAACTCAATGTTCGCACCATTCGAGTCCGAGCGCATGTAGCGGAAGGCGGCCAGCGTTACATATTTCTCCGTGGGCGTGCGTGAGCAGACGAATGCGTTAAGCGATGCGATGGACTCGACCAGCGTGATGCCTCGATCCGCACCGAGGCTCATCTGCGCGTGAAACATTCCCTGTACCATGGAAGCCAGCAGGGCCGCGGGAACTCCCTTGCCACTGACATCGGCGACAATTCCCGCAAACCCATTCGCGAGCGAGATCACGTCGTAGAAATCCCCGCCCACATCCGTGCAGGGAATCGTTCGCGCACAAAAGCGCACATACGCCAGCTCGGGAAACTTCTGTGGAATGATCTGGCTCTGGATGGCGGCTGCGATTTGAAGTTCCTTGTGCAGCAGGGCAGACTGGCGCTCCATCTCGATGAGTCGCAGATTTTCGAGCAAAGTGGCCGCCTGGCGAGCAATCGCATCAAGAATGTCTTTGCCGATTTTTGTGAAATCCCGGTTGCGGCTTTGACTATCAAGATAGAGAAGTCCGAGAAGCGAGGTCGAACCCTGCGCCCGCAGAGGGATCGCTACGACACTGCGAATTGCGTTCGCCGCAATACTCTCACGTGCCGCAGCGATCTCGCCGGTAATATCCGTGAGAATGAAATCATCTTGAGACCGGGCCGCATCTCGCACGATAGAACGTGAGATGGCCGGCTCTCCAGCTATCTCATTCCCGTCGCAATCCCGTCCGCACTCCAGCCGGAAGCTCTCGCTGCTCTCACCCAGGAAAACAAAGCCACGTTCCGCCCCGGTCAGTCGAATGCTGTACTCCAGCATCGTGCGCAGCACTTCCTGACTCGCTTCAATCGAGCTCAAACTCTGCGCCGCCTGGAGAAAGAGCGACAACTTTTCCAGATCGCTATCTCCGACCGAGTTCGACCAGCTCTTTGACAACTGAGCGAGCAAGGTCTGCGATCCTTCCTCATCGCCGTCTTTGAATACCAGCACACTCTGCCGGCTGCCAAGCGTAATCGAATCGCCCGCGCGTAAAATCGTCTTCGTGATGCGCGCACCGTTGACGAACGTGCCATGCCTGCTGTTCTGATCGCGAAGGATGTAATTGCTGCCATCCCACTCAATGCGGGCGTGCTCCCGAGAAACTTGTGGATGGGAGAGCACCAGGCGGCAATCTTCGTTCCGTCCCACGCTGAAGGGGAGCGTATCAATCGGGAGAACGCGCTGCACTCCGCCGGCATGGAAGACGAGATGGGCAGTCGATCGTGGTTTCGGATTCATAGGCAGTTTGGGGAAGATACTCTTGAATAATCTTGCGTAAGTGGCTGTTGCTATAGGAGTCTTATACGAATTTGAAGCAAAGTAGAAATGATGGTCTGATCATATTCGCACTTGGGACCCGGTGAAATCGGGGAAGGGGCAAATTCGGTAGAGGCGCATGAACTGCCCGTAAAGCAAACAGCGCCGAACTTATACGAGATAAATCTCGTATAACTGGATTGTTGCAAATAGAACCATGACCTACGACGTATTGATTGTTGGCGGAGGCCCGGTTGGGCTATTCCTGGCTTGCGAGCTTCGCCTCGGCGGCGCATCCGTCCTATTGCTGGAAAAGAATCCGAATCCTAGCACCCCGCTCAAGGGTGGATGGATGGGCGCCCGCGGGCTCAACTTTCCCTCCACGGAAGCCCTCTACCGACGCAACCTTCTTAGCGAGGTAAAAGCCGCCTCCTTCGGATGGATGGGAGGCGAGCGTACCGGCATGGAATTCAAAGGGGACGGGAGCACGCCACCCACCTCAGCTCCGCGCTTCGCCGGCCACTTTGCCGGCATCATGCTCGACGCCTCCAAGGTCGACTTCTCTGCCCAGAAGTGGATCATTTCTGGACCTTCCGTCGGCGGTGGCATGGTCTCGCTCGAAGCCATCGAGGACATTCTTTGCCATCACGCCAAAGAACTCGGAGCCGACATTCGCTTTGGCCAGGAAGTCACGGACTTCCGTGAAACCGCCGACGGAGTTACCGTTCAAACATCAGACGGTCAGTTCAAGGCGAGCTGGCTCGTCGGCTGTGACGGAGGTCGCAGCACGGTGCGCAGGTTGGCAGGCTTCGAGTTCGCGGGTACCGATCCGGAGCTCACCGGCTACATGGCCATCGTGGATTTCGAGGATCTCGACAGCCTTGCGCCCGGCTTCAATCTCACGCCGCGCGGCATGTACACTCACGGGCCCGCTCCTGGACGCATCGGTGTCGTCGATTTCGACGGAGGCCGCTTCGACCGTACCTCGGAGATCACGCTCGAAAATCTCCAGTCCATGCTGCAGCATGTCTCAGGAACCAACGTCAAGCTTAAGTCCGTGCAGGTGGCCACCAGCTACACCGATCGCGCACGCCTGGTAACAACCTACCGCAAAGGCCGCGTGTTGCTCGCAGGAGATGCGGCGCATGTGCATTCGCCTTTTGGCGGTCAAGGTATGAACACTGGCCTTGGCGATGCGATGAATCTTGGGTGGAAGCTTGCAGCCACCATCAAAGGATGGGCTCCCCGCGGCCTGCTCGACACCTACACCACCGAGCGCCACCCTATTGGCGAGTGGGTATGCAACTGGACGCGTGCGCAGGTGGCGATCATCCGTCCGGATCCACACGCACGAGCCATCGCCGCCGTGGTGCGAGATCTGATCGCGACCAAAGACGGCACCAACTACTTCGTCGAAAAGATCTCCGGGGTGTCCATGCATTACGAACTGGGCGAAGGGCATCCGCTCGTCGGCCGAAGCGCTCCGGACTTCGAGTTAGAGGACGGAACTCGCCTCGGGGCTCTGTTGCACGATGGTCGTGGCCTGTTGCTCGATTTTACTGCGAGCGAACCCTTGCGTGCGCTATGCGATGGACATCAGGACAGATTGCGCTACCTCGCTTCGCACGCAAAGGATGAGAAAGGTCTGGCGGCGCTGCTAGTGCGACCCGATGGGTTCGTAGCATGGGCGACCGATGCGAACTCCGACACGGCAGCAGCGGAACAGCCTATCGAACGCTGGTTCGGAGTTCCAAGCTTTCACTAAGGAGCCGCCCAGTAAATTCCTCATTCACGTTCTCAACTATGTGCGTTTGATTCGTGGCGTTCGTACGCATCTTCCTCGGTAGGAGTTTCCGGGTTCATACCTTGTCCGAATTCTCCTTCGTGGTCGCCCTCCATTTTCGGCCGTTTGCCAGCGTGCTTTTCTGCTGGCAACCGATGCCGGAGTGTCGGTAGGGCTGCTTACGCGGTTACTGGAGGGAGCGAACGTGACGTCTTGTCTTCTGCAAGTTCACATCTGGGACAGTTGATAGTTGAAGTTCTTAAGCGCCACTGTCATTTGTTTGCTGACCCCGTTGACCAGGACGCTGGACACATAATTGACTCCAGACGGAAGTTTGGAATATTGCGCCGCGAGAGTGACGGCGTCCTTGGGATCGGTCAAATAGGTGGCTACCTGGACCGATAGAATCAACTTTGACGCTTCGTTGAATACCAGCGTCATTGAGTCGCCCGGCTTGATGTAATTCTTGATCACCAGGGTGACGGTGCCGGGCGCCCCGCCCAATTGAATGGAAATATTGCCCAACCCGTAAGCCCGCTGCAATAACTGGGGGTCGGGCGGTGCGTATTGCTTTACCAGCGCGGCGACGTCCTGGCCGTACTGCTGAAACTCATTGCTCTTCTTCGCGACAATCCTCTGCTTCAATCTCCCACCCGAGGGAGGCGGCGCGGAGGTCGACCCTAATTCAATCTTCTGCTGCTGTCCGCCCGGGCCAACGCTGACCTGATAGCTTACTGTCTTCTTAACTTCGCCCTTCAGGCTGATCACTTGTTGTTCCTGCCACGTGTAGAGAGCAAGCGCCTGTTTGTTTACGGCAGCAGCTTGCTTCACTTCCTGCACTTTCTGCACTAATTGTGGATTTTGTGCGTTGGCTTGGGGGAAAGCAATTACCAGACCGCAGGCGATGGTTGAGAGGACGACTGCCGAAACTGTGGGTCTCAGATGAACCTTCATATATTTCCCCGTTGTAAAGCAGTTTTCTGCAAGGTTGGGCGGCGATGCCCGACGTGTCGTGGTTTGTCCCGCGGGATGATTCAGAAGCTTAGAGTACGCCTCGGTCGACAGCGCTGGTACTGGCAAAACTGACAGACCCTATGGAAGGGCTAACGCCAGATGCTTACGGTGTGAGCGGCTGGTTCCTGCGGTGCGGGCGGGAAGGGCTTCGCGCAGGAGTTTGGTTGCTGCAATATACAGTTCAGATAAATGCCGGGGGCCAATTTAAAAAGCCCACGATCGTCACCCCACTACTTCTGCGAGGAAACCCTCATGTTCATTTTCAACAGCCTTCGAACGAATCTGCTTCATCCGGTAGAGTGCAGGATTCAAATATCGGTGGCGGTCGCCCTTGTCCTTTTCTCTGGATTTGCGGCATTGGCGCAGAGTACTGCTAAACAACCCGCTAAATCAAAAGGCGGAACGCCGGAGATCAAAGAGGAACTGATATTCAAGAACGGCGACCGGCTTACGGGACTGCTACTAAACTCAACGGGGGAGGCGATCAAGTTCAAGAGTGACTTGGCGGGCGAGGTTACCGTCAAATGGGAGAACGTCAAGGAGTTGAAGTCCAACCGAGATTTCGCGGTTATCCCGAAAGACATTATTGACTCACGAAATAGTGCAGCAGTGCCTCAGGGCGTGATCAAAATCGGCGAAAAGAGTATAGCGGTCACTCCAATTGTCACCAGCGAACCAAACCCAGATGAGCTACCGACAAAGCTACCCGGAGAGGAAATCCTCCCAAGCAAAGTAGACCTCACAAATAATATTCCTACGTCCAAGATCGGGTTTGTTGTGGATGATGTCTCGTATCAGAACGAGATCCACAGGAAGATTGGTTGGAAATCAGGCTGGGACGGGGACATCACAACAGGTTCTACTGCCATTCTTTCGACGCAAAACAGTCTGACAGTCACCGTAGCCGCCGCTCTGAAGCGTTCTGTCCCAACGGTGAGTTGGCTGGATCCAAAGCTTCGCACGCTGCTCGACTTCAATCTCAGTACGGGAAAAACAACGCAACCGGGCGAACCCGATTCATATACGAATATCTATCACGCTGGCGCGGAGCGCGACGAATATTTCAGCCGACGTGGCTACTATTTACAGGTGACATCCTTCGACCACGATTACTCTCAAGGCCTGGTGCTTCAGCAGGTCTACGGCGGTGGCATCGGCGCGACTATAGTCAAGACTGAAAAGCGAGAGTTTGATATTACCGCCGATCTGCACTACGAGGGGCAACAGTTCAACGCCACTGCGTCTGTTCCAGAGCTAAATCGTCATCTGGTGGGTTCTTCGTTGACGGAAACCTACTTGAGGAATTGGGGTAAGGTTCGCTTCGAGGAAAAGATCTCGGCTTCTATCGCATGGAATGATGAGAGCGCCTTTTCTGCGTCGGGCACGAGCTCGTTGAAACTACCAGTTTATAAAAAGCTCGGATTCTCCGTTTCAGTCATTGACAACTTTCTGAACGATCCGCAGGCCGGCTACAAGAGGAACTCGCTTCAATTCTCTACGGGATTCTCGTTGAGCTTGCACTAAAGAGATTAATTACGAGCTGTACTGTTCGGAACCGGATTGGTTTGTTCGGCGCGCGTCTTTCCCGCTGCCGATATTCGCGGAAATACAGTGTTTCCAATAAATTGATCCCGCCTTGAAAGCGGAAGTGGCTGGGCATTCTGGATGTCAACCAGCGATGCTCCTTCCCGCAGCCCTCGCCGATTCTCAAAACCTGTCAATTTTAATAGTTCACAATCACCGCCGCCGAGGCGTATTCAATTTCAGTGTGGATCTGGATGTCTTGGTGAGCGGTCATGCAGATAGAGTCCTACACGCTATAGTCTCCGTTGCGGTGAGTGAACGTCAGCCATCGTGCGACTTCAGGCATCGGAGACTGAATTCCAATCTGGCAAACACGAAAGTTTGTTTTCCGATCGATGCGTTAGATGTTGCGCGCTGTGCACGTGAATGTGGAGGCATTGCAAATGGCGCCCGCGGGGAGGTTCGCACGACGTGATCGCGGGATTTGACTTCAACTGAATTCAACCGACGCGAAGGAAACGACAATGGCGAACGCTAAGCAAACTTTGAAAAAACCAAACATCCTTGTCATCTTCGGCGATGATATTGGACAGTCCAATATCAGCGCCTACACGCATGGCTTAGTGGGCTACCACACACCCAATATCGATCGCATTGCCAAG
>Ga0302224_10001346_pt1 | contig 10647 bp, 9 predicted proteins | sample II_Palsa_E3_1_FD_193520 | JGI IMG/M metagenome (GOLD analysis project Ga0302224, IMG submission 193520) | Peat permafrost microbial communities from Stordalen Mire near Abisko, Sweden - II_Palsa_E3_1 | ecosystem: Environmental > Terrestrial > Soil > Palsa > Peat permafrost | place: Sweden... | reverse complement strand
CAACGCATGCTTCGCCGCCGTGGGCTTATCGCAACCGAGCACAGTGGAAAGTTCGTCCGCTGGAGGCGGCTGAAGAAGGAGATTCCGCGGAAGGGCCGGAGGGAAAAGCCAAGCTGGGCATCGGATATTTCAAGGCGAATACGACGGCGCTGTGCGCGGTGGAGACCTGCGAGATTGTTTCGCCGCTGTTGCTGAAAACCCTGCTGGCGCTGCGCAGCGCCCTGGCGGCGGGAGAACTACCGCGAGGGCTGCGCGAAATCGAAGCCTTCGTGAATGCTAGCGATTCGCAACTGCTGCTAACGGCGACGTTTGCGGGGTTCCCTTCCCGCGCCGCCGAACATGCGGCGACATTTCGGCGCATCGCGCCGGAAATCACGAGCTTGCTGTTTCATGATCCGAGTCGCGACCGGATGGAATTGTACGGGCCGGGCTATATCGAGTATGAAGCGGCGGGAAATGCGTATCGGGTCGGCCACTTTTCATTTTTTCAGGTGAACAAGTTTCTGGCGGAGACGCTGGTCAGGGTGGCCGTCGGGAGCGAGACCGGCGGGCGGATGGCATTGGATCTGTTTGCGGGTGTGGGCTTGTTTTCGATTCCGCTGGCGCAGAAATTCGAGAAAGTGCTGGCGGTCGAATCGAATCCGGCGGCGACCCGGGATATGGAATCGAACGTACGGGGCCAAGGGGCGATCGAAGTGCGCACCGCAGATGTGGATCGATTTATGGCGCGGAGCAAGGAGCGGCCCGAGCTGGTCGTACTGGACCCGCCGCGGGCTGGCATGAGCCCTGAAGCGATGCAGAAACTGGTGAAAATGGGGCCGGCGCGCATAACGTACCTTTCGTGCGAGCCGCCGACGCTGGCGCGCGACCTTGCCATCCTGATTTCCGGCGGGTATAGTTGCACGGAAGTGCACTTAATTGATCTGTTTCCACAGACCTTCCACATGGAGACGATCGTTCGACTTCGACGAGGTCGATGAAGCTTCCGGCAGTCTGGATCTTCGCGGCGTTTGCGTCAGGCATCGGCATCGCGATGCGATGGCCGGGGTCGGTAAGGTTGTGGGCCGTCGCCGCGGGTATCGGGATTCTCGCCGGAGCTGTTCTGGGATTGCGTAACTTTGTTTTCCCTGCATGGATATTCGCGCTGCTGGCGTGGTCCGCGCTGGGCGGATTTTCAGTCGAGGTAGAGCGCGTCTCAATCCCCCACAACCACATTTCCCGTTTGGTAGCCCAAAATCAAATCGATTCGTCCGTCCCGCTGCGCTGGCGCGGGCGGTTGCGGGAAGATCCCGCGGCGCTGCCCTGGGGACATCGTTACGAAATCGATCTGGAGCAGGTGGAAGTGGCAGGTGTGATGGTTTCGGTTTCTGGCGGCCTGCGCCTGAATTTTTATTCCGGCACGCATGCGGCGGATCCGCCGGCTGATTTGCGCGCGGGCTACCGGGTGGAGGCGCTGGCGAAAGCAAAACCGCCGCGCAATTTTCTGGATCCTGGCGCGATTGATATTCGCGGAATGCTGGCGCGGCAAGGCGTGGATCTGCTGGGAAGTTTGCGCAGCGGAGAATTGCTACAAGTGATTGACCGGCCGCCACCGACGATTTCACAGCGGCTGGCGCGAGCGCGGGGAAATTTACTGGCGCGGCTCGATGCCCTGTTCGCGGATCAGCCGGCGAGGGGCGCGATATTGCGGGCGATGTTGTTGGGCGACCGCAGCTTTGTGGACACCGAGGTGGTGCAGGCGTTTCAGAAGACCGCTGCTTATCACGTGCTGGTGATCGCTGGGCTGCATGTGGGAGCGCTGGTCGTATTTCTTTTGTGGCTTGGACGGCGGATGCGTTTGCACGCATCGGTCGTGAGCGTTGCGGTGTTGTTGGCGCTGCTCGCTTACGTGGGCATCGTACAGGACCGGCCGCCGATTTTGCGGGCGGCGCTGATGGCCGCGCTGTATCTGCTGGCACGGCCTCTGTTCCGGCGCGTGGATCTGCTGAACACGATTGCGATTGCCGCAATGGTTTTGCTGGTCGCAAGACCTTCTTCACTTTTCGATTCGAGTTTTCAGCTTTCGTTTCTGGCCGCCGGAGTTATTGCGGCGCTGGCGATTCCCTGGATGGAGCGCAGCAACGCGCCGTATCGGAACGGACTCAAACATTTGGGAGACGTGACGCGAGATTCCGGTCACGCGCCGAAAATCGCGCAATTCCGGATTGAAATGCGGGCGGCAGGCCAGTGGGTTGGCGCGCGATTGCCCCAACGGTTCGGGTCGAGAATGAATGCCCTGTTGTCGTTGCCGATCCAAGCCGGTTTGCGGCTGTGGGAAATTGTGCTGCTGTCGCTGGTGATTCAAGCCGGGATGTTGCCTTTGCTGGCGCGCGATTTTCACCGGGTGAGTCTGGCTGGGCCGTTGAGCAACATTCCAGCGGTGATTTTGACCGGTGTGATCGTGCCGCTTGGTTTTCTGGCGCTGCTGGCGACGTTTATTTGGTCGCGAGTGGCGGTGGTTCTGGCCAAACTGCTGAGCGGGTGCGTCGGAATGTTGCTGGCGACGATTCAATGGTTTGCGCATTGGCCACGGCTCACGTATCGAATCCCGGGGCCGCCGGCGTGGCTGACCGTCCTGTTTTTTGCGGCGTTGGTGGCGCTGGCAATCGCGGCAAGAACCGCAGCGATGCGCAAGAAAGCGCCGGGTGCGATGCGACGGCTTCCCGATCCGACCGCCATTGGTGAATGGGTGTCTGGGATAACCGTAGCGGTGTTCGCCCTAGTAATCGCGACTTACCCGTTTGCGCCGAGGTTGCAGCACGGGAAATTCGAGGTGAGCGTTCTCGATGTGGGTCAGGGCGATTCGATTTTCGTGGTTTCGCCCGGCGGGCACATGATGCTGATCGACGGTGGCGGCCAAGCGGGCGCTGAAGCCATTAGCGGTGCGCGATCGGGGCCGGACACGGGGGAAGACGTGGTGTCGCCATATTTGTGGTCGCGTGGAATCAAGAAGCTCGATGTGGTGGCGCTGACGCATGCGCATCACGACCATCTGGACGGGCTGCACGCGGCATTAGCGAATTTTCAGGTGGGCGAGCTGTGGATTGGACGAGACGAGGAGACTCCGGCGTTTGTGGCGCTGTTGAATGAGGCGCGAGCGCGCGGGGCGACGATCGTGCAGCAGATTCGAGGGCACGATTTTAACTGGGACGGAGTGAATGCGCGAGTGCTGTGGCCCGCGGACATCAGCGAAGTGACGAAGCCATCGAACGATAATTCGCTGGTAATGACGCTCGATGATGGAATCGTGAATTTCCTGCTGCCGGGAGACATCGAGAAGAAAGTGGAAAATGAATTGGTGGCGGAGGACGCGCCGCTGAAGGCCGATTTTCTGAAGGTGCCGCATCACGGGAGCAAGACGTCGTCGACCGACGCATTCGTGGCGGCGGTGGCGCCGAAAGTCGCGGTGGTGTCCGTCGGCGACGGAAACCAGTTCGGACATCCGGTGGATAGCGTCGTCGCGCGTTACGCCGCGGCCGGGGTGCGATTTTTGCGAACTGACCGGGACGGAGAAGTTACCGCACTGACGGACGGTCAAACGCTGACGGTGCGAACTTTTGCGGAAGACCACCCGCAGTGACACCCAGGGGTAATTTGGAATTTCGATTCTAAGATTGCTCCGGCGATTCGTCGGACTCTTGCTCGAGAATGGCGTCGCTTTTGGTGTATTCCTCGATTACTTTGCGGGCCGCTTCCACTTGCGATTCCAAGACGAAAATCTCGGTGCCGTGCGGGCCTTCGGGATTCTCGGGAATCGGAAACGGGTCAGAAGAAACCGAGCCGGGCGAATCGATGCCGGCGCTTTGGAGCAGGCCGCGAATCACCATCGCTTCGGTGACGTTATCGGCAACGTGGGCGACGACTAGTTCTTCATTTACGTGATCTTCGCTCATCGAAAATCCTCCAGGGTATGCGGAGTACTATTGCGCGCCTTTTGGCGGAAGTCCATACTTGGGATGCGGTACCACGGGTTTTCATGGACGAGAGAGCGGTCGTTCGACCCACGCAAGACGAAATCGACGATGAGAGTCGTCGCCTCCGCAGACTCCGCATTGTGGTGCAACTAACGCTCGAAACGATTGCTGGCGGCGATTTGAGTTTGGAAGATGCGTCGCGAATGATCGCCGAAACCCGCAACCTGGCGCTGGATATGTTTCCCGGAAAAGAGAGCGCTTTCGATTTGCTGTACCGCCCGAAATTCCAACGCATGATGCATGCGGTCTACCGGCTGCAGTAGGCCCGCTCGGGGCCCGGTGCTCACCAGCCGTAGCGGCTGCGCACCCACATGCGCAGCCAAACGACGGCAAGCGCTCCGATGGTGCCGATCAAGGCGCGATATTCGCGGTTGCGGCCGTATTGATCCCACGAAAAGTTTTGCCCCATCGTGGTCTCGGGCGAACTTTGGTAACCGGCGCCCAACAGCATCGGGAAGAAGAGCGGAACTTTTCGCGCGTAGTTTTCGAATGAGGTACCGAAGCGAACGAGCAGGTCGGCTTCTTCGTTTTTCATTACGGCATAATAAAACACCGCGAAATAAATCACGACCACACCGCCGGCCCACCAGGAATGTCCGGCGACGGCGAATCCTACCGCCATGAAAGCGCTGCCGAGATAAAGCGGATTGCGGGTACGTGCGTATGGTCCGCTGGTGGCGAGTTCGCGATCTTTGCGGAGATGGCCGGCGGCCAGGGCGCGGATGATCAACCCGAATCCGGCGAGAGCCGCGCCACTTGCGATCCAATGAGGCGTGGGAGAAGCGAGGGCGAGATAGACGAGCGCGACGGGATAGCCGAGGCGCACACGCCATCGCATCCAGAATTTTCGTTGCTGATTCAAGGCCGGATCGGTCAAGTCGTTGTCAAGTCTGGGGTCCCAGGATGTTCCCCACGGCTTCAGTAACTTCGTCCACAGTTATGGCCAGCATCGCCGGTGAATACGACGCACCGCGCTGGTAGGTCGTTTCGCTGAGGCGCGGATTGCGCACGATAACACTTTTCTGCGCCGGATTTGTGATGAATGGACCGTTGCGCGCGGGATCCGTGGGACCGAACAGGCCAACCACCGGAGCGCCGAGCGCGGCGGCCAGATGCAACGGGCCGGTATCGGCCGAGACCACGCATCTGGCGCGGCGTAAAAGCGCCAGGAGCGGGCCCAGTTCGAGCGGAATTGCTACCGGCGCGGAATTTCCTGCGATTTTGATGGCAGCTTGCGCGAGATCTTCTTCGCCGGGCCCATAGCTGACTACGCCGCGCAGTCCAAACTTTGCGAAAATTTTTGCGTGCAGCTCACCGTAGCGTTCGGCAGGCCAACATTTGGAACGCCAACCGCCGCCAGGATTCAACACGAAGAAGCCTTGAATGTTGCGCTGTTCGAGTTCCCTGGCGACCCGGGCTTCATCGTCCGCGTTAATTGCGATCGGAAATCGCGCTGGGGATTTTTGGGCGCCCGCGGCTTCGGCCAGGGTGAGATTGTGCTCCACTTTGTGCGCACCGCGCGGATTATGGCGTTCGGTGTAAAGCCAGGAGGCGAAACCTTCGCGGGCGTAGGTGCGCTGAAACCCGATGCGGCGTGGGGCTCCGGAAACAAAGGCGAGCAGCGCGGATTTGTATAGCCCTTGAAAATCGATGGCGCAGGTGTAGTGCGCAGCGCGGAGGCGCTGCACCGTTTCGATAATTCCGCCGGCCGTTTTGCGGTTAACCGGAATCACCGTGTTCAAGTCGGGATTCCCCTGGAGCAAACGCGCCCAGCGTGGTTCGATGGCCCAATCGATCCGCGCCGCCGGAAAAGAATCACGAAGCGCAGCGGCGGCGGGTAGCGCGTGGACTACGTCGCCCAAGGAGCCGAGCCGCAAAAGAAGAAAACGCTGGGCATTTTCTTTGGGTGTCGGGTCAGACGCGGCAGGCGAGTTAGATATCGCGGGCATCGTTGGGCTGGCGCAAGCGCGCGAGAAGATCGCGGGTGGAATGGTCTTTGGGGTCGCCGACAATGGCGACGCGGATGCCGAGCAGGGCGGCCATGTCGCGTTCGGGGACGGTGTCGGGGGTGTAATCGGTGCCCTTGGCGTGAACGTCGGGCTGAAATTCTCGGAGAAGCTGCTTTACGTCGGGCTCGTCGAAAATGACGACGTAGTTCACGGAGTTTAGAGCAGCCACCAGCGCCGCGCGGGCGCGTTCGGTGAGAATGGGCCGACCCTCACCTTTCAGCTTGCGGGTGCTGGCGTCGGAATTAATTCCGACGACGAGAAGGTCGCCTTCGGCGCGCGCAGCTTGCAAATAGCGTACATGGCCGACGTGGAGCAGATCGAAAACGCCGTTGGCGAAGACGATTTTTTTAGCGGACTGGCGATGCTCCTCGATGATGCCGTGCAAGCCTTCGCGGGAAACAATTTTTTCGCGGGTATCCATTCGATGCTATTGATCCGCCGTGGCGTCGTGACGCAGCGCGGCTTCGAGTTCCGCGCGGGTGACGGTTGCGGTGCGTCTTTTCATGACGACGATTCCGCCGGCGTAGTTTGCTAGATGCGCGGCTTCGAGGTAGGTCGCTCCCGCGGCCAGCGCTAAGGTGAACACGGCGATTACGGTGTCGCCGGCGCCGGTGACATCAACGGGAGTATCGGAGCCATGGACGGGAAGATGTCGCGTCGGATGGTTGGGCTCAAAGATGGCCATGCCGTCTTTTCCACGGGTCACGACGAGGGCTTCGAGACTCAAGTCGCGGCGAGCGCGCTGGCCGTAGTCATCGAGCTTTCCGACGTCAGTGCCCACTCGCGAATGGTAGGCCGCTTCGATCTCGGGTTCGTTCGGGGTGGCGGCGGTGATGCCGGAGTGGCGATATTCGAGGAGGCGGTAACGCGAATCGAGCGTCATGCGCTTGGGATGAAGCGAACGAGCCAACGACGGCGAGGCCGCACCCAAACCGTAATCGGAGATTAAGACCGCGCCGGCGCCGCGGGCGGCTTTGCGGGCTTTTTGGGCGATCTGCGCTTGCAGATTTGCTGGAACTTCGGTTTCGGGTTCGCGATCTACGCGCAGGACTTGCTGTTCGGTGGTGTGGGTCCAACCGGCGAGGTAACGTGTTTTGGTGGTAGTGACCCACTGCGAGGACTGGAGGATGCCGGAGACGTTGACGCCTTTTGCTCGAAAATATTCCAGCAACTTGTGGCCGCCGGGGTCGTCACCCACGACACCAACGGGCAGCACGCGAGCTCCGAGGTCGACCAGATTATTTACGGCGTTCGCGGCGCCACCGGGATAGGACTCACTGCGACGGTGCCTCAGGATCAGCACGGGGGCCTCGCGCGAAACGCGCGAAATTTCGCCGGAAACGAATTCGTCGAGAACGAAATCGCCGACGACGCAGATGGTCTGTTGCGGGAAGGCGGCAACCAGATCGAGCAAACGGCCAAGGTCGACGGACGCATCCTTGGCGATGTTATGGCCGGGGTGCGAGCCGCGGGGCCCGGCTGCGGCGTGAGCCGCCGCGACCATCCCGCCGGTCTTTTTATTTTTCGCCTTCAATCTATCTCCGAGCGTGCCGGATCGTGGACGTTGTCATGAGATTCTGGCGCAAGCTACCACACCCATCAGGCGTCAGCAATCTTCCTTCGACGCGGACGCAGCGGCGCGATCGTTCGCTTTCGAGATAATTTGATGCCAGAAATCGTCTTGGTGCTGGATCTTCAGTGAAATCGTGGCGCAAAACAGATTCGATTCGTCGCCGAAAGAACCACCTAGATTATACAGGTCTTTTTCGGTGCAGATCAGTCCGGTGGACCCGGCATCTTGAGCTGCGCGCAAAATTTGGTCAGCGTCCGCGCGGGTGAATCGATGGTGATCGGGAAAGAACTTGCGTCCGGAGATCGTCACGCCCGACTGGGTGAGAGTCTGAATGAAGCCATTCGGATTGCCAATGGCGCAGAAAACGAAAAGGCGGTCCGCCGCGCCAGACGATACGGGACCGGCGAGTCGACCGGCTTCGATTTTGCGGATGGAATCGAGCTGGGGCTGGGCGTAAAAAATCGGGGCCGAGGAATACTGCCGGATAGTCGTTTCGACGCCCGGCGAGCTTTCGGTGCGAGTAATAACGACGATATCGGCGCGTGCCAGCGCGGTCAGCGGTTCGCGCAGCCGGCCGGCGGGCAGCAACTGGCCGCCGCCGAAAGGGGTCATGGCGTCGATCAAAACGAGGTCGACGTTGCGTTCGAGGTGCCAGTGCTGGAAACCGTCATCAAGGACAAACCAATTCACGCCCTGGGCGGCAAGTTTGGAACCGTTCTCGAAGCGATTCGCGCCAACGCCGAAGCGGACGTGATTGCCGAGCCTCGCAGCCAGCAGCTGAACTTCGTCACTCGAATTGGTGATTTTGATTTCTTCGGCGGTGCCGATTTCGTCGCCAGCAGTGACCGGAACCGGTTGGCCGCGATACCCGCGCGTCAGGATTCCGACGGACTTCCCCTCGGCTAGCAATTTTTGAGCGATCCACAAGACCATCGGCGTCTTTCCGGTTCCACCAACGGTCAAATTGCCCACACTGATGACGACGGCGTCTAGCCGACGCGATTTCAGCAAGCCGGAGCGGTAGGCCCGGGCGCGGAGGTGGTTCGCAGCGCCATACAAAAAAGAAACGGGCCATAGCGGCAGGTCGATGGGTCTCACGCGGTTGGACCTTTCGCGGCGCGGTCGATCAGCGGAACAATCCGGTCGAGTGACCGCTTGGCGGCGCCGCGATTGCGTTCGGCGATGGCGAGCGCTGACTTACCCATGGCGTCGCGTAGCGCCGAATTTTCGATGAGCTGAATCCAGACTTTGCCGAGGCTTTGCGCCGACGCGACCTGCACGCCCGCGCGTCCATCGAGGAATTGATCAGCCATGTCCTGAAAATTTTCCATAGAAGGACCGAAGACGGGCGGCCGGGAAAACCAGGCCGGCTCCAAAATATTGTGGCCGCCAGAAGCGACGAGCGAACCGCCGACAAAGGTCACGTCGGCGAATGAATATAGCGCAGCCAGCTCACCGATGGAGTCGAGAAGCAGGACATCGACTTCCTCATCGAGCGGCAGCGAAAGATCCAACTGCGAGCGGCGCAGAACTTTCCAGCCGCCTTCCGCGGATAATTTGGCGGCGGCCTCAAAACGATCGGGTTTGCGCGGGGCGAGAATCAACAGCGTGTGGCGCCATTGGCGCTGGACCATATCGTACGCGGCGATAACGGCATCCTCTTCGCCGGCCACGACGCTGCCGGCAACGATTACGGGCCAGCGCTCCTGCTCGCGGATTTGCTGCTGCAGCCAGACGGCGAAGGGGCTCATCGCAGGAGGCTCGGCGTCGTATTTCAGATTGCCGATTATTTCCATTTGCGGCGGGGCGGCGCCCATGGCCTCGAGCCGCGTGGCATCTTCGGGAGTTTGGGGGAGAAAGAGCGCAGCGTCTTCGATGGTCTCGGCAAAAAACGGACCGACCAGAAATTCCCAGCGCTTGAAACGCGCAAACGATTTCGGCGAGATGCGCGCGTTGGCGAAAATAACGGGCACATGGCTGCGCTTGGCTTCGCGCAGAAAATTCGGCCAGATTTCAGTTTCCATCACGATGACCGTAGATGGGCGGATGGCCCGGAGTGCACGGCGCACCGGAACGACCCAATCCAGTGGAAAGTAGAAGACTCCATCGGCGTTTGCCAGACGTTCACGGGCCAAACGCTGGCCGGTTTCGGTGGTGGTAGAAACGAAAATCGGGCGTTGGGGAAACCTGGTCCGCAACCCATCAACAATGGGTTTCGCGGCCAAAACTTCACCGACCGATACGGCGTGAATCCAGATAGCGTTTGCGCCGGACGCGGCAGCTTGGGAGGCCTTCGCCGCGATTGCCGCAGGCGCGCTGCCCAATCGTTGCCGGAAGGCCTGCGCTGATTCACCGCGTCGCCAACCCCTAAGCAGGTAATAGGGCGCGAGAAAAATCATGGCTGCGGCCGAGAATAGGCGATAGAAGAAATACATTCAGGAGGCGCGAGGCCCGATCGAGAAGTTAGGCTCCGCGCAAAACGCGTATTATAGTGGCACCGGAATCAATCGCGCACAACTTCCGTCGCGAGCGGGGCATCGCAAGACACACGATGAAAAACTTCAGACTGGCTGTGGCGGTGGTGGGCGCGTGCATTTCGCTGGCCTCTCTGGCTGGCACTACGGCGGCGCAAAATCCGGGGGCAAAAGATGCGAAAAGCGCGGCGGCCGCCGACGCTCCGGTGCTGCCGCACGACACTCACGACGGGTTGACGATCCAGGCCGATCCTTACACCGATCACGCGCGGGCGAAACAGAAGTTCGGCGGCAAAGCTGACCCTTTATCGGTAGGAATTTTGCCGGTGGAGGTTACGATGCGCAACGCCACGGATAAACCGATACGGGTCGATATCAATACGATCCAGTTGGAGGTACGGCTGCGCAACGGCGGGCGACAGGATCTCGACTGGATCTCGGCGGAAGATGTCGCGGCGCTGATCGCCCATCCCGCAGGAGCGGGAGCGCCCTCGCGGCCGCGGGTACCCGGGTTGCCGATACCGAGCGGCGACAAGAAAGCCGACAAGCTGGCGGAGATTCTGAAGCCACTCACGCTT
>Ga0302224_10001332_pt1 | contig 10719 bp, 7 predicted proteins | sample II_Palsa_E3_1_FD_193520 | JGI IMG/M metagenome (GOLD analysis project Ga0302224, IMG submission 193520) | Peat permafrost microbial communities from Stordalen Mire near Abisko, Sweden - II_Palsa_E3_1 | ecosystem: Environmental > Terrestrial > Soil > Palsa > Peat permafrost | place: Sweden... | reverse complement strand
TGCTCAGCCAGCCGGTCCACTATCCGACTTTGCCCCCCATGCCGTTTAAAGCGCAGTGCTTCATTGGGGCAAAGCAGTTTTTTTATTCCGGTCAAAATGCCGACGGCATGCTGTTCCGAGCCCGCCTGGCGGCGGCCACACTCACCGTTGCTGCAGCACTTGTGGTGTTTGCCGCCGGTTATGAAATGTTTGGAGCGATCGTGGCATTGCTCGCACTACTTCTGTTTGTATTCGAGCCAAACCTGATCGCACACGGAGCTTTCATAACCACAGATATGGGCGCGAGTTTGTTTCTTTTTGCGACGGTATATGCGTTTTATAGATATGTGAAGAAACCTTCCGCGTGGCGGCTCGCGGTCACTGGCATACTGGCTGGGCTTACACTGGCGGCGAAACATTCCGGGATATTGTGGATCCCGATCCTCTGCTTGCTGGCCCTCTCGGAGATCTTGCGCAACGACGCAAACGCTCCGCGTTGCCAAGGAGGCCGATTGAGGTGCTGCCTACGGTTTGCCAGCTCGCTATTTGTTGTTGGGCTTATTTCCATCGGGATTCTGTGGGCGTTCTATGGTTTCCGCTATCAAGCTACGCCGGAGGGCCAAGCACTGATCCCCAGTCTGGCCGAATACGCTCGATCCATTCAGCATCCGTGGGAGCAGAAGGCGATCCTGTATGCGGCCCGCCACCATGTGTTGCCGGAGTCGTATCTCATGGGATTGGTTGATGTCATAGTCTTCCCCTCGAAATACATGAACATGTACTTGTTTGGCAGGATCTACCGTCATGCGCGTTGGTTCTACTTTCCAGCAGCATTGCTGATCAAATCTACACTAGGATTTTTGGCGTTGGTTCTGCTGGTGCCGGTGGCGGTCACGCTTCGCCACGATGAACGTTGGAGAGAACTCCTGTTCCTGTCGGTGCCTGCAGGCTTATATTTCGTGGTCGCGGCCCGGTCCGATTTCAATATCGGTGTGCGTCACATTCTTCCTGTGTATCCATTCTTGATTGTGCTAGCTGCATTTGCAGGGTGGCAGCTTGCCCGATACAGCCGGAAATGGGCTTATGCCGTCGCATTGCTTTTTCTATTCCACGTTGCTTCCTCCGCGCATGCGTTTCCCAACTACCTGGCCTATTCCAATGAGATGTGGGGCGGACCGGCGAATACTTACAAATACCTGTCTGATTCAAACGTGGATTGGGCGCAGCAGCTTAAATTCACAAGGAAGTACCTTGACGAGCACGGGATAAAAGATTGCTGGTTCGACTATTTCGGGCGAGGACTGGTTGCCGATCCCGGCTATTACGGAATTGTTTGCAAGCCTCTGCAGGATTTTATTGACTTCGTCCCGGTGGGAAATATCCCCCCGCACATATCCGGAACGGTCTTGATCAGCGCCACGGAACTTTCCGGCGCGGTTTGGGGGCCAGGCGAGCTCAACCCCTACGCTCAGTTCCAGCGGCTCAGGCCGGATGCGATCATCGCCGACGGAGTCATGGTGTTTCACGGCGAGTTCGATGTGACGCTGGCCGCTGCCGTGGCTCACGCGCACATTGCGCAGATGACATTGTACAGCCGAAATCCGACCGAGGTGCAGCTACAGGAGGCGCTAACTGAAGCGCAGGCAGCGGTTTCGCTAGCACCGAATGATAGCGGTAGCCAGGAAACGCTTGGGGATGTGCTGATGAAGCTGAACCGGAAAGAGGAAGGGCGAGCCGCTTACCAGCGCGCCCTGACGTTGGCGCAGACGATCTATCCGGACTTTCAGGACCAGAGGATCGAAGAGGTCAAGCAGAAATTGCAGTGAAAGGTCTCACCGCTTTTGCAGCGCAAATCGATTCACACCTTGCTACGCGCTTTACTCTCCTTCAGCTATGCGCTTATACCACCAACAAATTCCCGGTTAAGAATGACTGTCCGTACAAGCGGAGATTTTCTTCTTGCCCAAGTCCACAATCTCTTCAGCGCTTCCGAGGACCCGTTCTTGTTTGTTAGGACATGCCGATTGAGTTCATTCGCCAAGTTACTTCGCCAAGTTACCGGGAGGACTTCGCGTCCGGGTGGCGCGGTGTCCAGTCTTTCGGCGGGAAGGCCACGCGCCAGAACGCCGGATTGGGGAGCATGAACTCCACTCCTACCTGAGTTGGCTGACCCGGAAAGTGCTCCAGGTGGACGACAACACACTCCAGCGCCGCTTTTGTCTGCACGTTCGACAGGATGAATCGCTGCCCTCGATGCACGGGCGCGGCCACGACAAGCAACGCGCCATGGGCACTGATCGACAGGGTGTGCGTCCTCTCTTCAAAGGCGGCCCCGTCAACGGCTTGACCCGAGACCCGCACAGGGACGTTCATCAGCACGCGCTGACTCCTGCGGCGATTCGCCGCGCGCCAGGAGCTTTCGCGAGACTCGGCGATCCAGGCATTCAAAGTCCTAAGGTGCGGGGGCTCCACAGCAATAAACATCAGACCCATGCCTTTGCCCGTTTGGTTGAAGACGACTCTTGCGCGGGCTTCAAACGCCGTTGCGCCCTTGGTGATGCGCACGTCCGTGGCTGTTCCCAAAGCCAGTGGCTTGCTGGTGTCCACGTAGCAGCCTTGCTGGCTCAAATCCCGCACCTGCGATTTGATCCGCGCGCCCAGCTCCGGCGCGACCACCTCGATGGGAGCAGTGAAGGCGTAGCGAGGATGAGCGCGGCGATCGACACCTGCCGGCAGCGCGGAATGGGGCGCGGGCTTTTCCGTATCAGCGGGTATGGCCACCGGGATGACAGGAATCTCGGTACCATCGTAAACCCCCAGAGGACCAGCGGGATGGCCGGCAGCATCGCGCATCTCCGGAGGATTCGGAAAGTTTTCGATTTCAACCTGTATCTCGAGGAGGCTCGCGAGTTCCTCCGTTTCACCCAGTATCTCAACGTCGCTGGGAGAGTCTTCGGTAGCGTCGCGAAGCTCCACCGGGTGGGCGGAGTTTTCGATTTCGACCTGCGTTTGAACGGTGCTCGCGAGGCGCTCGGTTTCAGCCGGTGCCTCGATGGTGTGCACAGGTTCCCTCACTTCATGGGTCAGTACCCGCTCCGCGGCCCTCGAGGGGGGCTGTTTGGGCTTCCGTTTGGGTTTCGGCTTTGACTTTGGTTTTGGCTTGCGACGCTTCATAGGTTATAAAATTCTGGTGCAAACAGGGCGGGTGGGTGGTTGTAGCCTGGACATCTCAAGCTGGACCTCTTCACCCATTGTGCCACTCCAAGTGCGCGTGTAACAGTACCGAGATGTCCGGCGCGTTAATAAGGAGTTGACCAACGAGGTTCGCCGGAAGCCACAAGAGCAATGTTGCGGTCAAATTAGTGCAAGCAATTGACGCCGCAGCCGAAGACCAAGAATTCTTCGTCTAATGATTTAGCGTCCCTCCGAAACCTTCCTGGGCAATGGGGGAATCTCTGGTGTGTTGGTTCAGCCTGAAATGGAGAGAGAGCGTTTTCCGTTAGTGAGTAATCCGCCCCTTGGGGCAAGATCGTTGTAGCTCAGGTTTGCGGTTACGAAGCGAGGCGTGCCCGGTGTCGCGCCTTCCACTTGGCAAGCATTTCGAGAACGTATAGCTCGGCTTTATGAGCGAAACGAGCGATACGTTCGACGCTGGACGCGGTGGGTGGTCCGTGGTGTCACCGTGAGCGATACGTTTAAGCGGCCTGTGCTAGACCCTGAGATTTACGCTTCCGCATCGCCATCACTACCCCCAACGACCCTAAACCGACTAGCAGGAGGCTGATTGCGCTGGTTTCGGGGGTGGTGACCACGGTTGCTGTTGCGAAAGAGAACGGGTAGGTAGTAGAGATTGTTTCGGGGTTCGCCAATGTCCAGTCACTGAGGGTGCAGTCGCCGCCGCCGTAGCACTCATTATAATCGTAGTTTTCTACTGCGGTGTAAGTGGTGGAACCAGCGGAGTCAGTCCCCAAACCATATGCAAAATCCGGGGTCTGTCCGTTAACATTGGGGTCCCCTAAAGCGAGATACACAGCGGATGCGAGTTCATCAGCCAGAGTGGGGTTGCCCCACCACGGTTGCTCTTCGAGTACCGTCGATGCGCTGGCGAATGTTTCGTACGGTGTGTTTGTGACATCGTACTCCGTACCGGCTACTGACACTATGTCATCGGCATAGGCGGGCTTTACGGCCCCACCCAACGCAAACATTCCTGCCAAGGTCAAGCCGCATAGCAATTTGTTCATCTTCATCTATCCCCTCCTCCGAAAGTCGCCGTTGGCAGCGGGGAGTTGCGCATTCCACCCACGTTCAGCGAATGCAGAAACTGACCATCTGTTGCATTTCAGGAACCAATGCCTTGCCGGAGTTCGCTAAACGGTGCCAGGCTTGCTACTTATTGATTCGAGATGGCTTAGCGCACAACGTTTCCAGATGCCTCCTTTGCCGCTACCCGGCGTTTGTGCAGAATATTGCATACATTTGCCCTTATCCGTTCGTCAAAGGGAAAAGAGAGCTGCCACTGGGATACCGACCGTCGTTTGGGGCATGGCAGGCCGCGCATCGTTTTCTTTCACGCAACCCGCTGGCGGCGGTTCGGCTGGAGCCGCAGTTCGTCACATAGATCCGAGATCGGCACTCCTTCCACCAAATGCCGCCTCAGAATGGCGACCTTCTCTTCCGGCGTGTAGTGCTTCCGTTGCTTTTTCATGTGTTCGCTCCGTCAGTGTCTTAACGGATGAACGCTTTCTCCATTTCCAACTGAGGCGGGACACTGGACGTGCAGGGCGTTCCAGCTCCTCTCGAGGCATAGAGTTTCTTTCCCTACAATGTTCTCGGCATTTCCCTGGGGCGCACGGAAATTAGGTTTATGGGCGTATCATGTCGTGTGCTAGCCCAGATTGTTTGGTTGTATGCCCGCGTTTTACAAAATCGACACAACGCACAAGGTCGTTCTGAGTACAGTCTCCGGAGTTTAACCTGGCGGACGCGCTGGCGCACCAAGACCAGCTTCTGAATGACCCTAATTTTGATCCCAGCTATTCGCAGCTACTAGACTTCAGTCATGTCAACAAAGTAGAGCTAGAAATTGCGGATGTCCAAAAACTCGCCGAACGCTCCGTGTTTTGGCCCTGTTCCCGTAGAGCGATCCTGGTAACCGACGACCTAGGATTCGATTTTGGGAGAATGTTCAAGATGCTTCGCGAGACGGCGGGCGAAAAAGGGATTCGTGTGTTTCGTGTTCTGGATGAGGCTCTCGATTGGATTCTTGCCGGAAAAACATCGGAATAAAAATGCTTTTAGGCGAGCGGCTAAGGGAATACAAGCACCGAGAGTCGAGTAGCGACCGCTACTGGGGGTGACGGCACGAAAGAGAATCTTATGCACGCTAAACGCAGGCAAGTCATTGATTGTGTCGCGGCACCGCAGACCATTGGAGCACGCAGCTCCTTGATCGAGCGCCTATAGTGCGCGCCACTTTTGCGGCGCCATCATGACCAGAGCGCAGGTAAAAACGAATATGGAGCAGGCCAACGCAGCGGAGGAACACCATTGAAAGCCTCCGTCTATCGCAGATACGGGGACTTTAGCCGTTCTGCGATACAATCTCGCAGAATCTCCAGGAGACCTGACTGATGACCGATTTGTTGAAGCTGCTCCACGACGAACGAGGAACACTGGCGAAGCGGTTAGCGGGAATTGATGCGGCTATCGCAGCTTTGAGCGGAAAGAGCGCGTCGAAGAAGCGCACGATGTCTGCGGAAGTGCGGGCAAAGATTAGCAAGGCGGCAAAAGCTAGATGGGCCAAGGCTAAGAGATAGCGGCCTTGAACCAGTGCCCCGAAACGCCACGAGATGCCATCTTGCTTTGGGTTCGACTGCCGCTAAGATTTGGGCTTCGTGCGCACCCAAGGCGCCGCATGACTGAGCCGAGGCGCGTCGGCGCGTGACCCGATGCGTCCCGGCTCATGTTCGCTTTACCTAATAACTGATATCTGTCTCTTTTGGTTCGTTTCCAGAGGATCGACGAACCGACTGGGAAGCCAGCCGCTATGTTGCATTTGAATCGGCGCATCTATAAATCAAATCGCGCCGAGCATAAGCCGATTCGTAGAGTGCCATGAAGAAGAAGAAACCGCCGGTTGCTCAGTGGGTCGTTCTTGGACTGCTGTTTTTCGCAGCGTGCGCTTATCAAGTGCGTGCCACGATTGCAGCGTTTCCTGGGTTTTTCGACCGCGGCGTTGCGCAATGGCCCTTCATCCCCGGATATTTTCATGGAGAGCCGACCGCGGCGTTTGTCGAACCAGAGGCACACAATGCCGGCGTCCGCGAGGGTGACGTTGTCACCAACATAAACGGTAAACCATTCACAGGCTTGGCGGTGTTCGGCGAAGCCATCGCCAAGGCGAAGCCGGGAGATACACTGCAAGTAACGGTGCAGACGCCGGGTTCAAACACTGAGCGAACAACGAAGATTCCGCTTACCACTCCCCGAAGGACTATCCACTGGACGGCAGCAGTCGTCATCGTGCTCAAGGTGGTTCTGCCAGCATTCAGTATTCTGCTGGGATTTTGGGTGGCCCTCGTGCGCCCGCGCGACATCTCTGCCTGGCTGCTCATCGGAGTTCTGTTGGGACTTTGTAGCTTTTATACCTCCGGAACGGAAAGCTGGGGACGCGGGGTTCGCGATTTGGCCGAGTTTTACCGCATGGGATGCAACGGCGCGTGGCCATTTTGCATGTTGTTTTTCGGCTTGTATTTTCCGCAACCGTTTCCGCACAACCGCGCGCAAGGCTGGGTACGGTTGGCAAAATATGTGCTAGCCCCCGTGGTCATCGTCGATGCCGTCGTTTCGATTGCCATCCGGATGGGGGAAATGGAGAGCTTCGCGACGGTTTCCCGCTTGTCAAGATTCTGGGAGAGGTTTGGTTCCGTCGCGTCGTGGTTCGGTTTGATCGCTATCGGCAGCTTTTTTGCGAGTATCTTGTTCAAGTCTGGCACGGCCGTTTCGCCGGACGCGAAACGGCGATTACGCCTTCTGTATGTAGGCACGACGGTATCGCTGACACCGGCTTTGATCTTGATTGTCATTGCGCAAATCAAAAGCGGTGAATTCGAGCAGATTTTTCCGAAATGGCTGGTGCTGGTCTCACTGACGCTGCTACTTCTTTTCCCCATTACGCTGGCGTACGTGATTGTGGTGCAGCGCGCTTTAGACGTGCGCGTTGTCGTCCGCCAGGGATTGCAGTACGCGCTGGCCACTGGCGGCATTCGCGTCTTGCAGGTGGCCTTGACGGCTGGCGTGCTACTCCTCGCGATTAATCTGACAGTCTCGCACGGGAGCCTAGCGCAGAAGGTGTCCGTGATCGCGTGGGGCGCCTTCCTGGTCCTGATGTTGCGGCGTGCCGCCGATTATCTGCGCAAATGGATTGACCGCCGTTTCTTTCGCGACGCATACGATGCCGAGCAAATTCTCGAAGCGCTGGGCGATGAGGTGCGCACCATCGTCGAAAAGCGCCCGCTCCTGGAAAGAGTCGCGACCAGCATTGCCGAATCTTTGCACATTCCGCGCGTCGCGGTGCTCCTTGAAGACGGCGGTTTCTACCGGCCAGCGTTTGCGCTGGGCTTCGCGGGCGCCCTGGACGTTGCCCTGCCCGACTCCGGCGCCACCGTTGACCTGCTTAAGCAAGGGGCCGGACCTGAGCGCGTTTATTTCGATGACGAAGACTCCTGGGTGAACGACGCGGCGCTGTCAGCAAACGAGCGCCGCAACCTGGCCTCTCTCCAGCCGCAATTGTTACTTCCGCTGATGACCAAGCACAATCTGCTTGGAATCATCAGCCTGGGCGAAAAGCGCTCCGAAGCGCCGTACTCCGGCACGGATCTGCGTCTCTTGAGATCGGTGGCGTCGCAGACCGCCCTGGCGCTCTCGAATGCCGAGCTGACCTCAGCTATCGCAGTGGAAATTGGCCGCCGCGAAAAGTTGAACCGCGAGATCGAGATTGCGCGCGAAGTACAAGAGCGCCTCTTCCCTCAGAGATTGCCCGGGATTGCCGGCCTCGACTACTTCGGCCGCTGCCGCACCGCTCTTGGTGTTGGCGGGGACTACTACGATTTTCTCGCTTTGCCGGATGGCAAGCTTGGCGTTGCCCTCGGCGACGTCTCCGGCAAAGGCATCGCCGCCGCCCTCACGATGGCCAGCCTGCAGGCATCCTTGCGCGCGGACGCCATGCGCGCGGGCGACGATATCGCGGGACTCATCACGCGCGTCAACCAGATGCTCTTCGACGCTTCTCCCGACGACCGCTACGCCACACTCTTTTATGCCGAGTACGATCCCGCCACACACCGCCTCAGCTATGTGAACGCCGGTCATTGTCCCCCGATCTTGCTGCGGAGCGGCGCGACGAACGGCCGTGTCGAACGACTCGACCAGGCAGGCGGAACCGTCGTGGGTCTATTGGAGGATTGTGCCTACGAACAATCGGAAGCTTTCTTGGCGCCAGGCGACCTGCTGGTGATCTACACCGACGGCTTCAGTGAAGCGATGAGCCCGGAACTCACCGAATGGGGCGAAGAGCGATTGATCGAGGCGATCGCCGGCTGCGCCGGCCTGCCCGCTCAAGGCGTCGTTACCCGAATCATGCAGGCAGCCGACGCATTCGCCGCAGGCGCGCCCCAGAGCGACGACATGACACTGGTAGTACTTCGCGTGATCGAGCGTTGACGGAAAAACGCTCCGTCGCTCTTAATGAAAGAGTGAATTCAGCGCCTAATCTGGTGTTAGCGCAAGGCAACCTGCAACGTTGCGGGCACCTGTGACAAACAGAGTATTCGATCGAGATAGGCACGTTATTTCACTTCGCAAGCGGTCCGTGGCCCACGAATTCGAATTGCCAGCGGTGATTTCACTCACGTCACAAAATATCTTTCACCCCGAAGCAACGCTGAAACCGCGGGCACAAGATCCTCGCTAGCGCGAGCCTTGACCAAAAGTCCTTGCGCGCCACAAGCGACGGCGGCGAGTGCGAAATGGGGCGATCCATCGATGGTCAGAATCAGGATTAGCATTCGAGGGAATCGGAGGAATATCTCCCGGGCCGCTTCCAGGCCGTTGCGGATCGGCGTGTGGATATCGATGATGATCAAAGTGGGCTTCAGCAGCACACATTGATCGATAGCTTCCTGGCCATCGACAGCTTCGCCGCAGACCATCCAGCCTTCCTCGGCTTCCAACAGCGCGCGAATCATGCCCCGGATATGTTGGTAATTATCAACAATCAGAATGCGAATCATGGGAAGGCCTCAGAGGAGACCCTCACGTCTAGGGCAGGAATTCAGTTGAGCAGGTATCCACGGAACAAGCAATGGGTGTTTGTGTGTATCCGCGCCGGAAAACCGTTATAGGGTGACCGATCTAGCGCTAGCCGACAGCCGCAAGCGCACCTGGATCGACGTGCCTTTATCGCTGGAGCTGACCTCGAATGTCCCTCCCATATCTCTTATGCGTTCCCGCATTCCAGCCATGCCCACCCCGGGCAGCCGGGTGCCGGAATGAAATCCGGCTAGAACCTCCGGCGATATTCCGTGCCCTTCATCGCGGATTTCCACGTTTACGGCGTCGGCATCTATGTTGATGCGGATAACCGCGACCGCACTCGCGGAGTGCCGGTGAATATTCGCCAGACTTTGCTGCACGACTCGAAACAATGCGGTTTCAATCTCGCTCGGCAGCCGCCCAATCGTGTCCGCGATTTCCAGGGCAACGCGTATTCCGCTGCGGTTCGCAAAGCCCTCCGCGTACCAGGAAATTGCCGAGCGAAGACCCATTTCATCCAATAGCGGAGGGTGAAGGAGGTAGGACATCGTTCTGATCTCGGAGGTGCAAAGGTTGGCCATGTCCATGGAATCGGTAACGCGAGCGCGGGCGAGATCCGCGAGGCCGGAATTTGGCCGCAGCAAGGCGCTCAGATTCATTTGAATTCCCGCCAGGTATTGCCCGGCGCTGTCGTGCAATTCGCGCGCGAGGCGCCTGCGCTCTTCGTCCTGCATATTGAGGAGTCTAGCGGAGAGTTGCTCGAGTTGAGCGGCACGCGCGGCGAGGTCCACCTCCATGCGGGACTGCGTTTGGCGCAAAGCCGTTTCCGTACGTTCATGCGCTGCGATCTTCGTTTCTCTGGCCAAATAAGCCGTTTGCCGAATCTCCGAGAGATGCGTCAGATGCAGAGCGCGGGCGGCAAACTCGGCAAGCGCGATGATGATGCGGGCATCCTCAGAATCGAACTTCACTTCATCATCGTGCGAAACAATCCAAATGGCGCCAGGTATTTCGCCTCCCAGGTCCACGGGAATTACCAACGCTTCGACGACCGGGAAGTCCAATTCGTTGAGGTATTGAAAACGCCTGCGGGGATGCGCGAATAATTGTGGCGCATGCGCATCCAGGGCTACGCCGGAGGGACTGAAATGTCTCGGTGTAGTACCGCCAAGATGCCTGCGCAACGCTCCTGCCAGATTTGTCCAACGAAAAATGGGCTCGCCCTCCGGCGGCATCTGCAGCAGGCTCAAACCCGCGGAGCCGGCGCTGCACAACTCCAGAACGATGCAAAGTAGCGAGTCGACCAATTCGTTCGGCGCCGTCGCCATCACCCGCGCAAGACTTTGGAGAGCTGCGTTCTCGGCATGGGCATTCGGCTTTCGGCGGCGGCGCGACTTCAGCTTCTGCGTGATCAGAACGTCTTCA
>Ga0302224_10001326_pt1 | contig 10745 bp, 7 predicted proteins | sample II_Palsa_E3_1_FD_193520 | JGI IMG/M metagenome (GOLD analysis project Ga0302224, IMG submission 193520) | Peat permafrost microbial communities from Stordalen Mire near Abisko, Sweden - II_Palsa_E3_1 | ecosystem: Environmental > Terrestrial > Soil > Palsa > Peat permafrost | place: Sweden... | reverse complement strand
AGGTAACTATCTTAATGGGGCCGAAGCCCCGAATGGGTCCCTATTACAAGGGCCAGAATTGTACACTGAGAGGTGACCGAGGTCACGGCTGATCATGCCCTGGAGCGAAGCTACGACAGGACTAACCAACCATCCAATTGCCCCCACTGAGTTTCCCACAGGATGGTCCGCCCCACAAGTGATCCGGCCAGAGGCGTTCACACCGTGCAACATAGACCCCGCAGGTGGAGGATACCGTTCACCGGTCACGTCAGAGACGGCTACCGGCTTAGGCTTACCCCCAGTGTCTTGAATTAAACTTAGCCATCGGCCAGTCATCCACAGACTCCATCAGGACCTGCTGATAAATCAACAGGACTTCAGGCACCTTCCCGACCACTGAGAGTTTAACGTCTCAGACAGTAGGTTCGGCAGTTCGCACCTCCCGATCCCGGCTCTGCTGGGCCCCATCGCAACACTGACAGGCACAGGGATCATAGAAGAGAGGCACTCCAAATATGGTACAAAAGGTTTAGTTTTAAATAGGCCGCCGAAAGACGCCTACTCTCAGTACGTTTTAGTCTCCCTAATGGCTTAAAGCCCTTAGGTTCCTAACGAGCAGGGTTTACAACACAATTAAGTGCCAGGCTACTACATACTGCAAAGTCCCCAAAAGCCCACGTACTGCAAGCAGCGATTATAAATAGTGACTGCAAGCACCCAATCCACCCTAAAGATACCCTAAAGCCTCTGTATATATCACGCCTAATTAAAGGTGCGGCATACGCCTCGGTCTGATATATAGTAAGAAACATTACGACTTCTAAACGGCCCCTGGTGAGAAAGCATAGCGTTCTTACACTTGCAATTCCGGGGTTAAGATACACTGGAGAGCTTAGGTATTACCGCTGCTAATAAAAGCCACGCGTTAACGCGCTATACGACATTCCCCAAAGCCGCCCGGAAACTACTCTATGCGCCAACCCCTAATTAAAGGTGAGACCGAAGCCCCGTGCTCGATGTGACGTGAGCAGCCCCTGTGTAGAGCCTACGACCCGCGGAGAGCATACGACCAACCGTATTCTATATTCGCATTCATACCCTAGAGTCATTTAATAAAGGTTATAGGAGACCCTGCATACACCAACCACTAATTAAAGCAACGACATACGCCAAGATTTAATGTATGGTGAGAGACCCTATAACGCCTAAAAGTCTTCCAAAAGTACTTGGAGAAATATTTTTTCGGTAGGCTGTTCGCCCCCCTCATATACCCACCGACCCCATTAGTCTCTTAAAATATGTCGCAATAGCATTTTGTCAGAAAATATTTTCCGATAAAAGATTCCGGTGACATAAAAAATATTCACCCCCTCACCACCAAAATAACATAGGGGAATCCGACATAAGCATTTACAACGATTTAACATCGGACGAAAGTAAAGTATGCTTTCGTCTGATGTACGAAACATCACAAAACGCGCAAACTTAATTTTCGGAATAAAACAACCAAGACACAAAAAACAGACCCGAGAATAGGCCTATTCGATCTGCTATATCATCTTCTATTACTCTAGCAACTTTTTGCACAGTCAATCGTCGAAGAATGGCTCCGAAATGGCCAAATCAATTCTCGGGTCGAATTGGACACAATAATAAAACGCGCTATATACCTCAAAACATTGCGAGAGCGTTAGGGACCACATAACACCCTGAGGATGCAAACACCTCTTTAGACAAGGGTATTACACAGCTTAGAGAACTTAAGTTAAGTGTTATCTATGTCCGAGAACGTGTATGCGTCTAATGCTATCGCTGCCAAAACTATAGACACATTGGAACCTACTGCCGTTTACCTAAGGCATACGCAAACTGCGCAAGTGCTCACGACCGCCGGGAATGCAATCCAATCTTCGATTATGCGCATTATGCAAGGGCAACTATAGCGTAATGCACGAAGGATGTGAGGAGCGCGTTAAGGCATAACACACCAACAGCGCAGTAGCTGCCGCACTCTTTATGGCCAAGACTGGGCTCCTCAACCACACGGAAGGGGTAGCTGATGATGCCGAGCTGGTCTTGCAACAGCAACAACAATAGCAGCTCTCTAAGGCGTCAAACCTAGAGGGTGAGGCAGGTCACGGCTAAGAGGAGGCGGCAGGCATACATGCCATTAGGACTTGTACCAGTGGTCACACATGGGCAAGGTCGGACCAGCACCGTGAGGGGTGCCTCAGTAGCGAGAGACTTAGCAAGGGAGACACGCAAACACATGGAACAAAATACCGTGGAGACAATAACACGATGCACTAGGGTTCAAAAGTCGAACAAACAAGGGACTTCAATATACTGGGAGGGCTAATAGACTGGGAGGGAACCGGGGAAGTGAGAAGTCCTATTCTGTACTAGTAGACTGTAGAGCCTTAGGCATCAACCGCGGCATGGGCCTTCGGCCCCAGATCCGTCTATGAATAAAACAAACAAACAAACAAACAAACGTCTGATGTATTTTTTGGCATGCGCACTAGTGTTAGCATAGCTTATGACTACTATAGTAAAGAGCCTAGTACCACCATAAGGTCGCTATTATATTATTAGTATTTTAAGGTCTCCTTAAGAGGCTTAATACCCTATAGACGCTATAGCTTAAAGCCTATACTTTTTTTAATGACAATCTTATATAGTGCCCACTATAGACCCCTATTATTTTCCCGATAAATTTATTTAGTGGTATGCTTTAGTGTATTATGACCCTAAATACGCTATAACTAAAGGCCTGGGAATTTATCGGAAAATATTTTCAAGTGATATTAGTGAGTAAGGAGGTATATAGAGACGTTTACATATCCCCCACTCGGTTTTAAGCGCTCTATCGATTGGTATAATTGGCATCCCGCTCCGGTCACCTTGATTTACAGGCCGTAGAGACATTCTGGACGAAATCTAATTATACTATTAGACTTGGTCTGAAAAATAACATAGAATCATATATGATAAACCTTACTCCCAAAGGTAGACAATTATAAAATTATTTCCCGATAAATTCCTTAGTTGTTATAGACATCATTATAGGGCCAGGTATTTTCCGATAAATTCATTTAGTAGGGTGCCCCAGTATACCTTAAGCCTAGACGTGCTATAACGTCGCCTAAATATTTTCCGATAAATTCTTATAGGGTTTCTAGGCACCTTTACAGCGCCGAGCATTTTCCGATAAATTCATCAGTGGGTCGTTATAGTGGTATCAGAGCCTAGAGACGCTATAACAACACCCCTAAGTATTTTCCGATAAATTCCTCGGTGGTTCTAGGCATCCTTACAGTGCCGAAGACTTTCCGACAAATTTATTTAGTGGTATATTCTAGGGTATCCACCCCCTAGAGATGCTATAGCCCTAAGGCCTATGAATTTATCGGAAAATACTTAGGAGTGTTTTTAATGATTATATAGGTCTATATCGACGTCCAGAGGTCTCCCACTCAGTTTCACGCGCTCTATCGATTGGTATAGTTGGCACTGCTGTCTGGTCACTTCGATTTGCAGGCCTCAGAAGCCTCTATCGACAAAACTAACTATCCCACCATATTTACCTCCGAAAATGACCTAAGGCAATATAAGGTAAACACTGCTTTTATAAATAATTCCATTTGAAATCATTTCTCATATAAATCATTTTCCGATAAATTCATTGGTCACATCTGGGTTACCCTTCACCACATCTGGGTTACCCTTTACCACACCTAGGTTACCCTCCGCCACACCTGGGTTACCCTGCGGCCCTTTCAGTGAAAGATACCCTATAAGAAGGCCTTGAAGAGTCTAAGGAGAGAGCATGCCCTGGGGGCTGCCTAGGATCATAGATTCTCCCTCTAAGTACAAACCACATATTGGTTACCCTGGGGTACAGGGTAACCCAGATGTGAGTCACGTCGAAATCACACTTGAGTTACCCGCCGATACACTTATCGTGAAAGGTGCCCCATATGAGCCCCTGAGCAGCCTGAGAGTGGCACAGCTCAGGCTTCACTTCTGGGTTACCCTCCGACCCCATACCAAGAATCAAATCACAAGTCCCTCTCCCACTTGGGTTACCCTACGATTCCACACCTGGGTTATCCTGGGGGTATAGGGTAACCCAAGTGTGTCAAGTCAGAATCACACTTGGGTGACCCGCCGACGTGCTTAGGGTAAATGTGCCCTATATTAGTGCCTGAACACCCTGAGATAGGTGGGAGGACTCAGGGGTCACCTTCACTTTTGGGTTACCCTGTGATGCCTGCCTAGAGACTTTGAAGTCCTACTCCCACATCTAGGTTACCCTTAGCTCGAAGGGTAACCTAAAAGTGATTCTCCATCAGGCTCAAGTCAGGTTACCCTCTGATCACATCTGGGTTACCCTCCGACGGTACAAGAGATACATTAATGGTTCCCCTACATCTAAGTTACCCTACGATATCTTTTCGCAATAAGAGGCCAAGAAAGACACAGTAGACGTTGAGAAAAGGAAAGAAAAAAATGACTGATTTTTGCAACACCCTACACACATAGGTTACCCTGGACCTTATCATCTTGTCCCCCTTACCCTCTAAGCCTTCTCCCCTTTTGGGGTAGGGCGGCCTAGCCCTAATTCTAGCAGTAGTGGCTTTAAGAGCCTATCTACAGCTAGATAACCCCCAAACCCACTAACCCCAAACCCACTAACCCCAAACCCACTAACTCCTCAAACCCACTAGCCCTCAACCCCCTAAACCCACTAACCCTTAAGCCCACTATCTCTTTCTTATAGTTTGATTCTCGACTTTTACTTCTTATATTTATACCCACTATCTTAGCTCTCAAATAGTATTCCATCCTTCTAATTATACTTTTATCTAGTATTTATAAGGTTATTTTGCAGTTTTTAATATATTAAACAGTTGCTAGAAGTGATACCCTAGGAGCTTACAACTAATATATTACCCAAAAAAGTACTTAGGATTTTTTTTGTCCTTTGAGGGAGCCACCCCTCTTATATACCCACCGACCTCGTTTGTTTTCCAAAGTGGTGTGCAATGGAATTTTGTCGGAAAATATTTTCCGATAAAAGATTTGAGTTAGAGAGGGTATAATCTGACCCCGAACCCTATATATATTTTCCGATAAATCTTAGACTTAGACTAAATTCAGGGAATTTTTCGGAAAATATATCTACTGTATTTAATTATATAATATTATACACCTTTGTAAAAATACGGTTTATATAAGTTTATTTAATCACATTAAAATAAATAAGGTTAGTAAAACATTACACAGGTCATCCCCTTAGTTAATCACTTCTAGAAAGACCTTAAAACTTATAAGTATTTAATATATAATTACTGTAGTAGGGGAAGTAGAGAAGCACACTGTCTATGGAACGGATCAAAGTATACCCAGTCACATGTTACTGGTGTTAGCCAGCATAAAAAGAGGCTTCTGTTGTAATCTTAGTGTAAATTTACATTCTAGTTACCCTGCGATTTTAAATTTGTAAAGGGTAACTAAGATGTGATTGTAATAAAACCCACAGTTATAACTTAGATGACACGACACTATTCTTACTTAGTTTATATCATAGTTAGTTTGTTTTGTAACCTTAAATCATATAATCTGTGCTAAAATATCATACTATATGAATTCACCTTTGGGTTACCCTTCGATCATCAAAAGCGAAAGGTAATCCAGTTGAACTTAAATATGTTCTTACCGCTGAGCAGCTTACGGACGGCCTTATACAGCCTCTTCGAAGAGACAAGTTTGAGCTATTCCGAGCATCAATTGATGTTAAACCAATTCGCTAAGTCTGGCAGATGCTCTGTGTCACGTGATTTTATCGGACAAAATTTAGGGAAACTACCTTATTTCAGAGTCTATCTGTCTATGCGCTCAATTTTTAAGACTTGTAATGGATACTTCTACCTTATAAGGTGTTCTGTACAAAATTTAGGAGAATATAACCATAGCGGCGCAGAGTTAAATCAATTCTCGCTTATTTATGCGGCTCGGTCTACATTTCAGCCGCATTATCAGCCGCATCCCAACCATCCAATAGTGCAGCCGCACCTGCATTAGTGCGCGCACGGGGGTCTCTTGGACTAAAATGCTTCTCGACCGCCATTTGGATTCTTCTTTCCTTTTCATCAAAACTTCTACTCCAGCAAACAACGTCTTTATACATCAAAGCCTCATCAATCAATATGCCTACTACCCCTTCCGAATTTCGTGCCACTGTCACGGATACCGAACTTCTTGAGGCCGGCATTAAGGAAGTCGAGATTGCTAGTGCTCACGGTGCACGACGGATGATTCTGGCCAAGGGAACCAAGCAAGAGCTTATTAATAGAGCAGTGCAAGAAGCCCGACATAAATTCGACGAAGACAAGCCCCGTGGACTCTATTATATCTTGGCCAAGATCTTCTATTCTAGAAAGCCCTCTCGAAGACAGCGTATTGAGGAAATCGCCGACGCCATTGATCCGACTTGGCAGCTTATCCCGTCTCCCACAGAACTCCGAGACGACGCTGGCTTTGATGAAATTGCTGGACATCTTACGCTGATCTAATACAACTTCGAATGCCATCGCAAGGTGTTCTCTTCTGACCGAAACGACTGGTCACATATCCTTCTTATTGTCGAACCTATAGCGTACAACCCAAGCCTCCGAGAAGTATAACAATACTGGCGACACCTTTAGTTTTAAATGCTTCTCTCACTTTATAAAGCACAATACTATACGGGATAACGGGCCGGCTACAGACCGCTTTGGCTTTTTTGTTACGAAGACAGAGACATGGGTTGGAAAGAAAGAACTGGCGCCGCTTTATGGCTGGGTGGTCTGGGTCTCTCAAAAGAGAAATGGAAATTTTCAGCTTCTTATCTTCGATTCTAACTTTACTGGCACGCCGTCTAGAACAATTCACAAGTCGGAAATCCTCCCAGCTCAGCGGCAGTTCATCCAGCAATGTAGGGAACGTTAGGGCTCGTTGAGTGAAAGCGATCTGTTTCTGATTTGGAATGAGGACGGAAACCCACGAGGCAAATGCCTTCAGCTTTGCTCTCAGTGGCTACAAGACACTTTGGGTAACGAAAATTGGCGGAACTTCTCTTTGGACAGAGAGCAGATCACTCAAATAACTGCTCCAATCATCTGGTCTGACGCTAGAAGAAGGTCAAAAGCCTCTTCTCGACAGAACTCTGCTACTCGTTCCCCTCCTCAGACTCGCTCAAGGTCAAAATCACGCTAGTTCTCTATCCGCTCAAGGTCAGCTTCGCCTGCTACTGGCCCTTCTACTCGGATGCATATTCGTCGCCAACGAAGCCAACTTAGTATTATGTCTTCAGCGATAGACGCGGCGTCAAATCCAGTGGGAGATATTAGCGTGGCAACAATAGATAGACATTTTAAACTAGACGACGAGGACTTATTGGCTGAGCAACTTCACTCAGGAATGGACATAGAGAACGCTGTTGTTCCGTCTCTTACCGTTTCTAATACTATTGCATTAGATCTAAAGGAGGAGATTTTGACGGCACCAACTGGTTCTGTGTTAGAATGGTCAAAAGCACGATGCTTGATTTCATTATTCTATAGTGCAGATACCACTATTTATCGATGTTCCTGACCATTTACCAGCCCCCTGACTTAACGACCGAACCAGCCTCCTGGCATTTTCATATTCTGGTCTTTTTGTTTCGAGTCCTAACTTTGAGTCTTCTGTTTTGTCTTTAGCTTTGGATTCTTCTGCTTTAAATACTTTAGATGAGTTTATTTCTGGCCCTTCTACTATTTCTGGTCCTTTAAAGGCAAAGAAAACTAAAGGAGAAAAGACAAAGAAGAAAAAGAAGTAAAAGCTTTGTTTGGATTATCTATTTTCTGTAGAATAGAAGCTATAGTCAGTGGGAGTTTCTTTATGCTTTTTAATTATATTTGTGCTGTCTTTGAGTAGGAGTGCTGAAAGTGATCATGTAATAGACAGATCACGTGTAAGGCCAACTAGCCTCAGCCATTTTGTATATAAGAAGAGCTTCCCCCTCGATTATTCTATAGAGCAATCAATCAATTCAAGACTCACTATTTAATCACGTGTGACCGTTCAACAGTAATCTTAGTGTAAACTCACATTCTGGTTACCCTGCGATTTTAAATTTGTAAAGGGTAAGCAAGATGTGATTATAATAAAACCCACAGTTATATACCTTAGATGACACTACTCTTACTTAGTCCATATCATAGTTTGTTCTTTTTTTTTTTTTTGAATCCTACTCGTTTTAATTGCCGAAGGCCATTATAGTCGAGACGTCTAATTTACAGTTCACACCTCAGGCACACACCTTGACTTCCCGTGACTTAAGAGCCACATAACAAAATCAAATTGCAAATACAAAAGAAAGACAAAAGAATCACCACGATTGGCCCAATAATAAAACAAAACAAAAACCAATTCCCCAACCCTTCCAGATCCCTGTTCCGATACAATCTGAATAAACACTTGCCAGCAGGCCTGACGTTATCAATATATGACCCCTCCACCACTAGTTTGAGTCCGATTTTACTCGGTCTCCAGAAACTGTTTGTACAATGCTGTTTTGTAATGCCGAAACTGGTCTAAGAGTCCAGTCAACAACATGAAGTTAGCTGCTTTCTCGGCCATCCGAGGATCTGAAAGAATCGTTGTGGTGTTCCGAAGGACAGGTTTTGAGAAGTGTCGCCGTCTTTTTTTTTTTGTGTTCCATTAGTCTATTTAGCTGCCTGAGGCGCCATGCAGACGCACTATATAGAGTTATGCTACAAGGGTGATCACGAGCCTACGGCTCCGCTCCAGAGCTGACAAAGCAAATAAGGAAATAAAATCAAAGAATCAAAACAACCAAACGCCCCATGTGACCTTGCCCTCTGCTCCCTCTTAATTCCCAGGTCTTCTTGTTGCGTAGGAGCAGATTCATGACGTCGTACTTTTTCTGGACGTTGTACTGTAGGATGGAGAGGCTAAAGTGCTGGCGTATACTCATTAATGCCGTCTTGTAGAGCGCTTCAGTGCTGGCGTGTTTATTGCCACACCTGTGTCAATCTTTGACCATGATTTGTGCCAGAGGGTCTGGCAGGCCCGCTACGCCTTTTGCTTTGAGAGCTTTGAGTTGGCAGATTACGGCGTTGAGGATATATTGCCCAGATTGGAACTTCGGTCGGGCGTGTGAGAGAATCGAGGCCTGGTTATCGGTAAAAACCTTATTGATTATGTCCGGTTAAAATATCAAGGTTTTAACTCTCTCAAATCACATCTAGGTTACCCGATTTCCTGGCGACGAAGGGGGGAAAATCCGGCGCTACCCGAACCCCCCCTCTGCATTTGGGAGACAGAGCAACCCCTTCGACACCTATTTATCAGACGTTTCGGAGACGGTTGAGGCCTCTCGTACTAAGCGATAATTAAATGGATGGGGCGTATTTTTTTTAATACAGGCGAAAAGCGCCGCGGCTTAGCCTCAATAGATCGTAATAACAAGACTACTCTACTATTTACAGCACCGTGCGCCATGTCTAAGTCGTATGCAAAGGTCCTATCCCCACGCATGGTAAAATTGCAAGACGTCAGCTATTACTACGGACTTTCACCGCAGTAACGTTGCCAACCAGCTAAGATTCAGGGCCGAAGCCTATTCGTATCCGACTACGATGTGTGGGAGAAAATCGCCGCTTTCTGGCATGGATTCTGACTTAGAGGCGTTCAGCCATTATCCAGCAGATGGTAGCTTCGCGGCACTGCCTTGTCAGACAGCCGCAAAAACCAATTATCTGAATCAGCGGTTCCTCTCGTACTAAGCTGAATTACCATTGCGGTGACGGTCATCAGTAGGGTAAAACTAACCTGTCTCACGACGGTCTAAACCCAGCTCACGTTCCCTATTCAAGTTATACCGACTAGGCCACCGCATTTCTACGGCGCCTTTTAGCCCTTTCACTGTCGAGCTAAGCTCTTAAGTATAAAGCATCCTTTCGGATGGGATTAGCACGTCCCTTAAGCTATTAAATAGCCGGCACCTTACCGCGCGTTACACAGGCCTTAATAGGCTCTGCTCGGGATAGGCATATAGTACATACTATGTAGCCTCCCCCGTAACCAGGTGTCTTGCCAGCCGGAGCCGACTAATTGTAATCACAGTTATTCCCACCAATAGGTGTCTAGTGGGTGAACAATCCAACGCTTACCGAATTCTGCTTCGGTATGATAGGAAGAGCCGACATCGAAGGATCAAAAAGCAACGTCGCTATGAACGCTTGGCTGCCACAAGCCAGTTCCGTACTACCAGTGCCACACTTAGTAACACACCGACCCCATTGCCATCCGCTCAGCGGTGGGTAAAGGGCCGCACCGTCTCCGGTGGGCGTAGCCCGTACCTTAAACTCTCAAGAGCCCACACCTTTGCGAGCGTTGAACCGGTCAGCCCTGCCAAGAGGTAGCCGACTCGGCTGCGGATTGTCTCTGTCTTAAGGATTCTTACTATATCACGGTAGGGTGTCACCCCGCCGCTTAGTACCCTAAGCCTCCAAGAGTTCCCCGCATCCAGGTGTGTTGCCGACTGTAATCGACTAGGCTAAACAGCCTGGGACTAGAAATCAGTTTATCCCTGTGGTAACTTTTCTGGCACCTCTAGCCTCAAATTTCGAGGGACTAAAGGATCGATAGGCCACACTTTCATGGTTTGTATTCACACTGAAAATCAAAATCAAGGGGACTTTTACCCTTTT
>Ga0302224_10001325_pt1 | contig 10746 bp, 7 predicted proteins | sample II_Palsa_E3_1_FD_193520 | JGI IMG/M metagenome (GOLD analysis project Ga0302224, IMG submission 193520) | Peat permafrost microbial communities from Stordalen Mire near Abisko, Sweden - II_Palsa_E3_1 | ecosystem: Environmental > Terrestrial > Soil > Palsa > Peat permafrost | place: Sweden... | reverse complement strand
TTTAATATATTTTTTTAATATATTTTTTTAATATATTTTTTTAATATATAATAATATATATAATATAATATATTAATTAATTATTTAAAATTATTTAATAATTAAAATTAAAATTAAATAAAAAAATTTATTAATATTTAATTTAATTTTAAAATATATTAAAATAAATATTATAAATTATTTTAATAAAAAATAACTTTATAATATTTTAAAATTAAATAAAAAAATTTAAAAAATTATTATTTATATTAAATAAAAATTTAAACTTTTAATAAATTTAAAATTTAAAAAATAAAATAAATATTTTTTATTAAATTATTTATTAAAGTTATAATCGAGTTTAATAATTTTAATAAAAATAAAAATAAAATTTAATATAATATTTTTATAAAATAATAATATAATAATATTTATAATTATATAATTAATAAATATTTTTTTTAAATAATATATTATAATAATAAAATAAATATAAATAATATTTAATAATTTATTTTTTTTATAAAGATTTTAATAAATATATTTAATAATAAATAAATTATTAAAAATATTATATTAAAAAAAATTAAATCTTTTTAAAAAATTAATAAATTTATTAATATAATTAAATTTATTATATAAATTATAAAATTTTAAAAAATATTTAAAATATAATATATTTTAATTTTAAAGATTATATTAAATTTATTAATATTTTTTTATAATAAAAAATTTAAAAAATTTAAAAAATATATTAATAAAAAATAAAATTATTATAAAAAAATTATAATAAAGTTTTTAAAATATAAAAAACTTATAATTATTAATATTAAAAATAAAAAAATATTAATTATTTAATTTTTATATAAATATTTAAAACTTTTATTAAAATATAAATAATTTTAATTATATAATATATTAAATACTTTAAATAATTATATTTATATATTTTTTATAATTATTAATATATAAAAAAATTAAAAAAAACTTAATAATTTATATTTAATTAATTTAAAAAAAATTATTTTAATTTTTAAAATATTAATTTAATTAAAGTTAAAATTAAGTTTATAATATATTATATTAAAAAAAATTAATTTATATTAAATTTATATTTTTATTATATAAAATTATTAAATATATAAATAATATATTTAATTTTTTATAATTCTTTTTTATTTTTTTTATTTAATAAATTATAATTTATAAAAAAAATTATATTTAATATTTATTAAAAATATTTAAAAATATTTAATTTTAAAAATAATATAAATTATATTTTATAAAATTGAAAAAACTTTATAATTTTTTATTTAATTTTTATTTTTAAAAAAAGTTTAATTATTAATAAATATTTAAATTTTAAAAAATAATATTTTTATTTAAACCTCGAAAAAAAAAATTTAATAAAAAAAATTTTTTTATATAAATAAATAAAATAATATATTATATTAAATTTAATAAAATAATTTATAATTTTTATTAAAATAAATATTTTATAAAATATAAAAAACTTATAAATTTAAATATAAAAAAATATTATAAATATAAAAAATTAAATAAATTAATTTTTTATAAAAATTATAATTAATTAATAAAAAAATATATATAATTAAATAATTTAAATAAAATTAAATTAAAAATAAAAAAAGTTTCAATAAAATAATAATAATAATTAATAATATAAAAATAAATTTAATTAATATTATTAAAATAATTTAAAAAATAATTTAAATTATTTTAGTTTAAAATAAAAATAAAATATATATATTATTTTATTATATATATAAATATTATTTTTTAAATATAAATATTTTAAAATATAATTTTTAAATTAATATATTTATAATTATAATATTTATAATATTAAAATAAATTTAAAAATTTTAAAAAAAATTAGTTTAAAAATATAAAAATTATAATTAATTTATAAAAGATTAAAAAAATATCTTTAAGTAAAATATAATTAATTTATTAGCGTGATCAGGAATTAAAACTTTGCTTAAGCTTAAAAACAAAACTAAACTTTAGTATACAAAATTATTATTTAAGATTCTTTAAGAAGTCTTAGACGACATTTCTTTATATTTATTTTTAATATAGTTAATTAGCGTTGCCGCTCTTTTTAGACACTACCCACCCTTGCTTTACCCTCTATTCAGGTTATTTAGTCACGTTCCTTCTCTCCCTTCTAGTAACTAATTATAACCTACTTACTATTCGGTCCTACTGTGCAAAAGTTGTCAACTCTATGCAACTATATTTAGGGGGACCAAGTCGGCTCTTTGGGAACTTAAACAGAACCCCTTCAAAAATTACACCTTTCTAATTTCAATGCAGATTCTTCTCGCAACATGGCGTTGTCCTGGCGCTTTTTAAATAGAATGTGCCCTTGCCCCTCCCCCAAAAACTTTTGCTCTTTCTTACCTATATTTATAAGCCAGGTAAGTCTCTATTATCCCTCTGCTTTTACGACTTAGCTAACGTCAATGACGTATTAGATAACTCAAAAGCTCTAGTATTAAGTATCCTCCTCCTCTTACCGATCCTACGACTCTGATTGTCGAATCTACAACTATATTATCGCGAATACACCGTGCTCTGATGCAATAGAGATATTATAAGTGCTGCTAGCAAGGGGACAACGTCGGGCTTCTACAAGTAATATTTGGTTTTGTTAAAAAAATCCAAGCTTTATTTATTAGATTTTTAATTTTTATGTTCGTATCCTAGCCCTAATCACCACTCTCTAGTGTTTCAAACTGCGTCAAAGCCACGAACTAGTGATATATTATCGCTAAAACCTTTTTAGGTTGTGGGACTATGTTCGTAGGGCCGAGAAAATCTTATGGCAGACTAAGGGCGAAAGGATATTTTGTTATCGGTATTATGTTGCGGTGGCCAAGATTTATGTCTCGCGGAAAGACGTTAAACGCAGGATCCGACAGCTACTCGTCTTTCAATTGACTTCTTCCAAGCTACATCGATACGTCCGAAGAAAGCAGCCTCGATGGGTTGCCCGAGGCTCTCGCATCTTTCGACCCTTAAAATATAGTCCTGACGAATCCCTTAAGCGATTCTGTGCTAGAAGATTCCGCTATAAATCTTGTAAAAGACGATCCGGTGCTCTATTAGTAGAATTTGAGATGGAAGAAATCCCTTGAGGAGACTGGAATATAGAATGAGGATAGTGAACTTGAGAGGATAGTGAACTTGAGAGGAATGTTCTTGAGGGGGGAGAGGAGAGGGGGGCGCTCTTTATTCATTCAAAAGGCCATGCAAGTAGTCCTTTCCTATCTGTCTAATATTTTGTAGTTTCGATCCTCTAACAGGATGGTCAGCAACTTTTACTGCTAGTACTAAGTATAGAACGGCCGCAGCCGCGCGCTAATGCAAGATTTGTTTGGATTTTGCCTTTTTAAGCATTTGCGAAGCACTTTGAAACATCCACCCCTTGCTCGTCGAGGTAATTGACCGAGATCTGCATACAAAGGTCCAAGCCTGCATCGCTGCCACTGAGCCTTACCAATTACCCTGCGTGACTCTCGAAACTATTTTTAGATTCGGAGTACTACAATTGCGAGTAGACCGGCTTGAAACACTGCACCTCGAAGTGGTTGCGTCTGAAGTATAATACCTTAGCATACTACAAGATAGCGTAGGTGCCTTATTTCTAGTTCAACCCAAACTAGTCCGAATTGCAGTTCATTTCTATGTTGGTGCTTCGCTTCTTCCTATTTCTTAAACTTCCCGAAGAACCTTGATCGCATCCCTTCGTTCGAGCCTTGCGGCTGTTGCGGCGCAAATTGTCGCTGCCCTGGGTATTGCGGATTTGGAGGGTGTTGTTGCGTCGAAGGGCGCTGCTGATTAGGAGGACATGCTTGGTTTGGAGGATACTGCTGATTTGGTGTTGGGCTGTACAGCGGCTGTATATTGGGAGGAGCAGATGGACTTGGGGCACTCAACAAGAAATTTGAGTCTTTATATACCTGCGCTGCCCCTAAACCTGGAGAAGCAGATGGCACCACATTCCTTGGCGTACTGTTCGTGTTTGTTGAAAATCTTGGATCCTGGTACACTTGTGCTGGTGAAAATCTTGGAGAAGTTGAAGGTGCACTCTGAATCGACGGAACTTGTGACGGAGAAAATCTCGTTGGATGCGATGGTGGCGCTGATGATGGAGATGCATTTGCGGGCCTAGTACTCGGTATTAATGGATCTTGGTATACATGTACCTCGGGAGGCCGGATAGGCTGCTGTGGTAGAGCCATTGTGTAGTTCCGTGTTGGAGCAGGAGGTGGTGCCGGTTGCGGATTCGCTGGTGGTCTTGGTCGGCCCATAGGTATTGTAATCCACTGATCTTGCAATGTCCCAGTAGTGAGGTTCATTCGTTGGGGAATCGGGATGTCTCTTTTTTCCATCTCGTCTTCGACAATATCTTCTCTTCCTTGAATGTCGCCCCTGTTTCCAGCAAGGCGAGCGTAGTCGAGAATGCTGCGGTTCTCGTTGTCAAGCATATTTAGGAGTTTACCTGTCCATCTGGGAAATTCACCATGCTTATAGATGAAGAATACATCTAAATTATCGCCCCAGCCATCTTTGGCTGCTCGGTGCGCTGGCGTCATACCTGAATCGTCTTCAAGGACCGGGTTGGCGTTGCGACGGAGCAGTTGGTCGAGGATGAGTCTAAAGGATTGTGTTCTCGGATCAACTCGCTTCGGGTTACCTCTATAACGGCCTCCGTATGCTATGGGCTTGTCGGTTGGTGTAATTGTAGGAAGAGAAAACTCTATGATCATATCGACAACTGACTGGTAAACTGGAGGAACTTCATCTTGCTTCGGAAAACAGTAGCTGAGCGGAGTTCGTCCCTTGTTGTCCTTATGATTTTTCTCCGTAGTAAGGACCTGAAATAATACGAAGACCTCTTTGGGAGCGCGATATTTGCAGGCAAGATGATATGGCGTGAGCCCTTGGCTGTCGGGTACATTTACGCGATTCTTCCACAACTCGACGCTCATGCATTCTAGAAACTTTTTCATGACGAATGGATATCCAGCTTTCACAGCCTCTTGGAACGCCACGTCAGCTCTGTAAATAAAGTTGTCGTCCTGTGCAAGCAGTTTTGAAGAGTTCAGTTCTCTATAGCTGAGCCCCTTTTCAGCTAATCCGAACCATCCTCTTTGCACCGCCGGTACGAGCAACTCTAAGTGCTTGGACTTCCACTCTTCCGCGCGGGATATCCTGAGCTTCAAACAGCGTGAAAAAACACCACCATCATCCAGATTCTTAAAGTCTTCCGGCTTTGCCGATATAGTCCGTTTCACCGCTAGGTTGACAAGTGCCCAGCTGTTGTTCAGCGAGGCATTGTAAGGCGCGGCCATGAGTATAGTTGCGATCCCGTCGTCTATGTCCTCGTATCGGACTTCGTTCTCCATCCATAATGCATACATTTTGGCGATTGGTTCCACAAGAGTCTCATTCATTCCTCCCAGGTCGATTTCCCGCACTACTCGCTTGATCTGCCTGATGAAGGATCCATTATATGCTAGACTCTTGACGTTATGAAGCAATTGAACTGAAGCGGCTTCACACATAGCGGAGATTGCTCCGACCTCAAGGAGTCCGTCCATCTTGTCTACTATCAACAGATCCGTGACTCGAGGCGTGTCGAGAACCGAGGAGAATTGCTTCATGTATTTTAATATCCTCGGCTCATCCAATTTTGATTTGTCCCCTTCACGAAGAATCTGAAGACAGTAGTAGATGGCCGCAACGTAGTCAAAAATGGTTAGAAGCTCTGCAGGTTGCCGATTTCCTCTGTGGCCTGGGTCGTCGTACGCTGCGACTCCGTAAATCACCGCGGCTTCCGAGCGCACATCGTCTGGAAGAGGATATTTGCTTCCGTCCACGTACGCCATATGCTTAGCAAGAATTACACTAGCAAGTCGTTCTGCCTCGAAAGCAATGCCGAGTTTTCGGAACGAGCCTTCATTGTCTGACGCAGATTCATAAAGAATGTAATTCGTGATGACATCGCTGACGATGAGGGATTCAAATGAATAACCGGCTATGCTCAGCGCCCGCATTAGTGAAGATAGAGATGCGAGAGCTACCAAGTCTTCTGGGGAATTGGGGAAACTATTGATCTTGAAAATTTCGGCTGCATATCCAAATTGAGTTCTAACTTTTGGCTCGTCGAACCAAGAGGCCAAATCCGCAAGGATCTTGCTCCTCTGAGCGTACTCGAAGAAGGTGTTCATAATAGGAATGTCGAATCGGAAATAGGCATTTGAAATTGTTTTATCGAAGGGTATCATGTGTTTTTTTATCTCATCAGCCAGTTTTCGATTATCTTCGCCGATTTTGAGAACGGCATTGGCGGCACCTTCCACCAGCGGTGTTAGGTAGCTCCGCTCAAGGTCGAATGTGCCTGTTCCTATGCTTGGAACAATCAGTACTGCATTCAGGAGGGTAGAGAAGCGTCCTGGATGGATCGCGATACCTGATTAGAGCCGATATGGGAAGCCCGGGCCAACATTTGCGGCACTCTTCGAGCACTAGTAAAGTTGGGTTGTTTGCCGTATGTGCTCCAGTTGTAATGAAATCAGGGAAAATCAGGCCAGGCTTTATCACTCCAGGGTGTGCCACCGTTCCCAGTCCAATGGCGTAGTATGTATATGTCGGCTTTGAATTTCTGTAGTCATACGTCCGATGGAGCATGGGCACATGGTACACACGATGATTCACAGTGCCTCCATTCGCACCATATCCCTTTGACTCAGAAGCGACTACAAACCTAGAAACTACAGTCAGCTTCGCAGTCTCAGGTTATACAAACTTGCATACACTTTAGGTCTACCAGCCTCCAGTTCTCGAGGTATGGCCTTGAAGTTGAATTTCCCGTCCTCCATGTACTGATGGGTTTCCAAGGGCTCGGTCACATTCTTCCTGATGACTTGTTCCCATGTAAGGTCAATGATACCCATGCGAAGTTCCTCAAGCTGTTCCTTGGGGTCCCTCACTTTCTGCATGCTTTCTATGGCCTCTTCCCACTCGTTGGCATCTACCTCATTCTGCAAAATCTTGGTCCGGAAAGCTTCGACGTCGTCGAGCTTCCTATAGAGGTCTTCGGTAAACTCAATAGCATCATCAATCATGTAATACTACTAGCAGTTAGCGTACAACCCCTTCTCTGCTGCATTAAGCCTCGGAGAATACGCACGAATCGAGCAAAGAGTAGAGCGCATAAACCGTTGATACCAGCCCCGCCAATCAAGTCGAAATATTCGCAAGGTCGAATTCTACCACCACATCCTTGAGCGACTGGATCCATGAGTTTTTTAAGGATATACAAGGACGAAAGTCCTCTGGTTCCGCCGCCATCTATACGGAGATTTAGCGATAGGTTTTCAAAGTGCTCCGAATGATGCTTGCCTAAAGAGAGCAACCTTGCTCCTCTTTGCGCCATGGTTAGCTGTATTATGTTAACACGCTCTAGTAATATACGGTCTAGTTTAAGAGTTGGTAGTTGATCCCGCCGACGGCACTTAGAAGACGATCCTGATCGAGAAGCTGCGTACGGCGACGTCGCGAAGACACCCAAAGGCACAACCAGGGTCGTGTGGGCAGTGCTGAAGTGCCACACCAACCAGACCAAAGGGAGGATCATGACGGTGATCCCCGCCATCGACACCACCAGGCTGTGGGTCTCGCCGTGGCATCCCGTGTCGCAGGACGCCACACTGGGGTTCGCCCGGCGCAAGCTGATCGGGGAGGCAAATACCCAGAAATGGTGGAGACGGGCTTCATGAAGCCCGTGTTCGCGGTGCAGCCATCGACCACGGCCTGACTCCCAAGAAGGCGGTTGGAAAGTCGACGTGAGGGCCTATGACCTGGGATGCCATGGCCAAGAGCCTCGACAAGCTGCCAAACATGATGGCCTGGCGCTGGGCGATGGACCGACTAATTCGTAAGGATGAGGTGACGGCTTGGCCGAGTGGCTTTTCTTCCATTCCAGCGAGTTGCGTCCTGCAGGTTGTACCACAAACACACCCCCCGGTTTGATTACAGTAGGCCTCCAAGTAATACCACACCTGAATTACCAATTAAGAGTTTGTAGCCAATAGAGACCCTCGAAAGCGCCTGATATGGTATAAGAAGCACCTGGTGTTACCTACTTTAGGGATATAAACGAGGTTTCTTTGTGGCGTTACTAGGGGGTCTACTGTAATTAAATCGGGGGCATAGTAATAAATCTCGCGAGGACGTCCAAACATCCAACGCGCTGGGGCACCTGGTAATAAGTCGCTTTGTCAGGAATTCTTGCGTCAAGAATTGGAAATGAATTTTACAGGCCAGTTTTTCACAAGGGACACCAGAGTATGAGTCACGCGATGCAGAGAGACCCTCATCTTTCGGAACTATCGTCAGCAATGGTGGCGTTTGCCAAGAATTGAGCTGAAAATGAGGCCTCGATCCCCTTATCTTGGGCAGCCTGAGGATCAAAAAAGAAAAGATGTCGTCTGAGAAAGGGTATCGAGGGCTTGCTACTTGACCCTCGCAGCTTCCTTCGAGGTTCCAACACCATCAGCCGCCAATAGTGCCAGGACCATGGGTTGTGGATCCAGCAGAACCGACGACCAACCGCCTCGGCTTCAGAAGCCCCCTGGCCCTCCCCAACAGCAGCAGCTGCTGCTGCAGAACCGAGGCCCGCAACCCCAACCCCAACCGCAACAGCAACCGCAACAGCAACCGCAACAGCAACAGAGACCACCATCTCAAGCAGCAGCTCCTGCAGTCCAGCTGTTATCTGCGCCAGGAGCGTGGCCTAAAGTTGTCAAGCTGCGAAATTCTTCATTCACTGTCTCTATCCACGCCCACACAGTCACTAGTCCCCCGAACCAACTCCCTTGCTGGACGTACATCTCCAATGGTCTCTCCGAGGCCCAGCAACCGGAGGTCGTATTCACGCTCTTGCGGCGAAAGAACGAGGACGTGGAAGTGTTCCCTGAGGCACCGCTCGAGTGGATCCGAACCGTGTACGAGCTCGCCAATGGAGGTCTAAAGCTCCAGCCAGGTCGGATGGTGGACTTGGTGTTTGACAAGGGGAAGGCGCTTCTTAAGATCAATAACATACTGCTGATTCTGGATAACAAGAGGTGGCAGAACATGAACGGGTTTGGAGGCTTCGTTCTTGCGAACCCGCTCAGCAATTCCACTCTCGGACTACCTCAGGGCACGCTGCCCCGGTTCACGCACAACACTATTGCCCTGACCCGGGAAGAGGCAGTGGTCGCGAGACAATTTGGCGTCACGCGCGTGATTGGACAGGTGGGATGGGCCGCACGATGGTTTCCCTACCCACCCTGGATCGATCGAGATCGGGGGGATACAGTGAACATGGCAGACCAGGCAGGAAGTTTTCGGATTGGTCTACCGATGGCGCGAATGCTTGGCTTGAATGTGATGAAGATCGAAGGCGACATCATTTTCACGATTGCCGAAGATGAAGGGACTAGGAAAGATTTCAAAGACCATGTCCTCGGACCACCAGTAACTGCGGCGGCATGCTTTGAAGGTTTTATGTCAGAAGATGCCGAGGGGGGATTTTTGTGGAAGAGTGGTCAGACGAGGCCAATGGCTTATGGTGATGGATCAAAAATGTGAGCCCTCTATCAGTGCAATTTGATGTGAAACTAATATTTGGATTTCTAGGGGGCCAGGAATGAAGATGAACCTGGCCTTCATTTCTTTTGCGCCGGGGAAGCAGGGAGATAAAAGAATGATGATTGAGGACGGCTGTGTAAGTGAGTAATCCAGGTGACCCAACCGTCCTAGTCTTCTTATACGTGATAGTTGTCTTACACACCCGGACCTGGGAAACTATCCGAAACGCCATTCAAAACACGCAAGATATCACCATACCGCTCGCTGATGACATGCGGTTCATTTTGAAATTTGTTCGAAATACATACCACAATCCCATCGACGGCAGCGAGCACAAAGCCCAATGGCGAACATACCTACCCAAACCGCCTTCAAACTCGCATATCCAGCAGGAAGAGATTGTATTCTTAGTCGATCCTCCATCCGGTACCATTTCTGTTCAAGAGATGTCTGGCTTTGTGAAGGAAATTTTAAAAATAATTGAGCAGAATACACCAGTCGACCCGCTTCGGCCACCACCTGGTTTCAGCCATCCTGGAAGGCAGATAGTGGTCGAGATCGACCTTCCCAAGCGCGAGGGCTGGTTAAAAATGACCGCGTATCCAAGTATGGATGGGATCAACTCGAAAGTTATATTTCCGCAAATCGCTGCATTGAGAGCACCGGAGGCTGGGTCTAGATGCAAGTTTCAAATATTTTTTGACCTGTGGGGGTATCAAGGACCGGCTGCACAATTTTCATGAAACTTGAGATCCAGAGGATGACTTGCATTTTCCATGTCACAAAAGCTGTATCTTTAATCTGCTTCACTTCCAACTAGTAAAGTATTTCCTAATGTAGCCCGCTAAAAGTTGCCTGTCTGGGTTTATAAGTTGGATTGATTTCTCGCCATCCGGTTTAAGGGAGATTTCTCAATGCCCATGATGCCAATTGCGAAATGCCAGCATTCTAACATGTGTTTTTCTGAAGTAATACAGCCGAGGCCATGGCAGCATCATTTAAGGTTACATAGTCAACCCGCGGTAATTTCTACATGAAAACCACGACTAAATGATCAACGTCTTCGACAGTCCTCTACCTCCAGTATAACTCGTCATG
>Ga0302224_10001309_pt1 | contig 10805 bp, 9 predicted proteins | sample II_Palsa_E3_1_FD_193520 | JGI IMG/M metagenome (GOLD analysis project Ga0302224, IMG submission 193520) | Peat permafrost microbial communities from Stordalen Mire near Abisko, Sweden - II_Palsa_E3_1 | ecosystem: Environmental > Terrestrial > Soil > Palsa > Peat permafrost | place: Sweden... | reverse complement strand
GATCTTAAATTTAAAACTTAGAAGCTTTGGGTTTTAGGTTCAAGCGCATAAGCCACAGCAGCTTCTACCGTATCAACCAGATGAAACTGTAAAGCTTGGCGTAGCTCTTCTGGAACTTCATCTAAATCTTTTTCATTGTGTTTGGGCAAAATAATGATTTTAATGCCTGCTCGATGAGCGGCCAATACTTTTTCTTTGATGCCACCTACCGGTAATACCTTACCTCTTAAAGTAATTTCCCCTGTCATGGCGGTATGGCTTTGTACCAAACGGCCACTTAACAGAGAAACCAAAGCCGTGAGCATGGTGACACCCGCTGAAGGGCCGTCTTTAGGGGTTGCACCAGCAGGCACATGGAGATGAACTGCTTTGCCTTCTAAAATAGAAGCATCGAGGTTTAATGCTTGGGCGTTAGAACGCACATAGGAAAGGGCGGCTTGCGCACTTTCGCGCATCACATCCCCCAACATGCCAGTTAAGATCATTTTTTCGTTGCGGCTGGGCATAAAAGTCGCTTCAACAAATAATACATCACCGCCGACGGGTGTCCAAGCCAGGCCGGTTGCCACACCGGGGCGTGTTGTGCGTTCAGCTGTTTCATCTACAAAATGCACGCGCCCCAGATAGCCTTCAATGACTGCGGCATTCATCGCTGAAACCGGCACTTTGCCTTTTACCAATTCGTAGACGACTTTGCGGCAGACAGCGGCAATTTCTCGATCTAAATTTCGTACTCCGGCCTCACGAGTATAACCTCGAATAATATGCAATAAAGCGGCTTTATCTAAAATGGCTTCAGTGACTTTGAGTCCATGGGCTTTAATTTGATTGGGCACCAAATAATGCTGAGCAATATGAATTTTTTCTTCATCGGTGTAGCCGGCAAGACGCAGCACTTCCATTCGGTCTAAAAGAGGGGCGGGAACGGTATCTAAAGTATTGGCGGTTGCGATAAACATCACTTGAGAGAGATCAAAGGCCACACCCAAATAATTATCGACAAAATTTTGGTTTTGGGCTGGATCTAAGACCTCTAACAGAGCCGCTGAGGGATCCCCTCGCCAACTGCTACTGACTTTATCGATTTCATCGAGCATAAATACCGCATCTTTGGTTCCTGCTCGCTTTAAGCTTTGAATAATTCGTCCCGGCATGGCACCTATATAGGTTCGTCTATGGCCTCGAATTTCAGCTTCATCTTGCACGCCACCCAAAGCAATGCGGACAAATTTTCGGTTAAGAGCACGAGCAATAGATTGTCCTAAGCTGGTTTTACCAACACCGGGGGGGCCGACAAAACATAAAATGGGTTCATGGGCGGTTTCGGGTGCCACGTTGCCGTCTTGAACAGGTGGATTGATAATTTGTCTTTGTTGTCTCAATTGCCGAACGGCTAAATGTTCAACGATGCGAGTTTTAATTTTATCTAAGTCGTAGTGATCTTCATCTAAGACTGTACGAGCCTTGTGTACATTGATATCGGTACCGCTCGAGGTATTCCAAGGTAAATTTAGCATCCAGTCTAAATAGCTGCGGATCATGCCATGTTCGGGTGAAGCTGTGGGGATCGTGGCCAATCGATTTAATTCACGCTCAGCTTCTTTGCGTGCTTCAAGACTGAGTGCCACTTCACTGATCCGTTTCTTTAAATCACTGATATCTAGCTGTTCAGCACCTTCGCCCAGCTCTTGCTGAATGGAGCGCACTTGTTCACGTAAAAAATATTCTTTTTGAGTTTTGCTTAATCTTTCTTGAGTATCTGATAAAATTTTTCGACCCAGTTCTCGAATGGTGACTTCATGCTGTAACAGTTCTACCAAACGACGCAGCTTTGCATCCAGGGGGTTGATCTCTAAAAGTTCTTGTCGCACAGTTGTGGTGAAAGGCACGGCCAGCGCTACTAAATAGGTTAAATGGCGCAAGTCGGATAAGCTTTGAGTGGTTTGTAATAATTCATCTGACACTTCTTCAACAAGGCCCGCCAGTCGGCCCAATAGGCTGAGTACGGCTCGGCGCAAAGCTTCGCTTTCTACAGTGGTTTCTGGGTTTTCAGCCATTGATTCCACATTGGCTACAAGATAAGGTTCACTTTTAATTAAATCGAGAATACGAGCTCGTTCGATACCCTGCACCACCAGACGCAAGGCTCCATCATCAGCACGAATTAGGCGGTGAATAATAGCTATTGTGCCGATTTTATAAATATCATCAAAAGTCGCCAATTCTACTTGTTCGTCCTTTTGCGAAACCAGCATGACCAATCTGTTGTCGCGCATAACGTCGTCGACCAATTTCACCGACCGAGTTTGCCCGACTGCCAAAGGTAATAAAGCCAAAGGAAAAGCCACTGTTCCTCTTAAAGGTAAAACCGGTAAAATTGAAGGCAGTGTCTGAATGATAGAATTTGGAAATGGGCTTTGGCTCATAATGGTTCTCCTATTTTTTCTTTATGAGCGGCTAAAAAAAGTAAACCTCTTTCATAACGAGCGGTTACAGAGTTAGGATCAATACAACAGGGTAAAGGCAGTTCTAAATGAAAAGGGCCTTGGCGAATTTCCGCTGCATGATAGAGTCCTTCTTCAATTGTGGGGGAAAATTTGCGTTGTCCATCGAGCACCAATGCATCCTGATAGATAACCATATCTAAGCTTTCTATCTCGACTCCCGCTAGTTCTAAAGTAATATAAATGGATGCTTCTGTTTCATAGATATCCGTGGCCGGGCGAAAACGGGGATAACCAATTAGGATATTGGTTTTTCCTCGGTTCCAATGATTCCATTCCTCGGTTCTGCTGCGCGATTCGGCTGTCAAGGAGCCAATATAGCGAGAAGTTAATCGGCGATAACGCATACTGATATCTCCTTAAAGGAATAATTTTTAAAGACGGGCTTTAAGAATTTATAGCCAGCTTTAAAAAATCTATATGTGATATAGGTGCCTGGACCTATCTCTATTGAAAGTAGGCTGGTGGATCTTTGGGCTGTCTAACTTCTAAGAGAACTTCTATGGTCTGGTTATTCAACCCAAGCTTAATAGCTAGCTAAAATTTGGCTTTTAATGAAAGCCAAAGAGTCGCACATTGTTTTTATAATAGCACTTTCTTTAAAAAACGTAGGATTTCGGAGGTTCTGTATAAAGAAAATATCGATGGGTGTCGCAATAGCTAGGCTTAAATTTGTTCAAACGACTTGGCCTGCAGCCCAACCCGAGGCCCAAGCCCATTGAAAATTATAGCCACCCAGCCAACCGGTGACATCCAAGACTTCGCCAATAAAATACAAACCTTTGACAGAGTTGGCCTCAAAAGTTTTTGAAGAAATCGCGTCACAGTCGACCCCTCCTAAAGTGATCTCAGCAGTTCGATAACCTTCCGTGCCATTGGGCCTAATCCTATGGGCATTAAATTGAAGGCTTAATTCTGCAAAGATTTTATGCGATAAACTTTGTAAGGTTTTGCCAGCCAGTTCGGTGCTTAACAATTTCTCGATCAGTCGTTTAGGCAAGCATTCAGCCAGTATACTCTGTAATTGTTTTTGCGGCTGCTGTTGCTGTGCTGCCTTAAGATGATCTTCAAGGTTTATCTCGGGTAGCATATTGATTATAATTTCCTCACCAGGCTGCCAATAAGACGAAATTTGTAAAATAGCAGGACCGCTTAAACCTCGATGGGTAAATAAAATATTCTCTCGAAAACTTTGCCGATGATTGCCAACTAGGCTATCGATGCCAATTCCAGAAAGCTCTGAAAACAGATTTTTGTCACCGGTCTGTAAGGTAAAAGGCACTAAGCCTGCACGAGTGGGCCAAACTTTTATATTGAATTGTTCGGCAATTTTATAACCCAAAGGGCTGGCACCCATAGTAGGTATTGATAAACCCCCACAAGCCACGACTAAAGATCCACACTGGTAATTTCCCAGGCTTGTTTTTAATTGAAAACGATTATTGTTGGCGTCTGTTTCAAGAGTTTCAATTTGAGTATTTAACTGCAGTAAAGCTCCGACTTGCTCACATTCGGAAATGAGTAACTTGACAATATCTTGAGCTTTATGATCACAAAATAATTGCCCCAGGATTTTTTCATGAAAAGGTATGCGGTGTTTTTTGACGAGTTCTATAAAATCCCATTGGCTATAACGACTCAGAGCTGATTTACAAAAATGGGGATTGTGAGAAAGGTATTTATCTGGATGAATATAGTAGTTGGTGAAATTGCAGCGGCCACCACCTGACATTAAAATTTTCTTACCGGCTTTATTGGCGTGATCTAGAATAATCACTTTTCGTCCACGCTTGCCTGCTTCAATAGCACACATAAGGCCGGCAGCCCCGGCACCAATAATAATGACATCTGCGAATTTAATAGACAAACTCCTAGTGAGTCGGCAACTACCAAGAAGATTTGGAATATGATTTTGTAGTTAAAGAACTGTAAAAAAAATGGGAGGCAAATTGCCTCCCAATCTTGCTATTTGCCTTCTTTTTTTGCTTTTTTTTCTTTTCGTTTTTGCATCAGATCTTTAGCAGGAGCCTTTTTAGTTGCTTTCTTACTATCTTGCGACTTAGCCATAAACATCACCTCCTAAAAAAACCAGTAGAGCCTCTTCACATATTAACGTTAAGGAGAGAATTTATCCAGACTAGCAGCAAAATGATGAATTCAAGGTTGGCGACCTAAAAAAGCGCTGTTTTTGATAATATGACTGGGAGTTTTTGCGGTAAAATATTGAAACTGAGGCATATTGACCTACTACCAACAGGCTGATCAGATTGTTGTGCAGCCGGCACAAGCTTGCTGATGAGCTGAACAGCACGAAGCATGCCTGCTCGATTCTTAATGCATGAATATCAAAATTTAATAAAATAATAAGGTGGCTTGCTTAAATTGCAAGCCACCTTATAACTAAGCGCTTTAACTGGTATACCATTTTTTGATGATGGCCTGAATTTTTCCTTTTGCTTCATGAAGTTTTGCTTCGGCCTGGCTGGGATCACGCAATGAAGTGCCAATAACTTCTGTTTCTGCATAGCCCATAAAACCAAAATTGATTTTGGTGCCAAGCGTCAACATATCCCAATTGGGGTATTCTTGATTGACTTTATCAGAAGGATATATGCCACCAGCGGTAAATAAAGTCAGTGCTTTATGGGCTTTCATCATAGGCGTATTGCCGGCTGGGCCGTATTCAAAAGTTTGGCCTTTTATTATCACTGCATCTAAATAGCATTTAACAGGGCCTGGCATGCCAAAATTATGCATAGGGTAAGCCATCACCAAAATATCGGCATTTTTGAGTTGTGTCACCAGATCATCATTGTGTTGTAAAAGAAGCGATTCTGCGGCCGAGAGAGTTTGGCCAGCATAATTTCTTTTGGCATAGGCTTGAATATTTTTCTCATTAAATGTAGGTGCGGGGTGGGTTAAGAGATTTAGTTCCTCGACCTCTCTGCCGCCAAGCTCTGCTAAAAAAATGTCTAACAGTTTCTTCGTGTTGGACTTTTCGCCTGAGGGTAAATAATGGACCACTAAAGTTTTCATGAAAATTCCTTATAGAAAATTTGCCTTGGCGAAATAACATTACAGATAGGTAAGGATGGCAAGAAAGAAACCCAGGAAAAATATTCTTAAGGGTTTGAGAGTTAAGAATCCAAGTTTTCTGCCCGCCTCCAGTTATCAACTAATAAGCTTACCACGGAGAAGTTGTGTTCGACCAGGCCGAGATGTTGAGGTAGAAATCTGCGATGGGAGCAATCTACCAGAAAGCATTTAATTGTTTGAATCACGCTGATGGGAGGCTTGGAGTTGGCTAGTAAGTTTTTGAGCTCAACTCAGTATTGCCCCTAGCAAAGAGCTTTATATCTGTAATCAGTTGTATATCTGAATGTAGTCTGGTTACCATATTTTCTCTATAAAGTTAGCAGTTAATGAATCTGCTAACTCGTAAGTCTGCTGATCGGCTAAGCTTAGCCTTTTAGAGGTAGATAAATATGGAGCGGTGGGTGAAAGAAATTATTAGCTGAATGTCAGTGCTGCTACTAATGTAAAATATTAAGTTTTTAAGTTTTGATAATATTCCAAAACCTGATATTGGGATTTCACCCAGTTGGTGAATTTAAAATTGCTGAATTTTTAAAATTATAAAAATGCAGAGTCATCTTTAGGTGTTAGCAAACATGAGGGTCTGCTAGCCTCTCATCATAAGGCTATGATACGCTTTGTAAAAGAAGATAAATACATAATATCTTGCACACTAGGAAATTAGGATTTCTAAGCTGGCATATGCGCAGCGTGGCAAGCAGCACCTTCTGCTTATTAACGAGGAGACAAATGATGACCAAATTAAAAGCGCCGGTCACTTCAAATGACCATATTCGAGGCAATGTGAATGCCCCCCTTACCCTTCTTGAATATAGCGATTTTGAATGTCCCTATTGTAAAAAAGCTGATCCAATTGTTAAAAGTGTACAAAGGCAATTTGGAGATCACTTACGTTTTGTATTTCGCCATTTCCCTTTGGTGCAATTGCATCCACATGCCGAGCTGGCGGCTGAAACTGCTGAGTTTGCTGGAGCGCAGGATCACTTTTGGGAAGCGCACGATCTCCTGTTCTCGAATCAAGATCGTTTAAGAACGCTTGGAAATGTCCTTTTATTTGAACTCATAACTGCTATAGGACTATCTGCTGCTGAGCTACAGCTGGCTCTTGAAAAAAGAATTTATTACCATAAAGTTCAGCATGATCTTTTAAGCGTCCTGCAGAGTGGGGTTAAAGGTACGCCGACTTTTTTTATCAACGGGGATAAACACGAGGGCTCATATGAGTACGAAGATTTAGTATTTGCTCTCGAAAAAGCAGCTTCCAAGCGCACAAATATAAGCACTCATTAAATTATCTAAAGTACCGCTGGATATACTCCTTTTAGTTTGGTTTTAGGCTAGGAGTAAAGCGAGACTAGGGTTGCTCGTAATGAGGATTGCGAGGATCCGCCAGGCAACAACGCCTAAAATCAAAATGGAAGGAGTATATACCATTTAGGTTTTGGTTTGCGGTGAGGAGTAAGCGAGATTAGAAATCGCTGTGACGAGGAGTGCGAGAAGTTCGTAGGCTGTGGCAATGCCATAGCCTTAATGCTGAGTGCATGATCGGCGCTCAATAAAGCTATAAATCTTCTTTCTTTCTTAAAGACAAATGATATAGCCTTTAACAATTGTCATTTTTTGAAGTCGTGTTCAATAAGTTAGCATAATGGTGTATTTCGGATTTTATAGTATCTCTCTAATCAATAGAGATATCAATAGAGATAGAATTACTAATTTTATCAATTTTTTTATTTCAATTACTATTTGAAAGTCTAAAAAACGTGATATAGCTGCTTTTTTTCAAGTAAGCTTTACATTTCTGGAAGGCCTATTCAATATTGTGGAAGTGCTGTTCAAAAACTAACAAAAATTTGGAAGGCCTATTCAAAAATCAGTAAAAATATGATGTTGATGCTACATTTGCTGAATTTTTGTATAACATCAGTCAACAAGTCCCCGTCTATTTTAAGTGTGATGAAGGAGAGAGAGTAAGAAATTTATTGACTCATATCGCCGTGGAAAATATGAGGATTATCAAAGCGTATAGCAAGAAGGCTCAATCTTGGTGAAGAAGTTGACCGTAAAGGAATATCAGAATTATTACCGACTGAAGCTCAGAGCAATAAGATATCCGTAACTAACCTTCCCAAGTCTTCTCCTTATTCCACGCTGGTTAAAGAAAGACAAAATATCGATGATGAATTTTACCAGCAGCTTAACGGTCTCAAAAAGCCCACAACAGCACAAAAATCAAATCTGTATCTAAAGACTGAATACCGTGACTCAGCAACTAGGACCTACCCCATCCGTAGTTTCTAAGAAATCACCAGCGTTACTAAGTCACTTTAATCAGCAACAATTACCTTTATCTCATGCACTACCTATCCAAGTTCAAATACAAAGTATGACAAAAGAACAGTTGGGAACCCTTAAAAAAGAAATCCAAGAAAAAATTGACGCTGTTGGAAAAATAAGCCTTAAAGGACTTGATAAAAACAAACATTTTGTAACATTGGGCTGTATTGAAGCCCAATTAAAATTAACCAGCGAACAATATAAGAAACCTGATGCTCCTAAACTTTCTTGATATGGTTGTGCTAGCCCACACCTCGGCTGACGATGATATTAATATTTTAGTGTTTTAGCAACATGTAAGGCGGGGTTAAAATTATTTATTTTAAGCTAGCCTGTACTTGCAGCCCAGTCCATGATATAGCAAGTTAGATAGCGCCAAGCTATTGAACAAGACTTCCAAAAATTGAACCCCAGTTCCACAGATGACAACCATTCAAAAAAACAATACAAAAAGCTGTGCCGACTGTGTTTTATTGAAGCGCCCGCAAAGCATGAGTGCACTATAACTTGCTAAGCGGGTGAATATTAAAAAAAATGAGTGAAATATTTTGCATAAAGGTGCTCACACTACTATAGTTAAAGTCCTTTTTTAAGCCAGAGGGCTTGGTAAGCTGCGCAGTTTTTTGAAGGAAATATTTCTAGCAAGGTTTGTCATATTTTTATTTATGCCCTTATGTTTTCCCAAGCATATTCGCGTTAGTTGTTGAATCACTTCATTAATTTAAATAAATTTGTTGAATTTTTCATATAGGCTGAATAAATATTTAGTTATTCCAGCCAGCATCAATGTCTGCTTGCGCATTTAAAAAATATGGAGGAATATAAAAAATATGGCTTTGTAAGCCATTATTTTAAATTAAATAAAATATGGCTAAAGCCTGGAAAGTTTAAAATCATTAAAGTCAGAAGTCCATTGGTTTTTGTTCTAGCAAAGTAATCAACATAATGGGAGAAGGAAATGTCTAGTGAACGAGTAGCAGTTATTATTCCTGATACACCCACTTCAGAAAGCGTGGTCGAAATCCTTCGTAAAGAAGAAATATCTGATAAAAATATCTATGTAATAGGCAAACGACGTGATGAGTGGGTGTCGGCAGATGTTCTCGATAGTGTCGCTGTGGGAGCCATGTTGAGTGCTGCATTGGGGATCTTAATAGCGGGGCTACCTATTTTTGCAGCCGCAGGAGGTGTATTGGTTGCCACGGGTGCAGCATTAGGTGTGACTTTGCTCGGCACCAGTATTGCAGTATGGTTAGCAGGGCTTTTAGATACCACTGTGGAAGATGAGCAAGTTATTGCTTTGAAAAATGCGATAGATGATGGGGAAATAGTGGTCATTGCTGATGTCCCAAAAGAAAGGATTAGTTTGATTGCAGATAAAGTTAAAAAAGAGCAAGACAATGTTAAGGTACAAAATATTAAATCTTCCAAGAGAATTAAGAAATCGGGGGAGTCATGGTCATAATGGTCAACAACAATGCCCCATGTGGTTGTCGCCAATCGCGGCATTTTTTAGTAGACATAATAACAAAGGAGCTTTTTTATGTGTAAGAATATATTTAACTTATTGCAGAGTTTTTTAATTAAAGGGGGCCCCTTGTTGGGCATGCTTATTTATATGTCAATCGCCTTTGTAAATCCTGCAGTTGCAGAACCAACATCTAATTATGCCAATAGCAATCAATCAGGGCAGACTCAAGTTGAAGCTCGTTCTGAGGTTGACCAGCATCGTCAACAGGCTGAAGAGCAAGCACAAAAATCACTGGTAACAGAAGCTATTGAGGCCATAGAAGAAACCCAGAAAGCGGTTAAAGAGCTTACCAATGAGAAAGGCAAAGAAGCGCTGGTTGCCATTGAGCGCGCGACGGGCAAAATATCCATTTTGTTAGCTCGATATCCCGAGAAAAGCCTGTTGCCAGTAGATTTCCAAACCCAGGTTATCGACATGGCACCTTTTAACCTAAAAAGGATTAAAGAGATAGGTAAAACCGCAGATAAAGCGGTGGAACACAAAAAGTATCCTGAGGCACGTCTATGGCTGGATATGTTGCGTAGTGAGATTAATGTTCGTACTTATCATTTGCCTTTGGCCACTTATCCTCTGGTATTGAAAGATGCCGCGCGTCTGGTAGAACTCAAAAAGTTAAAGGATGCGGCTACGACACTTATAACTGGATTGAATACCTTGATCATCATCGATAAAGTGATACCTATTCCAATCGTTAATGCTAAAATATGGCTTAAGCTTGCGGAAGATAAACGTGAGCAAGATAAAGATGCTGCCTTGAAGTTTATGGGGAATGCTCGTCATGAGCTTGAACGAGCAAAAGAGCTGGGCTATTCCGGAAAAGATGAAGAATATGCATCATTAAGCCAGGCAATTGAAGGGTTGGAAAAGCAGGTGAAGGCTGGAAAAAGCTCCGCAGCGGGTTTTAAAGCAATCAAAGATAAATTAGCGGCTTTCTTTAAGCGCCAATGTGAGGCAAAGAAACCTGAAAGCCAATCATCATAATAACTGTATTTGCTGGAGGGTATATGACAAAAGATGATCAAGAGTTAACGCTGGCAGTTCTCAATAAATTGGAAAACAATCCAGCTATAAATTCCAAAAATATTGCCGTTACCGTGCACGACGGCATTGTTACGTTGGGTGGTTCCGTAAGTAGTTATGCAGAAAAACGTATTGTAGAAGAGGCCATAAAGAGCATGAGCGGTATAAAAGGCACAACGGATGAATTGCGAGTTGATATTGACCACAATTTGAAAAAGAATGACTACGAAATTGCTCAAGCTGCGATTAATGCCTTGGTATGGAATGCCATGGTTCCTAAAGACCGAGTAAAGGTAGTTGTGGAAAATGGGTGGGTA
>Ga0302224_10001277_pt1 | contig 10927 bp, 23 predicted proteins | sample II_Palsa_E3_1_FD_193520 | JGI IMG/M metagenome (GOLD analysis project Ga0302224, IMG submission 193520) | Peat permafrost microbial communities from Stordalen Mire near Abisko, Sweden - II_Palsa_E3_1 | ecosystem: Environmental > Terrestrial > Soil > Palsa > Peat permafrost | place: Sweden... | reverse complement strand
GTTCGAATCCTGCTTCTAGAGCAAATGGATAAACTCATCTTCGAAAATGAGAGTCCTGATTGTATAGTGTAAGCGCACAGAACCCTTATGACGTTATGATTAAAGAGATAGGTAGCAATGATCTACTACTAGCGACTTTAATGCAATCAAAACTATTCGCCTGTAGCTTAAAATATAGAGCGTCGGCCTATTCAGCCGAGAGATCTTGGTGTAATCCCAAGCAAGCGAGCCAAAAGAATCGCGCTATAGTTTAGTGGGAAAACGTCACATTGTCAATGTGATATCACGAGTTCAATTCTCGTTAGCGTGACCAGAGTAGAAAATAAACGAACCTGCGTGGATAGTGATCAGCACGACAAAATCTAGTAGGATAGCCCACAGGGTGTGTACGAACGATGAGTAAGTGAGGGCGAGAGTCTTAATTTTGCAGACCATTAAATGTCGCTCGCAAGAGCTAATGTCCAATTAAGTATATTCTAGATATTAATTGGAGACTCATCTGAACAGTATAATTTAAATGTTATACAAAGGACTGATTATTTTATTTTCTACTTTTTATCCGATGTGAGGCGCATGGTAGTGCCGCTAGCCTTATAAGCTGGGATCTTCGAGCAGGGTTCAATTCCCTGACATCGGACCAATGATTAAAAAATGCGAAAGATGTAATTGTGATTTTGAATCTTTAATTGCTAAACAGAAATTTTGTTCTAGAAAATGTTATAAAAACGCTAAAAGAATTAGAAATCTTCAATCACACAAAGTTGAATGTATTTGTTATTATTGTAATAATATTTTCTTTTCATATAGAAAAGATGTGAAATATTGCTCTAATGATTGTGTATCAAAAGCAGCTTCCTATAAAAGAATAAAATTTTTAGATATACCTTCGTGTATAGAAGGAGCTTCTCGTAAATTAGATAAAACATTAGGATATGTAAGAATATATGTTCCGATGCATTCTGAGGCCAATACTTGGGGATATGTCTATGAGCATAGAATTATAGCCGAGCAAATGATGAAACGATCATTGTTAGCTAATGAAATAGTACATCATAAAAATGGTAAGCGTTGGGACAATAGACCAGAAAATTTGGAAGTAATGGATAAAGGTGATCATGCTAAATTATATGGTCAAAGAGAAGAAGATAAAAATATATAATGGAACTTGAACAAGTATGGTTATTGTGCCAGTTTGAAAAGCTGAGAAACGCAGTTCGATCCTGCGAGGTTCCACCATGTATCGGGATTTTACTAGCCTCCATATGAGCGCCAGCAGTTAATCGGAAATTGAATCCTGTATATTCCGACCAAACAAAAGGAAACAAATATGTACTGTGATTTTTGTGATTGCACCGATTGCCAAAACGGCCTCCCTAATCTAAATCATGCTCAAACAGAAGATGGTAAATGGATTTGTGATGTTTGTTATGATTATGAAGTATGTCAAAAAGATTCTGCAAGAAAAGGTAAAGGTCCTTGCTTGAATGAAGAATATGCTTTATGCACGCATAGACCTAAATTAATTACAAATTGGTTATAAGGAAAGACAATGATTAAAGTAATTGGTATATTCGCTACAGTTTTTATTTTAGCAGGTTGTGTTGTTGGTGCCGCTTCACCTAACAGATCAGTTGGTAATTCTCATGGATATTATTATGCTCCTAAAGAATATAACAAACCTATGTCTCCGGTGTGCGTGCCACATATGTCCTCTCATGGCAACGAGTTTTAAAATGTTAAAAAATATGAATCTATCTGATTGGATAGGTAAAACTATCAAGGATGTGGAAGTTAAAAATATAAGTTTTATGAATAGTAATGATGCATATTTTATTCATTTTACTGATGGTACGCAGGCAAAAATTAGCGCAAGCATTGTTTCCGCGCGTTATAGTCATTTAGATGATACGGTAGCAATTAGAATCGATTATGAGGATAATCGTGAGCAAAAAGAATAAAATTGGTTATCAGCTTCGAGAAATTAAACATCAAGCTAGAAAAATAATAAACGCAGAAACAAATAAAGTGTGGATAGATTCTTTGTCTGATAATGATATTCAAACTTATACCAAAAAGATATGGGAAATAATTATTGAAAGATCAATGTCATTCGACGAGCTTGCCAATTCAATCGGGGCACCATCTTGCGAAGCATTGTTCTCTATAATGGAAAGAGAATGTTATATTCATAAACAAGCAAAGGATAATTTAAATGGCAATTGATATTGGAAGAATAGCATTCGAAGCTTACGGAGTAAGTGTTGGCGGTAAGACATATAATGGGAAAGATATTCCTAAATGGGAAGATGTTGGTAAGAAAGTTCAAGATGCTTGGAGAGCGGCTGCGGTGGCAGTGCTTCAATATGTTGAATCGGAAAGAGAAAGTTCGACGTGTATGGATTTTGTGGATTAAAAATAATCGATCGTTGGTCCAGAAGTTAAGACGCTACTCTGATACGGTAGAGAAAATAGGGCGGTACTATTACGATCGACAATCTTTATTAAAAGACCAAGTTAATTATGAAATGCTATTTTTGTCAATCAGATATGACTTCAACTGTAGAAAACTGCTTTTTGTGTCCAAATTGCCCGTATGAAACATTTATGTATAATTTTGATAAAAATTATGTTAGTCATATCTTTTCGATTAAAAAAGCAACATACATTGCTTCATGGAAATTTTCCGATAATCAATTGGAAACATTCTCTTTATTTAAGGGTACGCTAATACTTAGATTATTCGAAGGTATAGATAAAATTACGCCACAAAATGTTGTCCAGAAAATGAAAACTTATTTGCCATTTATTTAGGATCATCATATAATGAAATGCTATTTTTGTCAATCAGATATGATATCGTCTATGAAAGACTATTTATGTCCTAGTTGTCCGCAGGAGACACGTCTAAACACTCGGACTGATAATAAAAAAGATTATGTTTATATGCGATATTCAATCAAGAATAGAAATTATTCTCCATCATGGACTTTTGCTAATTCTCAATTAGAGTCATTTCGCTTATTTTCTTATACACATAATCTTTATTATGACCCTAATGATATTTATGATAGAGAGTTTGAATACAAATTAATTCTTAAATGGACAGAAGGTATAGATAAAATTACTCCAAACAATGTTATTGATAAAATGAACACTTACCTACCTTTTCTATAAAATAATGGAAAACACTAAACCAACATTAAAAGATATTGCGAACGGACCTCCACTATTATGCCCCATATGTGAGCGCCCTAATTTCCATCCATCTGACCATCATATGATTCCACGCTCTCGTGGTGGCAAATCAACAGAGACGATATGTGCAGATTGTCATAGAGCTTGCCATGCTTGTTTCTCAAATAAAGAATTAGAGACAACATTTAATACGATAGAAAAATTATTATCAAATGAAACTTTTGCCGGCACCGTTAAGTTTATTGCCAAGCAAGACCCGGCTGGGAAAATAAAAACAAAAAATTCCAAAGATCGTTCGAAGAAAAAATACACTTAAATAAGAGTCCGATATATTGATTTGCAAGGCGGCAAGATGGGCGAAATAATTTTATCAAAATGTTTAGTAACCACGGAATGTGATTGGGAGCCAGTCATACTCAAAGATGAATATATTGCTTTGGCAAAAGAAAAAAGTTCTCTACAAGAAAAACAATCTAAAGAGATGAATCTTAATGATAGGGCAATAAATAAAGATCCTAAATTTAGTTTAAATAACACGCTCTATTCCAAGTATTGTGAATATGCTGTGAAACAATACTTTGGTGATATTGCGAGAGTCACTAACCCTGGTGATTTTCATCTGTATCCAGATGTTGGTCAAGTTAATGTAAGATTTATTGGCGATTCAAAAGACGGTTTAATGATTCAAGATAATGATCAAGGCGATATGCCAATGGTTTTGGGAACAGTAAAAAATATGGGTTTTGCTAATAAGACAATATGGTTAATAGGATGGGGATTAACCGATCAATTAAGAAGGATAGCTTATCTTATTAATAGATTTAATCCCAATAAAAATTGGGGGACGATCGGCAGCATATTGCCACACGAACAATTTGTTTATCCGCGTTCTATGTTATACCCTATGAGATTTTTAAGTAAAGAGTTTGTTAATATGGAGTATAAAATTAAATGAATAATAATCAAATTGAAAAAATGATTTTAGAATTATTAAACGAAATTGACTACGATATTGCGAAGGATTATGATGTCGAAACGGCAGAAGAGCCGGAACTCGTTGAAGAAAATATGGACAAGTTAGTTAAGATAGTAAAAGAATATGTTAAAAACTAGGAGTAAGGCAATCAAATTGATCTTTGAATTGCTTTGATAAAAATGTCAGATCAAGGGCATTTAAAAAGTTTGGACGTCTTGAAGCATCCAGCTCCTTTATGGGCTTATAACTCAAATGGATTAGAGTCCCGTTTCTTAAACGGCGAGATATTGGATCATTCCCAATTAGGCCCACCAAAACTATAGTAATTTTGTTATAACTTTGCGAAAAAGTCTCTTTTTAACAGACACTCCACTGCAATTTAATTTGCGTCCAACTGCTTGATATGAGGAAGAATTAACCATATTTGATAATTCAATATCATTTGGCCAATCTATTTTTGACCTATGATTTTGATCAAAACATATTCTGCAATATTCTGAACGAGCTTCAATTATAAGGTTGCAATCTTTGCAGTGATTACCTTCTTTTGTTAATAAATTATTTTTCTTTTTCTTATTTTTGCCACAAAAAGTATCTGTTAAAGAGTGGCAATTTGGACAAAGGAATCTTAGATTTTCTAATCTATTATCATTATTTATTCCATTTATATGATCTAAATGTAATGTAAGTTTTTCATTTTGCCATATTGTTATATTACAAAGAGAACATTTGTAATCAATTAAATTGTCTCGTAATATTCTTTTTCGTATAGCTTTTCTATCAATTGAATTGATACAAAAAAGATTTTCATTAGTTATTTGAAATGTTTGTTTACGCGCTTCTGTTAATATTTCTGATATTGTTAAAAAATGTGAAATATCTAAATTAAGTTGCATAATATGTTTTCTAATAGTTTTATAATTCGCTCCCATAGTTGTTAACCCTAATTTTATTCCAGTTTCTTTGAATGTTTTACTGGATTGTATTGCTTCTTTAAGTTGTTCATCTGACCATGTTCTCATGAAATCTCCAATTAGTGTATGACAATATCGTCTACACGTGCATATAACACGTAAAACAAATATTTACGGGCCTATAGCTCATTAGGTAGAGCTGCGGACTTTTAATCCGTAGGTGGTCGGTTCGAATCCGACTGGGCCCACCAAAAACAATGATCAACATCTTAACATATGAAGTTTGGGAATCAGGTATTAAGTGCGATAATTCTAATTGCAAACATTTACCAGAATATACCGATCGTATAATAGGCGATAATTATCATTTGAAGATAGGAATTGTCTGCATTCAAATTCAACTGGAGCGCACCGTAAATGAATATGCTTATGAGATTTACTGTCGCGGCTGCATTGATGAAATATATCATTTGATTAAATCTAAATTGGATACTAAACTTTGGGCTTTTCATTAAAGAATTTTTATGAATAAAAAATATAAAACTAATTTAGAAATAAGTGATCAACTTAAGAATGTCATTGCTCGCAACAAATCATTAGAAGATATAGCTAAAAACTTAAATTTACCCTATTTTACATTGATGAGCAATGTGCATTCAGGACCATGTATTTCTATCCAAGATTTGTGGGATATTCTAAATGATGAAGTAAAACTTAAAGAACTATTGTCTCGCGCACGAAATAAAGCATTCTGGTAATTTTTATTAAAAGGTGATATAATCATGGTTGATAATTTAAAAGATATTAAATTTGATGATGCAAAAAATACCGAAGACATGGATAAAATTCTTAGAGATAATTTAGGAATTGGATGCACAGAATGTGCGCAAGCATTGTCAGAAAATCTGCTAACTAAATTAGAAGAATGTTTGGAAGATCTACCTAACATGGCACCGTATGGAGATTATGATAAATTGACGGAAGACCCGCAAGTAATTCTTACTTTCTTAAAAGAAGAGGCTTCTAAGCCAGAAAATTGGAAATTGCAATTTGTGGATAGAGAAGAAAAAAGTCAATTATTAAAATTGATGTTTTTTAATATGGCAGTTGATGATGGCGATATTTTAAAGGGATTCGTATTTATTGGATTAAGTGGTAAAATTCGTCATGCTTTCGCACAGGTTCAATCGTGAGAACTGAAATAAGAACATTTGAGGTTACTTGTGATCAATGTAAGGCATCAGCAATAGTTTATTCAAAACGTAGTCCCTGTGATCTACCAAATGGATGGGACACAGAAATTGTGCATAATTGTGGCCTAACCAACTATGACAAAGAGATTGATCTTTGTGAAATGTGTTTAGTTCTAGCTGGCAAAAAAATAAGCGAATAATCTGATATATAGATGATGTGAGTAGGAGATTTTTTTACTTTTCATCCAAGGAGATAATATGTTAGCTACATTAGAGTTTATCATGGTCGCCGCACTTTTCGCAGATCTTGGTTATAAATACGGATCAAAATTTGTCGCATGGGTAAAAGGCGAGGAAGTATTAGTCGCAGCAGATGTGAAGAAAGTTTCAGGAACAGTATCTGCGGATGTCTCAGCAGTTGAGGCTGACGTAAAAAAGGTATTGTAATTCAATAAAGCGCTTATATATAAGCGTAATGGGAACGTGATATAATGCGATTATGGGACACCTGCAATGTCTTCACGCGGGTTGGATTCCCGCCGTTTCCACCATAACTATCGGAAATCATTCATTAATTTGATCGATTGCCGACTATAACTCTCCCATTTGAAATTCAGATAATATCTGATTTTTCTCATGGACTGAGTAAAAATGATGAAGACATTAGAAATTGTTATTATAGATCATAGAGCTCGATGTAAGTATTGTGGTGATTTGCCATCGTATTACACCAATACAATTGGTATTGGCTATCATACCTTTGATAGCATCAAGGGGACAAATAAGCCACAGCAACGTTTAACATTTTTATCTGAAAAAGAAGAAGGACAAAATCTTAACTATAAAACTATATTGAGAAATAATTCTATACAAGGGACTTGTAGCACAAGCTCCTTCTTTTTTAAGAAACACAAAGAAGGATTAGGAACCTATCGTATTTTAATAACTTGTAAATGTGGCGAATCCGTTTGGATGTTTCCCGGACCATGTGATGATCCGTTGCCAAAAAATAGAACATTGCGTGGGGATTTCTATAAATATCCCCAACGTTATTGGATGAAAGATTTTAATGTAAAGTGGTAATATATCAATTATTACTCATTACTATGAGTATGGAGGATTAGGGCAGCGGCTAACCCAAGCGTTTCTGATACGCTCGTCGAAAGACATCGTTGGTTCGAATCCAACATCCTCTTCCATAATAAATAGATATTAAGTCACCAAATTGGATCCAATCGTCAAACAAACCCTTAATAAATTAAAATGTCCTATCTGTAAAAGTCAAATAGATTTAATGGATTGGAAGATTAAATACTCTATCAAGAAGTATAATTTTTGTTGCGTTGATAATTGGGAACATTATTGTTTATATCTTGTACATTGGGAACCAATTATTCGAATTGACTATGAAAAGGTTATCGTGTATGAAGGACGATATAAATACGAGATAATGCGGAGTGATATTTGCACCGATATATTCACTTCTCGTGTAGATATAGAGCACAATATATTACAAGATTCTCCAAAATTATACTCCAATGCCAAAAGATTGTTCGATTTTTCCAATACAAATAAAGAGAAATTGTTGAATAGGATTAAAACTATTTTAGTATTTCAATAATTTGATGTAGCGATATTTTGATATTTGTGTGTGAATAAGTATGGCGAATTGCTCGAATCAATGGAAGTATTTGCACTTTTGGCGCAAGCTGAAAAGGTGTACGGCCCGTACGCCCGCCCTGACGGTAGAGCTATCGTTATAGTAGTTGACGATAATGGAAGTCGTAGAACGGTTTCTTACCCTAAATGGATATTAGAGCAACATCTTGGAAAGGTGCTCGATAAAGACGAGCGGACTGTGGATCATATCGATCGAGACCACAATAATAATGATATTAATAACCTTCGCATAGTTCCCCGAGCACAACATAGTAAAGATGATACAAGGCGAGTTAAATTAATTAAACTAAGATGTTCTCTTTGTGATAAAGAGTTTGAGCGTTCTCCGAGACTTATGAGAGATAAAAATAAAAAAGGTGTCTGTGGCAATTTTTGTAGTCGCCAATGTTCTGGTCGCTATTCGAGAAGAGTACAACTTGGATTAATGGAAAAATTTCCGGTTCAACCTTTCGCTGAGAGCGAATACTACCGAAATATCAAAAACTTAGAAAATACGGAAAGTATGACAGAATATTTTATTACAAAGTATGCAAGTAGCATTTAATTATATTTAATCATTATTTTTGGCAATTTGTAAATCCTGTGTTATAATAGTTGTGCGCAGAATAATTTTGCGCTTAACTATTTTAATTTGACAGGAAAAAAAATGAACAAGATTACAAAGATTACCAGCGGTATACTCGTTGCCTCGGGTTTACTTCTAGGGACTTCTTCGGCTAAAGCCGAAGACATTACCGTTAGGCAAGAGCCTGGTGTTGCCGTACCATTAACTGTTCCTCAAACCAACCATTATCAATATGGCGGAGATTTAGCAGTAAAATTGGATATCGGATTAACCCCGTGGTTGGACGTTGGCCCAACCGTTTCCTTTATGGATTTACAAAGTCATAGCACTGATACCGTCCCTGGCGGGACGGCATGGTCATTTGGAGGATTAGCTCGTGTTAAAAGACCACACGATGAATCTAATCATGGTGATGGATTAACGGCTGTTTCTCCATGGCTAGATGGTGAATTGGATTATGTTAGAACTGGCGATTTAGATCGCTCAGGCTGGTCAGTTGGGGCAGGCGCAGCAGTGCCTACTAGTGCTGATCGCAATCTTTGGATAGGTCCTTTCGTTAGATATCAAGGAACTATGCAACCTAATACACCAGGATTTGATGATCGCGATGCCAAGGTATTCATCGCAGGATTAAGCATTGAAATTGGCGTAGGCGTTAAACACAAAAAGGAAGTAGTGATAGAAAAAGTTGTTGAAGTAGCTCCATGTCCTCCTCCACAGCACACTTTAGTTCCTACTCCCGTAGAAGCTCCGGCCAAATTAGCGTTAGAAGAGACCATTCATTTTGCTTGGGATTCTTTTAAGTTAGATGCAAACGCCCAAACTCTTCTAGATGGAGACACTGCTAAAATTCTAGCAGCTCCACATTTCAAAAGAATAGTTGTTGAAGGCCATGCATCTTCTGATGGTCAAGTTGAACACAATAATGTGTTATCACAACATCGTGCAGAGGCCGTACTTGATTATCTTGTGTCTCAAGGCGTATCAAGAAACCGTTTAGTTGCAAAAAGCTTTGGATCTTCAAAGCCACTTTCTGATAATAAGACTCTAGCTGGTCGTCAGAATAATCGTAGAGTAAGCTTCGTAGTTAGATTTATCATGGAAGAGAGTAAATAATATGAATAAGTTAATTGGTTTTAGTTCTGCATTGCTATTAGCATGTGCGGTCGGTTGCGGGTATCAGGTTGTTCAATTTCCTGATGATGGGGGCGATGATTCATCTACAACTGTAGATGGTGGCTCTAGCTCTGGTAATAGCTCAGGTTCTAGCAGTGGATCAAGTTCTGGGACAGCAGATTGTGGCCCCGATCATAATTCGTCTGGTAGTTCTTCTGGATCTAGCTCTGGTAGTTCTTCAGGCAGTTCTTCAGGTTCTAACAGTGGTTCCAGTTCAGGTAGTTCTTCTGGTGGGAAAGTTGATTGTGGTATTGATAGTGGTTCTAGTTCCGGCAGCAGTTCAGGTTCTAGCTCTAGTAGCTCTTCAGGTTCCAGCTCTGGCTCAAGCAGCGGATCTAGTTCAGGTAGTTCATCTGGCTCTGGTTCTGGTAGTTCATCTGGTAGCAGCTCTGGTTCTGGTAGTTCATCTGGTAGCAGCTCTGGTTCTAGCAGCGGTAGCTCGTCTGGTTCTAGTAGCGGTTCTAGCTCTGGCAGCTCTTCAGGATCAAGTTCTGGAAGCTCTTCAGGCTCTAGCGATGGCGGTAAATGTGAAACTGAACATACTAAGTGTGTAACCGTTTGTGATGAACCAACTTGTAGTGACAAGAAGACTTGCACTTATGAGTGTGATTGTACATATACTACTTGCTGTTCAGGTAAGTAATAATAGATTGAACCAATCACAAAAAATTGGTTCGGTCCCAATTTAATAAAAAGAGCACAGCTTGACTAATGAGTGTATCGTGATTATATATAAATGTAGAGTGGTTTGGGTAATCGCTGCGTAAGTAGAGGAAAGTCCGAGCTTCATAGAGCAAGATGCTGGTTAACGACCAGATACAGTGATGTAGTGGAAAGTGCAACAGAAAATATACCGCCATAGCTTGCTATGGTAAGGATGAAAAGGCGAGGTAATAGCTCACCGCACTTACAGCAATGTAAGTGGCATGGTAAACCCCATCTGAAGCAAGGCAAATAGTAAACGCTTGAGAACTGCTCGTTCGATGTTTACGGGTTGCTGCTTGAGCCAATTAGTAATAGTTGGCCCAGATTAATGATTACTAATTTTGTGAAAACAAAATACAGAACTCGGCTTATATAGTCACTCTACTTTTTCTTTTACCAGATATATAATACATGGAGGACAATGAGCAAAGAACGCAATGTATTATCTCAAATTTTAACAAGTTGGGCTCAAGATCATGACCGAGCTTTTAATATCGCTTCTCCAATGACCGGCGATGAAGGA
>Ga0302224_10001271_pt1 | contig 10952 bp, 8 predicted proteins | sample II_Palsa_E3_1_FD_193520 | JGI IMG/M metagenome (GOLD analysis project Ga0302224, IMG submission 193520) | Peat permafrost microbial communities from Stordalen Mire near Abisko, Sweden - II_Palsa_E3_1 | ecosystem: Environmental > Terrestrial > Soil > Palsa > Peat permafrost | place: Sweden... | reverse complement strand
TAGCCTGAAATACAATGATATATGTAAAATAGTTGTATATTCACACTCCAGTTTTTATAAATTATTCAACCGGACTGATATCATGTCAAAATTTACTGCTATTATTTTATGGCCTGTAGTATACATTCTTGATGTGTTGAGCTTTTTGTTGCGATTCCAAACCTTTAAAGAAGCCCGCGACCTTTCAAACAAATTGTTTAAGCGGATAATGACGCGGAATACCAAACTATTCGAACGCGGCGGTAATATCAATTCGCCAATTTCTGCTGAATAATTATAATGTATTTTAAAAATTGCATTAATCAGTTATCTTCACGCTGATTAGATTGAATTTTAAAAACCATGCCTGTCACCAATTCCTACGAAAACAAGATCAGTATAAAAGCCTGGGCCGAAGAAGATCGCCCGCGCGAAAAACTAAGCGGACAAGGCCGTCGTGCTTTAACCGATGCCGAACTGATTGCCATATTGATAGGCTCCGGTAACCGCGATGAATCTGCAGTTGAACTGAGTAAGCGCATTTTGATGCATTACGAAAGCGACCTCAATATACTGGGCCGGGCATCAATAGAAGAACTATGCAAATTTAAAGGCATTGGCGAAGCCAAAGCAATTTCTATCATCGCTGCGCTGGAGATAGGCCGTAGGCGAAATGATACCGAAGAAAAAGCCCCCGAATTTATTGGTGGGAGTAAGGATGCGTACAATTTCCTCAAACGTTTTTTGGTTGATTTGCCACATGAAGAATTTTGGGTGCTGATGTTAAATCAAAATTGTAAAATATTAGGCAAGGAGCTCATCAGCAAGGGTGGTATCAACGCCACCATTGCCGATCCGAAAGTGATTTTCTCGGCTGCTTTACGGTATTCCGCTGTTAATATTATGCTAACGCATAATCACCCGTCAGGTAATTTAAAGCCTAGCCAGGAAGATATTAATCTAACTAAAAAAATAGCCGCCGCAGGTAGGTTGTTGGATATAAAAGTGCTGGATCATTTGATAATTACAGATAGTAGTTATTTTAGTTTTGCTGATGAAGGGGTGATGTAGTTATCCCTTTGTCATCCTGAGCGCAGCGAAGAATCTATCCGGCGTTTAACCGCGTGCATAGCCTATAGGTAGATTCTTCGCTTTGCTCACGATGACAAAAAGAAAAAATATCAAATTTTATTTTCCATAAACAAGCCTCAAATTATAACGTTACCTTTATAAAAACTAAAACAAACTACTATGATAACTCCAGGAGAAGACATACCATTAGACGATTCATACGATAACGATCAGGAAGATCAACAAAGTCAGGAAGATATCCACTCTAACGGTTTTGACGAAGAGGATGAACCTGATTATGATGCGATGGATGAGGATGTAGATCCGGCTGAATTAAAACAGGCTTATGATGCTTCAGAGCCATCATATACGCTTGATTTTGATGATGAAGATGATTTAGACGATTAATTCATTTCCATATTTCTATTATTCTAATCTTCTTGTCATTCTGAACGGAGTGAAGAATCTGTCCGCGTTCATCGCTTGCAGATTCTACGGATAGATTCTTCGTTCCTCAGGATGACAAAAAGTAAATGGGGTGCAACCTTTCGCCTTTATCCTTTCAACCTTTCGCCTTAAATCCTATCTTTGCCGATTATCATTCTGTTATAATGAAGATATCCTATAATTGGCTCAAAGAATTTATTGATACGGATAAATCTCCCGAAGAAATTTCGACCATACTAACCGGTACCGGTTTGGAAGTTGAAAGTTTGGAGAAGGTACAGGCAATCCCCGGCGGATTGGAAGGTTTGGTTATCGGGCATGTGAAAGAATGCTCGGATCACCCAAATTCTGATCACTTGCACATTACAAAAGTAGATGTTGGTAACGGCGAAGACTTGCAAATTGTTTGCGGCGCAGCTAATGTTGCAGCCGGGCAAAAAGTGGTTGTTGCCGTGGTTGGTGCTTATGTGCATCCGCTAGAAGGCGAAAAATTCAAAATCAACAAATCAAAAATACGTGGTGAAGTTTCTGAAGGCATGATCTGTGCTGAGGATGAAATTAGCCTGGGTACATCGCACGAGGGTATTATGGTGCTTGCGGATGACGCAGTTCCAGGTACTTTAGCCAAGCACTTTTTTAAAGTAAGCGATGATTACCTGTTCGAAATTGGTTTAACCCCAAACCGCGCCGATGCTACTTCGCATTTAGGTACAGCGCGTGATATTGCCGCTTTCTTAAAAATCAGTATTAAAAAACCGGATATTTCGGCATTTAAGGTAGATAACAACAACCTGAAAATGGATGTTGTTGTAGAGAATGAGCAGGCAGCACCAAGATATTCAGGTGTTACAATTTCTGGTATCGAGGTAAAAGAATCACCAAAATGGTTGAGGGAGCGTTTGGCGGTTATCGGCGTGCGTGCCATTAATAACGTGGTGGATGTTACCAACTATGTGCTGCATGAGTTAGGCCAGCCGTTACACGCTTTTGATGCCGATGCTATTGCAGGCAACAAAGTAGTGGTTAAAAACTGTGCCGAAGGAACGGTATTTAAAACATTGGATGATGTAGAGCGCAAGCTATCTGCTGATGATTTGATGATATGCGATGCTGAAAAACCGATGTGTATTGCCGGTGTTTTTGGTGGTGCAGATTCAGGAGTTAAGGCATCGACCCAAAGCATATTTTTAGAGAGCGCTTACTTCAATTCAGTTTCAGTTCGTAAAACATCAAAACGTCATGGCTTAAAAACCGATGCTTCGTTTCGTTTTGAGCGTGGTACCGATCCGGATATGACGGTGTTCGCCTTAAAGCGCGCGGCATTGTTGATCCAGGAAGTTGCCGGCGGAACTGTTTCATCAGATATTTTTGATCATTACCCGGCTCCTGTTGCGCCGTTTGAGGTTGAAGTCACTTACCGCAATATCGACAGGTTGATAGGCCAAGCCATTACACATGATGAAATTAAAGCGATCATCACTGGTTTGGATATCCAGATCGTTAATGAAACTGCTGAAGGCTTATCATTAAAAGTGCCGCCGTACCGTGTTGATGTAACCCGCGATGTGGATGTGATTGAAGATATCTTGCGTATCTACGGGTACAACAATATCCATATCCCAACACAAATAAGGGCTTCGTTAAATACTTCTATCAGGCCTGATAAGGATTCGGTACAAAACCAACTATCGGATATTTTAACCGCCAATGGTTTTAATGAGATCATGTCGAACTCGCTGACCAAATCAGCTTATTCGGATGATCTGGATACCGCGGTTAAAATATTAAACCCATTAAGCAGCGATTTGGATGTGATGCGCCAAACCATGCTGTATTCAGGATTGGAAGCAGTTGCTTACAACCAAAACAGGCGTGCGGCAGATTTAAAACTTTACGAATTTGGTAAAGTTTACATCGTACAAGACGGAAAATACACTGAAAACCAGCGTTTTAGCATATTTATAACCGGTGCAAATACCGAAGAAAGCTGGAGCCAAAAAGGTAAAACGGTTTCTTTCTATAATTTGAAGTCGGTTGTTGATGGCATCATCGAAAAACTAAATGTCAGCGATTTTACAGTTGAAGATTCGACCTGCAAAAAGCTTGCTTATGGTTTACAGTACATGCGTGGCAATAAGCAGTTGGTAAAATTCGGTTCAGTAGCTGCACCAGCACTTAAAAAGGCTGATGTAAGCAAGGAAGTTTTTTATGCCGATTTTAATTTCGACCTGATTATTACCCTTGCACGTAAGAATAAGATTATCTTCCAGGATGTATCCAAATTCCCGGCAGTAAGGCGCGATCTTTCTTTGCTGATCGATAAAAGTGTATCGTTTGGTGCATTAAAACAGATCGCCCAAAAAACAGAACGCAAGCTGCTAAAAGAGGTGAATGTGTTTGACGTTTATGAAGGCGATAAACTACCGGCAGGCAAAAAATCATATGCGCTAAGCTTCATCATTGAGGACATGGAAAAAACCTTAACCGACAAAGCGATTGATAGCATTATGCAGAAATTAATTTATAACTTAGAGAAAGAAGCAGGGGCGGAGATCAGGAAATAGTTAGTGAGGGAGTGATTTAGTGAATGAGTGATTTTTTTAATCAGCCCATCACTCAATCAGCCCATCACTCAATCAGTCCCTCACTAAATAAACCATGAGCCAGGTAGCAGAACAATTAAATAAAGTTATTGATAAAACCGAGAGGTTGATTGAGCTTTGTGCTGCTTTGCAGGAGGAGAACGACCTGCTGAAACTGGAGAATGACAGCTTAACGGCAGCGCTTAATGCCAGCAAAAATAAGACTAAAGATGTGGAAGAAAAGCTTCGTGTATTGAAGCTGGCGAAATCTTTTTCAGAAACAAATGAAAAAAGTGTTGATATTAAGCAAAAAATTAACGAATTTGTGCAGGAAATAGATAAGTGCATTGTGTTATTGAAAAAGTAACATAAATAGTGAAAAAGCTCAATGGGAGAAATCTCTATAAAAATAAATATTGCTGACAGAGTTTACCCCTTAAAGGTGAACATGGAAGAGGAAGAAATAATACGTAGGGCAGCTAAGCTGATCAACGACCGCATAAAGGAATACCAGGAGAATTACGCGGTTAGGGATAAACAGGATTTGCTTGCAATGAGTGTGCTGCATTTTGCAACATCATCATTAAAAGCGGAGAAGAAGGTTACTGTGGAAGACACGGATGTAGCCGACAGGGTTTACCATTTAGATCACTTACTGAACGACTTTTTTTCAAAGCAATAAACGTTCTTTACATAAAACAGAGCATTTAAGATTTAACCGCAGTTAAATTTTAGGTTTCACTATTAAAAACTTAACGCTTCAATATTCAGCGGATCAAAGAGGCATGCGTTATTCGTCATACATTAACGGTAACCCATGGTCCCTATATCTGTAACGAAGTTTTTCAATACATGAACACTTAAAAATTAGTTGCGGTTTTTTTATTTATATAACCTAAAAGAAGAATGAATTCATCATTATATGTTATCATCGGGCTCCTGATCGGGGTAGGTGCGGGCATCATTATTGGCCGTTTCCTATTGAGGAAACTCTTTAAATCACAAGAGAACCAGGCCCAGAACAAAGCGAAATTAATATTAAAGGATGCGGAAAATAATGCCGAAATCCTTAAAAAGAACAAATTGCTGGAAGCAAAAGAGCGCTTTTTGCAATTAAAAGCTGAGCACGAGCAAGAACTTAACAATAAAAACAACGCTTACAACCAACGTGAAAATAGCTTTAAACAAAAAGAGCAATCATTAAATTCTCGTTTGGAAAATGCTACCCGTAAAGAAAACGAGCTGGATAACGTTCGTAAAAATTTAGAAAAGCAAACCGATATTGCTGTTAAAAAACAGGAAGAAGTTGAAGCTTTAAAAAACCAGCATGTTGAGCAATTGGAAAATATTGCCGGCCTTTCTGCCGAAGAAGCGCGTAACCAGTTAGTTGATAACTTACGCGAAGAAGCCCGCAGCAAAGCGATGGCGCAGATAAAGGATATTGTTGACGAAGCTAAATTAACAGCCACTAAAGAGGCTAAAAAGATAGTTATCCAAACTATTCAACGTACCGCCACTGAGGCTGCTATCGAAAACACCGTTTCGATCTTTAATATCGAGAACGATGAGATCAAGGGCCGTATTATTGGTCGCGAAGGCCGTAACATCCGTGCTTTGGAAGCTGCTACCGGCATCGAGATTATTGTTGATGATACCCCGGAAGCGATCATCCTTTCAGGTTTCGACCCGGTTAGGCGTGAGATTGCCCGTTTGGCCATGCACCGTTTGGTAACTGACGGCCGTATCCACCCGGCGCGTATTGAAGAAGTGGTTGCCAAAACCAAAAAGCAAATTGAAGAAGAAATTGTAGAGATAGGTGAGCGTACGGTGATCGATTTAGGTATCACAGGTTTGCACCCGGAACTGATCCGTATGGTTGGCCGTATGCGTTACCGCTCATCATACGGGCAAAACCTGTTGCAGCACTCGCGCGAGGTTGCCAACTTCTGCGCTACCATGGCTGCAGAATTAGGTTTGAACGTTAAGTTAGCTAAACGTGCAGGTTTACTGCATGATATTGGTAAAGTGCCTGATGATAACCCTGAATTGCCACACGCTATTTTAGGTATGCAATTAGCCGAAAAATATAAGGAACACCCAGAAGTTTGTAACGCTATTGGCGCCCACCACGATGAAGTGGAAATGACCTCCATGTTGTCGCCGATAATCCAGGTTTGTGATGCGATATCAGGCGCTAGGCCGGGTGCAAGGCGCGAAGTGGTAGAAAGTTACATCAAGCGTTTAAAAGAGCTTGAGGAGCTTGCATTGTCATATCCGGGTGTAGAAAAAACATTCGCTATACAAGCTGGCCGTGAGCTGCGTGTTGTGGTTGAAAGCGAGAAGATCAGCGATGCTGAATCTGAAGTGTTAGCGGCTGATATTTCTAACCGCATCCAAACTGAAATGACCTATCCGGGACAAATTAAAGTTACCGTGATACGTGAAACAAGATCGGTTGCGTTTGCTAAGTAATAAAGCATAATAACGAATATCGAATTATCAATACCGAACGCCGAAGCACAAAACTTCGGCGTTCATCATTCAAAAATACTTCACAAACAGTGTCAAAAACTAAGCCCTCAACCAAAGTAAAAGCTAAATCCGAACCGGTTAAATCCGGCAGTATCGAATTTTACTTTGATAAATTTTCTGCCGCGCATCAGGATCCGGCTAATATTATTATCCATATTGTATTTATCCCGCTGCTGGTATTTAGTTTATTCGGTATATTGTGGGCTATCCCATTTCCCTACATCAAGTTTTTGGGTCAGTACAATGCCGATTTTAACTGGTCGTCGTTTTTGCTGGCTTTTAGCATTTACTACTACCTTAAACTATCGCCCGTGCTAAGCTATTTTATGCTGTTTATTATGCTGGCGTATTGCTACCTCATCACCTTGCTACAACAATGGCAAAAGGCAGGAGGGCCGCCATTAGGCGCTTTATGCGGGTTGATATTTATTATAAGCTGTGCCGCGCTTTATGGCGGTTATAAAAAGGAAGGTAAGAAGCTCTCGTTTGAGTATCGGTATAAAAATATATTGATTGCACCTTTATTTTTAGTGCATTTGCTGGTGAAACGGTTTAAGATAAAATATTAATATTACGCCAATATCAAGTTATTAACCTTCGCGGTAAGCTCATCCAAACCGAAGGGTTTAGCAATAACCGCATCACAACCCCATGCGGATAAATTTTCGCCTTTGTTTACATAAGCCGAACAAATGATGACGGGGATATGCCCCAACTCAGGATGCGTTTTTAGCTGGCGGCAGATCTCATAGCCGTTTTTGCCTGTTAGGTGGTAATCCAAAATAATTAAATCGGGCTGATAATCTTGTGTAGTGCCAATTATTTCCTTGCTATCCAGCGTTACTTTAACCTCGTATTGCTGGTAAACCAATGCTTCCTGCATTATGTCCAAAATGTCCTGATTGTCATCAAGTAACAAAATTCGCTTCTGCATATATTATTTAGATTGAGTTTACAGGATATTAACGCCTCATTTTAAAGGTAATTGCGTGTAACAATCATTACAACAAACACTTTACAATTAAATGTTAAAGCTAATGTAGGTCAAATTACCAGCTTTAAAACTTGTGGTACTGTGACTGTTTGTTTTGCCAAAGGTTTAATTAAAACCATAATGTTTAGGCCTCATCACAAAAAGGATAATCTCATGTTGGATGTTTTCTCGTTCCTTTAATTAAGGGCTAAGTTGTGTTTGTATCAAAATAGTTATTTGAGCAATGCCCAAACCTTCAATTAAATGAAATATTTAATTAATGAAGCCTGAAAAAAATTATGATATTCGCACTTTGTAAAAAAACGAAAGTTAATTTCTGTTAAATTGTGTTATTGTAAACCTGATTTATTAAAAATAAGCTATAAAATTTCTGATATTTACCCCTGCTTTTAAAATTCTTATACATGCAATACAAAAAAATTAATAATCTATTAGGCTGGTTATGTTTTATTATAGCCTCAATCACTTACATCATGACCCTGGAGCCATCTGTAAGCTTTTGGGATTGTGGTGAGTTTATCTCCTGCGCATACCGCCTTCAGGTAGCACACCAACCCGGTTACCCGGTTTTCGCCATGCTTGGTAAAGCGTTCTCGCTATTATCAATGGGCGATACCACCAAAGTGCCATTTTATACCAATATGGGTTCGGCATTGGCTAGTGGTGGTACCATTATGTTATTATTTTGGTCGATAACCGCGTTATCTAAAAAATTGCTTGCCTATAAGGAAGGCGAAGATGCTGACCAGTCAAAACTATATATGATTATGGGTGCTGGTTTAGTAGGTGCGCTGGCATTTGCTTATACCGATACTTTTTGGTTCTCAGCTGTTGAAACCATCGTGTTCGCGTGGTCATCATTCTGTACCGCATTAGTATTTTGGGCGATATTGAAATGGGATGCCCATGCCGATGAGCCGGGAGCTGACAAATGGATCATATTTATAGCTTATGTAATTGGTTTATCTATCGGTATCCACTTATTAAACTTGTTAACTATACCGGCATTAGCCTTGGTTTATTACCTGCGCAGAACACGCCAAATTACCCTGAAAAGCAGCATTTTGGCAATTTTAGCGGGTATAGTCATATTAATATTTATCCAGTACGGCATACGTAACTACACTGTTGTAGGCGCGGCTTACTTCGATTTGTTCTTTGTTAATACATTAGGTTTAGGTTTTGGCAGTGGTGCAGTGGTATTTTTCATCCTGTTAATTGCAGTGCTGGTAGGCGGGTTATATTTCAGCATAAAATATAAAAAGCCAATATTAAACCTGGCGTTTTTATGCTGCACGTTTATTTATTTAGGGTACAGTTCATTCGCTTATATCCCGATCAGGGCTACCGCGAATCCTGATTTGGATAACAGTCACCCCGATAACGCGTTTACCTTAAACAGCTACTTAAACCGTGAACAATACGGCGAAACGCCTTTATTATACGGGCCATATTTTGATGCCAAGCCTGTTGATCAAACTGATGGCTCTACCATCTATCGTAAAGGAAAAACCAAATACGAAGTTGCCGGTAAGAAGCAAAACCTGGTCTATAACCACACCACCGTTTTTCCTCGTATCTACAGTTCTGAAGGCCAGGATCCGGACTTTTATAAAGAATGGTTAAGAATACCTGACGGACAAGCGCCAAACTTCTCTGATAATTTAAAATTCTTGTTCAGCTGGCAGATTTACCAAATGTACTGGCGCTATTTCTTCTGGAATTTTGTGGGCCGTTACAGCGATGCCGACGGGCAAAGCAATATGGCAGGTGTAGATGGTAACTGGACTACTGGCATATTTGATGGCGGCAGGCATTTACCAAAATCTGTTGTTGGCGGCGATCAGTCAAGGCCATTAGAAGGGGTTACTTATACGCCTTTATTTGCCCTGCCTTTAATCCTGGGTATATTCGGTTTGATATTTCACTTCAATCGTCGCCGTGAAGATGCGCTGGTAGTAACCTTGCTATGGCTTTTTACAGGTTTGGCAATTATTATCTATGTGAACCAGCCATCCGTACAGCCACGCGAGCGTGATTACAGTTATGTCGGTTCCTTTTATGCATTCTCCATCTGGATAGGGATGGGCGTAATTTGTATTGCCGATATTATCCGCAAAAAACTAAATGCCAAAACAGCTGCTTATATCGCAACTGCTATAGGCTTATTATTCGGCCCGGTTGTTTTGGCAAAAGAAGAGTGGAAAGACCACGATCGTTCAACCAAAATGACGCCGCATGATATGGCTTATAACTATTTAATATCGTGCCCTAAAAATGCCATATTATTCAGTTATGGTGATAATGATACCTACTCGTTATGGTACGATCAGGAAGTGGAAGGCATACGCCCTGATGTGCGCATTGTAAACCTGAGCTTATTTACCGGCGACTGGTACATTAAGCAAATGACGCATAAGATGAATGATTCAGACCCATTGCCTATTACCATGCCTTTTGAGAAATATGAAGATGGTGTACGCGATGTGATCTATTTTGATGACAGGAAAGTGCCTGGATTTACTGAATTGAGTGATGTATTTGACTTTATATCTTCAGATAATCCACAAACTATGGTGCAATACCAGAGCGGTGAAACTTCAAATTATCTGCCTACTAAAAACTTTAAAATCACCATTAACAAAGATGAGGTTATTAAAAATGGGGTAGTGCCTGATAGCCAACGCAGCAGATTAACCGATACCCTGAAGTTTAAGTACACCTCAAACTACGTGATGAAGGATAACCTGGCTATGTTTGATATATTGGCGCATAACCACTGGAAACGCCCTATTTGCTTTACCGTAACCGTAGGCCCTGAAAACCTGATTGGTTTACAGCCATACTTATACAAAGAAGGCTTTACTTACCATTTAATTCCGTTTACTCCTGATACTGCTGATAAAGGCCAATCAGAAAAAGTAAACGCGATGGTGATGTATGATAACGTAATGAACAAATTTAAATGGGGTAATTTTAAAACCGCTAAATATTTAGATCACGAATCGGTATTTATGTTTTACCCGGTTATGTTAACTACTTTCTTAGATCTGACTCAAGGTTTAATGGCGCAAAACCGCCCTGACCTGGCAATAAAAGTGTTGAAAAAATATGACGAGGAATTGCCTGATCTTAACCCGTACATTGATGTGGAAGGCAGAAAGCTATACCTTGCACAGGCAGCGTATAAACTTAATGACGTGGTAATAGGTAACAAGATCACCGATGATATTGATGATTTCCTTACTGATCAATTGGATTATAACTATAACCTGTTACAAAACAACAGCGACCAGATAAGCCCACGTGATATTAACATCAGCATACAAATTTTAGCTGCTTTGGCC
>Ga0302224_10001266_pt1 | contig 10983 bp, 8 predicted proteins | sample II_Palsa_E3_1_FD_193520 | JGI IMG/M metagenome (GOLD analysis project Ga0302224, IMG submission 193520) | Peat permafrost microbial communities from Stordalen Mire near Abisko, Sweden - II_Palsa_E3_1 | ecosystem: Environmental > Terrestrial > Soil > Palsa > Peat permafrost | place: Sweden... | reverse complement strand
GGTTCCCCATGGCTGATTTACCTGTGTTGCACTATGAGCTATCAATTCGATGTTCAGGCCATCCGGATCCTGAAAGCTGATAAAAGTTTCATCAAAGCGTTCGATGGGTTTTGTAACCTGAATATGCTGACTCTTTAAGCGTTTCAACCAAAAATCGAGGCTGTCCTCGCTTATTGAATAGGCTACCTGTGCCACCTGTTCCGGGCCACTGATCCCGGGAGGGATGTCATCCCACGCGAAAAAGGTAAGTATAGTTCCGGGTGTCCCAATCTCATCGCCATAATAGAGGTGATACGTCTCGGGCTCATCAAAATTTACGGTTTTCTTTAGCAGACGCTTTCCAAAAAACTGCGTGTAAAATAAAAAATTGCGTTTCGCTTTGGTAGCGATGGCGGTCACATGGTGAATGCCATTAACTTTAGTTTCCATAAAATATAAATATTTAAGAATAAGGTTTAGTTGCAGAATATTCATTGATTAAGGCATAGTCTCCGATGAGTTGTGCCGAACCTGTAATTACAATAAAAGATTCCGTCACCAGCAGGTGATTTTTATTAAACGATGGATAATCAACATTGGGGCGGGCGCATGACCCATACAACTGGCCTGCGCTATTTATATGTATTGTTATAATTTAAAATTTAAAGAAATGTAAGGATACCAGCCTTCATTGGAGTGCCCGGCAAGCAATTGTATCACCGTCAGATTTGCGGGGCAGAAATATATGCCGCCCCCTGTTCCCTGATGCCAGGTATCGGAATGTTCACCACTGATCCAAACTCTACCGACATCATAAAATCCACTTAACCCCAGTTCACCGGGCAATATATAGCCAGCAATATTTGCGAGTTTATATCTTGCCTGAAAGTCATTAAAAGCCAATTGATTGCCCGCGAACCTATTTTGCAAATAGCCAAGCAGGTTTCCCTGGCCACCTAAAAACAGGGATTGATAATATGCCGGGTTTCCGAAACTCACTCCTCCGCCGATTCGGTCAGACAGGACGAGTCTTGCGCCTGTATCGATCTTCTGGTAATAGGTAAATTCAGGTTCTATCTGCGTAAATCCTTTTGAATTGCTGTTCAGACCGCTATAAACCTGTCCTTTAATGGCCAGGTAAAAGCCTTTTGAGGGAAGCATTTGATTATTTCGTCTGTTGCTGATAAAATTTACGATTATACCCACATGAAGTTTATCCTGCGTATAGTTGGTACTGTCATAAGACTTGATTAAGCCGGGCTGTTCGATAGACCTGCCATTGTTATCGCTGTTGTCAAAATGATAGTACTGAAATGACGGTCCTGCACTTATCGTGGACCCTGTACCTGTATGCCAGCGAAGCGCCGGATCCAACTGATAGAAATCAAAGCGGGTGCGGTAGTACTTTTTATAATCACCTGTCTTGTCAAGGCGCGTGTCATTACCCTGTCCAAAGAAGTTCATCGTGTTAGCGGGGGCATCCACTAGAGCGTTAAGGGTAATATCAGCCTTGCCAATTGCCTGTATCCACTGGCCATTATAATTGATGCGGAATGCTTTGGTTTCAAAAGAGTGGTACAACATTACTTCCTGTACTGTTGAGTAGGGCAGTTTACGAAACCCATCTTTACCGGTGTACCGAAATCCCACGCCCAGAAGGAAACCATCATCGCGGTTTATTTCACCTGTAGTTAACGGCATCCAGATATTATAGGGATTGGTTACTAAAAACCGGGTGTTTGTGGTGTCATTAGCTAAATGTACCCGTATTTTTCGCTCTTTTCCAGTTACTCTCACACTATCCTTCCGTCCATAGATGTCAACAATTTTACTGGCCTGCTGCACGTCATAGGATTTAGCTCCGTTACTGCCCACAATTCTCAATTTTATTCGCGAGTTTTTGCAGTTGATCACCACATGATCATTACCTGCAGCTACATAAAGACGGATTTCTTTGGTGATCGAGGGCTGATAAATCATATCCAGTATATCATCTTTTTCCTTACCGTTTTTGTTAAGCCGGGTAATAAGGATCCGCGTTCCGCTATCCGGCGCATCTTCGATATTCACTTGTTCGTCCTGATCGCTAGTACGTAAATCAACGATCCTGTTTATAAAATAGTAATAGTCCGACATTGCTTTTGGCATCCGGTCACGACGTTTTTTTAAACCTGCCAGTAAACGATCGTGTTTCATTTGATAAATTTCTTTGGGAAGGCATTGTAAACTTAACTCAAGGACAGCATCTGTTTCTGCTTTGGTGAAATCGTTAACGACTTTCATCCAGTGCGCATAGCTGAATTGCGCGTCAGGAAATTGCTGTATAAAACGGGTCTTGAACAGCCCGTATTTAACATGCGAAATGGAGTCATTAAAGTTTCCCAGCACCGGGTCCAGCCAGGGAGTGGCTGCCATCTTAGGGAAAAAACCTTCATCCACGTGAAATACCTGGTCACGGTCTCGCGGAACAGCTGTGTAGATTTTTTCTTTACCTTTTTTTTCACTGGTCCATCGCCATTGATCCTCGTGCCGGTCCCAGTCACCAACCAGCAGATCAAGCATCCGGGCACGAAGGAACTCATCGCCGTCGATCCGGTTATAGTTATTCGCTATAAGGCCTTTTAACATATTAATCGTGTTCTCTGATTTTCCGGTTGGTTCACGTTCCTCCAGTAACACCACGCGACCGGCAAATGCCTGGCCAAAAGCGCCCAGTTTGGGATTGGCGACGAGTACGCCGATAACAGGATGAGCATGGGGGACATTTACCGCCTCAGCCAGGGGCGGAACAACCAATGCCGAATAAGGGTGCTGTCCGCTATACTCATCGTCCACCCAGGTTAAAGCAAATGTCTGGCGCAATTCTTCCGGTAAAAGTTTATCTGGTGTTTTCTCAACGCTGCGTATAACCCACTCTCTACCGGTTTTATCTTCCATCCGTATAGCCTTCGTCTCCATTCCTCCACCATACCGCAATGGGTTTAAACCTCCCTGGATTTTATTAATATCGATTAGCGGAAGTTTTACTTTCGCCGCCCATTCCTTACGGAAATTCTCACCAAAAAGCCAGCGATGTATTTTATTGCCTTTGTCATAAGAAGCATGGACACTTATAACGGTACTGTCCGCGAATGCCTGTTGCTGCAACGCACCGGTATTTTGAGCAAGACAGGTAGCGGTAGTGAGTATAAATAGTCCGCCGGTAAGTATTTTCTTTAACATGATGGTCTGTTGTAAGCTATTTATTTGATGAACCAATTAATAAATCATGCGAATGCTAGTTCGCTAAAGGCATTGTTGCGGACCTCTTTCACGGTATTCTTAATATTGGTAGCCAGCTTTGACCATAAATGAATAGAGACGCCTTTGGTATAAGTGCTAACCGGTGTCATTAAAATTCCTTTTCCATCACAATGCGTGAGGGAAATGGCATAAATGATGAAATCGTCGCGTCGGAACTTGCCTTCAAAACGATGGGTTTCCACAATTTCGAATTCTTCCGGAGGGAAGAGCTCATTTTGTTGAACGCAGAGAATGCCTTCATTTTGAAGAATAAAATCCTGATCGTAACCTCGTTCCTGGAGGTCTATGATCAGTTCCGTTTGATTTTGATCATTTTTCATTGTTGTCTTAGTTTTAAGTTATAATACAATACTGTGAATGGAGTGACTACTGAATTCTAACCGAATTGATGTTCCTCCTAAAAATGATTACCAAATGCGAAGCCAATTTATAAATAACTGTAAATCAGTATATTTAAGGTAGCTATCGAGCCTGGAGTTTAGTTGTATTCCGCTAAATAGCGAACGAATGCGAAATTTTTTTCCATTTTTCTAATGGTCGGCTATGAAGTAGCCGTTATTTCATGGTTAAGTTTTTAGCAATCGGAAGGGCAGTGCCAGTGGCAAAACCGGCTGCCTAGGGGTATGTATAAAACGGCATTAGCAAACCTGACAAATATTGGCCGTGCTGTTATAAAGTTGCTGTCGCTAACCACTTTCGGTTTGCACAATTCCGAAAGGTCATTGGGTTATTACCTTAGCTTTTTTGCTGGCAAAGGTTCTGCCGAGCAAAATGACCAGTATGGCCAGTAAGACAAAAATCATCATTTGCCAGGTGACAGCATTCCAACCCCCGGATTGAAAGGATTTGAGACCGCAAAAAGCCCCGAATGATCCGCCAAAGAAATAAGCCGTCATATAGACTGTGTTAATCCGGCTGCTTGCCTGTGTGTCCAGGGTATATATCAAGGCAAGATTGGTTACCTGTGCTGCCTGTACTCCAATGTCAAGCAATAAAACAGAAATGCTGATTACCGGTATGGATAATGGAAACAGATGTAGTAGGATAATGCTTATCAGTACCAACAAGGCCGCCAGTAGCAATGGCTTTTTAGGATTATTGCTTTTGTCAGATAATCTCCCGAATAATGGCGCTAACAGGGCTCCCATGACTGCCAGCAACCCGAACAAACCGATCTGATCAGTAGACAGATTCAGGGGGGAAGAACTCAGGTGAAAAGTAAGGGTTGTCCAAAACGCACTTAACGTACCAAATATAAGCGCACCGGTAAGCGCTGATCTCCTTAATGCGGAGAACCTTCCGACCTGGTTTAAAACAGATTCGAGTAATTTAAAGTAATGGCCGTCAAATGATTCTTTTTTGGATTTAAAATTTAGCTGCATCAGTACCGCGGTGGCAGCCACCAAAATAGATGAAATCAAATAAACCGCTCTCCAGCCGAAATATTCACCAATGAATCCGCTGATCACCCTGGCTGATAAAACGCCTATCAAGACCCCGGTAAATATCTTTCCGACCACCGCGCCCCTGTTCTTCGTAACCATTGCAGCTGCCATCGGTAATACGATCTGCGCCGTTATGGCAAATATGCCAATAGCAAGACTGCAGCCATAGAGTACATAAATGTTGTTGAAGACCGAAATACTTAAAAGTGATAAGATCAATGCTGACTGTAAGAATAACAAGAGTCGTTTCCTGTCAATTTTATCCCCAAGCGGGGTTATCAGGAATAACCCAATGCCGTATCCCGCTTGCGCCAACACAGAAACCAAACCGGCATCTTTATTTTGTATATGAAAAGACATCGCGATATCTTTCAATAGCGGCTGGCTATAATACACATTGGCGACGCACACGCCCGCGGTAACCGCCATTATCAAGGTCTGTTTCTTGGTCAGTTCAGTTTGGAGCATTTCACTAATTATTTAGCATTAAGTAAAACTATTGAAGTGTTAAATTAACCCTATGATTACCTGTATACGGGCAATTATAGGGTTAACTGTATTCTTTTTAGCGGAGAGCTAAGCCGGCAGTCTTGAGGCAGTTTAGGTTCTTTGTATTAAAAACCCTACTCTTTATAAAACGACGGTAGATCCTATTTCCAGCAATTTCAGGGAAAGTTCATTATTGCTGAATTGATCTATTGCCGCCTGATGATCGATTTTTATAAATTCAAAAGTGTCATAGTGTACGCCTATTACCGTCTTCACACCGACAATTTTTGCAACTTCAGCAGCATCTTCTGCACCCATCGTGGCATCATCCCCAATTGGCAGAACTGCAAAATCTAACTTAGCCCATTTAGGAATTAATTGCATATCGAGAGTGAGGGCCGTGTCTCCGCTATAATAAAAGCAGCCTTCAGTTGTCTTGAATACGAAGCCGCTTGGGACTCCGCCATATTCGCCATCTGGGAAACTGCTGGAGTGAATGGCGATGAAGCATTTGACTACACCAAAGTCAAATGCCCACTTGCCACCCGGGTTTAAAAGCTGCGTGCTATTGATTCCCTGTTTTTCGCACCACCCGGTAATTTCTACATTGGATACTACTTTGGCACCTGTCTTCTTTGCCAGATACACCAGGTCTGCAGTATGGTCGAAATGTGCATGCGAAACAAAAATATAGTCTGCATGGATCTCATCAATTTTTACATCTTTTGCCAACGAGTTTGGCGAAATAAAAGGATCGAAGAGAATGTGTTTACCCTGTATTTCAACTGAAAAGCAGGAATGTCCATAGTATGTAAAGTTCATAAGAATTTATTTTTAATAGTTAATTGCCGATGGTGCAACGTGAATGCCATTTGTTAACTATCTGGTAGTTAGATGTATATTGAATGATTGATCCGGTTTCTGTGTTTATATTTCATCAAAACTCGAAATTTCGCAAATAAGAATGCGCACTCGGTACCATGTAGTGGTTCCCATGTAGATTGTCATTTTTCGACAATTAACGAAATGAAGAGATTGACCTTTACCAATGTTAAGTGTAAGTAACTGATATTGTGTGAAATAGGACTTGGAACTTAAATTGAATAGGTCTGATCACTGTTACTATTCAGAGGAACTTAAAACTATGGGACAATGGGCCAATTATTTTTTAGCGACAGCCGGTGCGGCATCTACATTAACCGGCCTTATTTTTATAGGACTATCCATTAATCTCCAAAAGATTTTAATGATCACCAAATTACATGTGCCAAGCAGGGCTTTGGGATCTCTTTTGCTGTTGACGAATATTCTGATAGTGTCATCACTTTGCCTGGCTCCCAAGCAACAGATGGTGTATATGGGCAGCGAAATTTTGGCGACAGGACTCATGGTTTGGGTCATTAATACCTGGCTTGACTTTATTTCTTATAAACGAGTCGAAAAAAACTTAAAGACCCAATACTTTAAAACCTTGTTCTTTACGCAGGTGGCTATTATTCCATTTATTATGGCGGGAGCAGTATTGCTATCGGGTTCTGGAAACGGAATTTACTACCTGTTGCCCGGAATTAGCATTTCGTTTATTAAATGCCTGGTGGATTCATGGTTTTTGCTGGTTAACGTCAATCAGGTGGAAGTATTATAAGAACGAGTTCCTTCCTATGATAAAAATGCTTGTTTACAAAAAACGTCAAATAAAAAAACGAAATTAAAATGGCTAATCAGTATGCTTACCACTCTGTTGAGGTAGCATGGGAGATTGGCCCATTTGGCGGTCAAACAGGAAAAAAGTAATAATAATTTTAAATTAATAAGAGATGAAACAAGTACAAACATTTTTAATCAGCTTAGTAGTGATATTGGTATTATTCAATACAGCCCTAAGTGCTCAAAGCAAGACTTTGAAATTGATTTTTATAAGACATGCTGAAAAATCAGCTGACGGCGATAATCTGACTTGTCAGGGATTCAATCGATCGATGCAGTTATCCGGATTACTTTATAAACGATTCGGTAGACCTGATAATATTTACGTTCCTTCGGTGAAACCCGGATCAGTAACCAAACATGCCCGGATGCTGCAAACCATTAGCCCTTTTATAATTAAATATGACTTGACACTTAACTCCGAATTCGATTCAGACGATTATGAAGGAATTGGAAAGGCGTTATTGAAAGAAAATGGTACTGTATTTATCATTTGGGATCACCAGGGTATAACACCTATTCTGGAATATTTGGGGATATCATCGAGCGTACTCAACTGGCCGGGAAATGATTTTGACAGCATATGGATTGTGACGTTTTCTCATAAAGTACCCTCCCTAGTAAAAGATAAAGAGCGATTAAATCCGGCAGCAGGTTGTCCATTTTAGTTGTTAGATATTGGTTACCGCAAATCCCGCTAATAAATAGCTGAGTGGTTTTTCAATTATTCCGACTGAAGATGAACACACAAATTTTATGCAAGCTTCGCTAATTCTTTAAATGTCGCAAATGGTGATTGAAGGCTTTTTAGGTTAACTAGTTGTAAATTAGTATTTAAAATCTTGGTATTTAGTTTGATTTACCGCATATCATAAAAGATTACTATGAAATTATCAAAAGGGCAGGGCTTCGCTGTATTTATCGTACTTGTTTCTATCGCTACCACGGCTATATTGAGTTTCGGCATTTTGTGGACACATCATCCATTGAATAATGAATTCCTGGTAATGTGGGGGCCGGATTTTATTACCGGCTGCTGTATTTCGATCCCGGTAGGTTTTATTCTCGTGCCGGTGATAAAACGGTGGGTTGATAAATTCACTATACAGTAAAGCTATTTATGTCGTGCGATTACTGAACTTGATCAGCTTGTCATATGGCATGAACGCAACTTATCAAAAGGTGCAGCATCAAAGCTTATCGGAATAATGCTATTGGTTTTTACTGGTGGATGTAAACTGGCTGGAAATCATCTTGCTGTCAGCGTGGGAAAGATTGCACGTAATATGATTAATAATGACGCTCAGAACAGCAAAGGTTAATATGATAATATTGCACGATCGCCATAAACTCGGCTTGAATAAATTACGTTTTGGCGAAATTTCGCAAAATAGCGAAAAATCACTAAAATGATAATTGAGGTAAATTCATAAGTGCTTTATATTTAGATAATTAAGTTTTGGCTTGAATTTTCGTATCCGGAGGTCATGCAAATTACATCAGGGGCCTTTTCCTTATATTATCATGCAAGGTGCTTTACCTTATCATTTTAGATTCCATGAATAATATATTACTGAAACCGGCTATTTCTTTTATTTTTCTTTTAATATTTTCACCGCCGTTAGCGTCGAAACTTTTAGCATCGCCCGGCAAGTCACATCCCCTATACGATACTGCACAAAACAGGACGCGTACACAAAATGATGTTGGTGGTGCCCGTCACGGCACAGAATCTCCGGCGATAAGTGATCTGCAGAACGAACTTTTAATTGCTGAGAAAAAAGGGAATGACCAGGCAACCTATATGACGGCACTAACCATTGCCAATGCACTGAATGAAAAGAATCAGAGACAAGATGCAGCCCGCTTGGTTGACCGGATTGTGGCAGGGTATAAAGTTCCGGACAACATAACTGACCGACTTAATATTTATAGTAAGCTTTTGGACTTTTATACCGGGGAAAACGAGTTGACCAAAGCGAAGCATTATTGTGAGCTCCTTTTGTTATTAGTAAACGACGCAAAAATTAATGAAGGGTTAAAAGTAAAGCCGTTTCATATCATTATTAATTATTTTATTATAACTAAGCAATATGCAGCGGCCAAAAAGTATTTGGAATCCACCCTTCCGATGAATATAAGGGCTGGTACTATACAAGACCGGCGAATTCTTTTCGAGAGCTATTTTAAAGTGGACACAGCCACCAGAGATTATAAGTCGGCAGTTGTGCACCTGACCAATGTAAAGCTGATGTATGATTCCATTGCACGAACCAATGTTTTACAAAAGGTTCGGAACGTACAAATGCAGTTTGAAACGGAAAAAAAAGAACGCGATATCCAATTATTGAGAACCAGTAACAAACTGCAGTTAAATGCGCTCGAAAAATCAAACATGACCAGAAATGTAACTTTGCTGGGCGTGCTTTTGTTGCTCATCATCGTCGGTTTACTCTACAACAGGTATCGCTTAAAACAAGAGGCTAACCTGGAGATAAGCAAAAAAAATCTGTCGCTGGAATACCTGTTAAGTGAAAAAGAATGGCTGTTGAAGGAAATTCATCACCGGGTGAAGAATAACCTCCAGATCGTGATCAGCCTGTTGAATACACAATCGTTATATTTAGATAATGACAAAGCGCTTGAGGCGATCCGTGAAAGCCAGCACCGAATGTTTTCCATATCACTTATCCACCAGAAATTATACCAGACAGAGAACCTCACCTGTATCGACATGTTCGATTATATCACTGACCTGACTGGGTATTTAAGGGAATGTTTTGATACCGCAAAGAATATCTTGATAATGCTCGAAGTTGAACCCATTTGTTTGGACGTGGCACAGGCTGTACCGATAGGTCTCATCCTTAACGAAGCGGTTACCAATGCAATTAAGCATGCATTTACGCCCAAAATAAAAGGAACGATAGTTATCGGCCTTAATGGAATTGACAACGAGAATATAAAGCTGTCGATTGCCGATAACGGTAAAGGATTGCCGCATGACTTTAATATAGCTGATTGTAATTCTTTGGGCATGAGCTTAATGAGTGGGTTAAGCAAGCAATTGGGTGGACAGCTCAAGCTTAGCAATGAAGAGGGGCTTTATATGCAGGTCATCTTCTCAAAGAAAATCCTCATCAGCGAAGATAACGACAGATTTGACAAGAGCGCTTTGATCAAAGAGATTCCCTGTTAATCATCGACAAAATCGCCTATGCGTTCGCTGTTCAGCGAAATACCGTTGATTGGATAAATTGCTTTTTATGTAAGATGTTGATTATTAATGAATTGTTTACGTGGTCTATATATTGCAAAGTATGGGCATCATCCTGAGCTATTGAATAATTGGTAGTGTAAAAGGTTGTGTTACACTTGTTATGAAAAATATAACACTGGTTATATTCATAAATCAAATATTTCAATGCAAGGCTATTTTGAGTTTCTATATATATATCGCTTTTCTGCTTATTCTGTTTATGACGATGTTGTTTATGATATTATTTCAAAAACGAAAAGACGGCCGACTAATCAGCAAGCTGCAAAAAGAACTGGGTAATAGGTCGTTTTCCCTGGAACAAGCTAATGAAGAAAAGGAGTGGTTAATTAAAGAAATTCATCACCGTGTAAAAAATAACCTTCAAATTATCATTAGCCTGCTAAATACCCAATCCGCTTTTTTAACTAACGGGGAAGCGATTTTGGCTCTCCGAAACAGTCAGCAACGTATGTATGCTATTTCCCTGATCCATCAAAAACTATATCAAACGGAAAGCCTTTCCAAAATTGACATGGCCTGGTATATAAAAGAGTTATCGGAATACTTGCAGGATACCTATGACAATAGTCATAAAGTTAGGTTTGACATTTGTATTGAGCCGCTTGTACTTGATGTGGCCGTAGCGGTGCCGGTTGGACTGATTATCAACGAGACCATCAGCAATGCACTGCTTTATGCATTTCCAAACGCCCCGGCTGGTGCGATCACTATAAAAGGAGGCAACGCAGATAATGGTAAATACAAATTAAGTATGGCCGATAACGGTGTTGGTCTCCCTAA
>Ga0302224_10001247_pt1 | contig 11062 bp, 11 predicted proteins | sample II_Palsa_E3_1_FD_193520 | JGI IMG/M metagenome (GOLD analysis project Ga0302224, IMG submission 193520) | Peat permafrost microbial communities from Stordalen Mire near Abisko, Sweden - II_Palsa_E3_1 | ecosystem: Environmental > Terrestrial > Soil > Palsa > Peat permafrost | place: Sweden... | reverse complement strand
TCTGGAGCCCGGACAAAGAATACATCTGAACAACAATCGTGACTCAGAACTCGTGACGGCGACCATACTTCGCATTGAAAAGTCCGATGTGGGTTGTTTTTCCGCCGCGTTCGAATTTGAATTCCCGGTGACGAACTTCTGGCCCGTCACTTTCCCTCCTGAGAATGATTTGTCGTGGCTGGACTAAGCCACTGGAGTGAGGATTATTTACGTTTTCGCGGGCTGTAAGTAAACCGCATGCCGTCCGTAAGGATCTTTCAGCTCGATAGCGATGTGGCGGAGGCGTGTGGGAGCCGACCACAAAATCCCTATTGAAAACACGTGAGTTACTGATTTTATTGAAGGCCCAAACGATAAAAACGGCTCCAACTGCCGCACCGAGTGCAATTTGAGTACAATTTTCGGTCGCGTTCTTCCTGAACCGCGCGTTATTCGCTACGGCCCCAATCGGAAGACCACCTCGAGGGGCGTCAGCACCGCCACAGGGTGGCCATCCGCGTCGTGAGCTGGCTCGAGTTTCCATGTCTTGATTATTTCGTCCACACTGAACGCTGCCGCAAATTGTGAGATGACTTCAGGCCTAGACAGATCGCTGTCGGTCCAGCCATTTTTATCTAGGAATTTGTGGGCCTCGCTGCGGTTGAGAATCGCTAGCCCGTCCGCATCATCTGTCATGAACTTTGAAAATGTGGCGGCCAAGAAACGTGCCAGCATCGTGTACCCACGCGATGCATCGGCGAAATCCGACACATAGATTCTGTGCAGATGAAGGTTCGCCAAATGCTGAGTTAATTCACTAGCCTCGCGCTTTCTTGCCTTGGAACCATCCGCCGCATCGTTGGGCCGCGCAATTGTGGTGAACATAGCGAAACAGGTCAGCGTAGCGACGATGAGGAGGCTTCGACAACGCACAGGCGGTGGCCTCGCAAGTAGAAAGGAAGGTTTAAGAGTGCATCAGTATACACACAGGTGGCTTGGCACTAAAGCTTAGGCCGCCGTTCTCTCACGATCCGATTGTTCCCGCGCCGGTCTCTTCAACGACTCGAACAGATTCCTGTCCGGCAAAAAATTAACGATGAAATCCAGCACGAATTCATCTGGCATGTCCACCTCGCGCCGCCTCCAAGTGGAGCGCCGTACGTGTGGGAGTCGAACACGAAGGGCGTGTTGAAAGGACATAAGTTGTTGATTTCATTGGAGCGCAAATGGCGCACAACTGCTCAGCCTAAATCAGGGAAATCCCGTGTAAACATTGGTTATTTATGGCGGAGGCGTGTGGGAGTCGAACCCACCATTCGATCCGCGAAGGAACGAATCGCCGGCTTTGAAGGCCGGGAAGATCACCGGACCCTTTTCGCCTCCGTGGCCAGCATAGCATCAAAAAATTAACCCGCTGGGAAACGGGAAACAGTCTGCACCCGCAAAGTGAAAATTTGTTCTAATCTTGCCACGCGTTGCATCGCGACACGATTCCTAACTGTTGGCGCGCAAATTCCGTCGCGGACCGTCTTGCCTTAGCTCGTCAATTTTTTGAAGGTCTAGAGCAGCGTACTTTCATTTCTCTCGCAGCAGCACCACATCCGCAACCGCGTGCGTGCGCGTCACGGCCAGCATCTTCCCATCCGGCGACCAGCGAAACTGCACAATATGCTCCGACGTAAAATTCGTGATCTGCCGCCCCGCTCCGCCATCCAGCGGCTGCACCCAGATATTGTCCACTCCCTTTTCCCGGATCATGTACGCCACCGCTTTCCCATCCGGTGTGAACGCCATGCCATTCGCAAAGGTGCCGCTTCCCGCGCCTCCCGCAATACGCTTGTCTGGGTCGAGCATTCGCGCCGCTTTAGCGCCACTCCCCTCCAGGTTGACCAGCGCCAACTTGCTAACCGCGCCTCCCCCGCTGGCTTGCGTGCTCAACTCCGCGTTGAACACCAGCGTTTGGCCGTCCGGCGAAATCGCCTGCCCCGCGCCCATTCCGTACATGTTCGGCACATCGCCCCCGGCGACCAGCTCCGGCGCTCCGCCCTCCAAAGGCACGCGCATGGCTGGGTGTCGGCGCGCTGCCGACGCGTAGTAATACACCCACTTGCCATCCCGCGAACATACTGGATCAACATCAAATGTCCCATCCGTGAGCTGCTTGGCGTTCGTGCCATCCGCATCCGTTCGCCAGAGCCGCGCGCTGCTAGTTCCCCCGTGGAACGCCCACGACAGCACCAGATAGCGCTCCCCGCAACGGGTGAAGTCCAAAATCCCGGCATTCGCATCGCTCAGCAATTGCGTGGCCTGCCCGCCATCGCTGTTCATACGCAGCAACGAATGTCCCTCGGATACCAGTAGCTTGCCATCCGCGGTCCAGTCCACGCCCCGGGCTTCTCTGGCCTGCGCCAGCGGCGCGACCGTCGTACTACCCTGCGTCCCTCCTCCCGGCAGCACATGCAAGCTGTGCGTATCCTTCACCTGCACCGTCGCCACCGTCTTGCCATCGCTGGAAATCGTCAACGTTCCATACTCATTCGTATCTCGCGTAACCGGCTGAATTTTGCCGTCCGCCCCCGAAATCAACCCGATCTGCGTCCGCCCGTAATTCGGCCCCTTTTCCCGATACACCGCCAGCAGCGCTTGCCCGTCCGGCAGCCACATCAATTCGTGCACCAAATCGTCCGGATATTCCGCAAACGTCTTGGCCTGCTTCGCCGCCACATCAAACCCCATGATCGTCCCCAGCGCCTTGCCGCTGCTGTACACGCTGTACGTAATGGTCTTCCCATCCGGCGACCAGCTCACGAACCGCGGAAACGTCTCCGTTATATTCGTCCCAATGATCAGGATTTGCTCATCGCTACCGTCCAGATTCGCCGTCAGCAGCCGGTACTTCCCCACCTCCGGATCGTTGCCCCGGCAATACGCCATGCGCCGCCCATCCGGCGAAAACGTAATGTTGCTGTCCACATCGGTCACAATTTTCTGCGGCGCCCCGCCCAGCACCGGCGTGCGATACAAATCCCATTCACTCTGCGTGCCGATTCCGGCTTGCTTGAAATACACATAATTGCCGTCGGGCGAAAACGCCAGCGTGGCGTACACCACGGCCGCTGGCGCCACAATCTGCGTATCGCTGCCCGTCGGCACATTGCGCAGCCACAAACTCTGCAATCCGTTGTCGTTCTGCACGTTCAACACGTACTTGCCGTCCGGAGAAATCGCCGCCTGCTCCGCAGTCCCCGTCGTCGTCACCTGCGTAATCGTAAAATTCTGAAACGACGTGGATCGATTGCGCATCAGCAGCGAATAAATTCCAAACCCACCCACCGCCAACACCACCAGCACCACCGCCACAATCGCCGCCAGCCCAAACTTGTGCTCCCGCGCCACCGCCCCAACGCTCGAACTACTCCCCGTAACGTGCGCTCCTGGCGCAACCGCCAGACCACCACTGTGCACCGCTTGTGACGACGAACCCAACGCAGCCGCACCACCACCACCGCTGGACCCCGCTCCTCCAACCGCAACTCCACTCCCGCTCGCCGCACCTGTCTGACTCGAAGACGATCCCGTCCCCGTTTGCGCCGCCCCGGCTCCCGTGTCTTGCACCTGCGCCATCGTCCGCCCAGACCCGCTATCCCTCTGCAACCTCTTCAAATCGCTTCGAATCTCCGAAGCATGCTGATAGCGCAGCTCGCGATCTTTCTCCAGCGCCTTATCGATAATCTCTTCCAGCCGCGCCGGAATCTCCGTGTTCAGTCGCAATGCCGCGACCGGTGCGCGATTCAAGATCGCGTCAAAAATCACCGCCGACGTATCCCCGCGAAACGGCACCGCTCCGGTCGCCATCTCATACAACACCGCGCCAAACGAAAATAAATCCGTCCGCGCATCCAACTCTTTCCCTTTGGCCTGCTCCGGCGACATATACGCCACCGTCCCAATCGCCGTCCCCGGACTGGTTAAAAACTCCTGGCTCATCCCTGCCGTAATTTCCACTTCGCCCGCTCCCACGAGTCGCGGCGACGCCGTGACCTTAGCCAACCCAAAATCCAGAATCTTCGCGTGCCCGCGCTTGGTGACAAAAAGATTGGCAGGCTTGATATCGCGATGAACGATCCCCTCGCTGTGCGCCGCATCCAACGCATCGGCAATCTCAATCGCCAGCGCCAACACTGCTTCCATTTCCATCGGACGCCCATTGATCCGATGCTTCAGCGTCAGCCCATCCAGATACTCCATGGCGATGAACGGTTTCCCGCCCTCGTTCCCAATCTCATAAATCGTGCAAATGTTCGAATGATTCAGCGCCGAAGCCGCCTGCGCCTCTCTCTGAAACCGCGTCAACGCCGCCGCATCGCGCGCCACATCCTCCGGCAGGAATTTCAGCGCCACAAAGCGCTTCAAATTCACATCCTCGGCCTTATACACCACGCCCATGCCACCGCCGCCGAGCTTTTCAACGACGCGGTAGTGAGAAATATTCTGTCCAATCAAAGTTGCATGCTCGCTGGATTCGCGAACATCTTAGGTGCCCACCCCACGCCAAGTCAACGTCTCAAAAGGCGAGGCGGCGGGCCAGTTTCCGGCCACACGACGCGACTCATCAGGTAAGTAAACTTTATTTTAGAGAAAGAAGAACCGCAGTAACAGGCAGCATCCGGCGGTACTCATTACACAGCGGCTGCGCCCGCCTTACTGCACGACGATCTTGCCGGCTAGCTTCGATTCATTGAGTGGGTTCTCTACTTGCCACGGAATTTCCCCCGGCGTATCAGGATGGAATTCAAAATCGTACGCTTCACCGGAGGCGATATGCAGTACGGCATCGCCCTGGACCGCAAGTCGCGGCGGGACGTTGGCACCGTCCTTCGCGATGGCTCGCCAGGTAGCGGGGTGCTCCTTGCTGCCCAGTTGTACATCAGCCGCGAGATTCGGAGCCATGTTGACCACTCGCAAGCGATAGGTTGCGCCGCGCTTGAATTGCATCGGGCTGGGCGCTTCAGACCCGTTCAGCGTGATTCGCGTGGCGAAAAAGCCGGTGTCCCGCGTCCCGATGATCAGCAGCCTGTCGTGCTCGGCGTCGAAAGACTCGCCCGGCTCCAGCACGATCAGCCCTCCGTAGACTCCGCCGGTAAGCTGGTGGGGATCCGCAGCATGCGTGTGATAAATGAACGTCCCGGCGCGATTGGGCGTGAAGCGCGCGACAAAGCTCGCGCCCGGCGCTATCGCCGGTGTAACTTGATCGCCGGCGCCGCCTCCCACCACGCCATCGTAGTAGCTCTCCAGTTCCAAGCCGTGCCAGTGAATCGTGGTGGGCACATCGAGGTGGTTCACTACCGTGATTTCCGCCGCTTCACCGCGCGTCAAGATGATCGGTGGCCCTGCAGCCTTCTCCTCCGACGCCACGATCTTCTTTCCCTCACGCACCGAACAGGAGAAGGTGCGCGACTTTCCGGCGGCCCCGTTGGACTCAATCACCAGATCGATTTTCCGTCCTGTTTGGGCCGAGGCGCGCACCGGCGCTGACGGCGGCGCTTTGACATTGATCATGAGCACCAGTCCCGCCATGTCATTCATGCCGCTCATCTCTTCGTGATGCGCGTGCGCTGTACTTTCGGCTTCGGGCTCGGCGTAATGCTCCGGAATCGCTCTGGTAAATACCGGCAGGCGCTCATCGGACGAGACGTGGAGATGGAAGTGGCAATGGAACAGCCAGCGCCCGGCATGTTCAGGCGTCCATTCGATCATCATGGTATTTCCTGGCTGGAGGTTCTCTGTCACCACCGACTGCCGGTCGCCTTCCGTGTAGGAAGTATCCTTCTCGAAAGATCCGAGACTAAGGATCTGGTAAAACGCGCCGTGCAGGTGCATCGGATGCTCGGAGAAGCTTGGATTAATGACGCGCCAGCGGATGTTGTCGCCTGCCGTGTATTCCAGCGGTTCCGTGTACGGATAGGATTTGCCATTGATGGTGACCACTTCGATGCTGGGGTGTATGACGTCCGCTTCGGCGAACATGGTGTTGATGACGAATATGCGGTCCGCAGCGACGGGACCCGCGGGGTCCACAATGAAGGCGCCGTTCAAATGCGTGTCCTCGCGCAAGGGCTGCACGATCGTTACTGCGCCGGATTTGATCGGCTCGGTCGTCCGCGCCCAATAGTAATATGTCCCGGGTGCGCCCGCGGCAAAAGTGAAATCGCGGCTTTCGCCACTGGGAATTTCCACGCCCGTGTTGTCGTCGCCGGGGCGCGTGTTCAGCCCATAGATCGTGGCTTTCATCTTCAGCTTGTTGGTGACCGTCGCGTGCACCGCGGTGCCTTCCGGCATGCGCAGCAGCGGCCCGGGAATCTGTGCCGCATTTCCCGTTTCACCGAATGCCTGAACGAAAAGCTGCGGGCCATCGTCCGCTTCGGGGCGCCACGCGCCGCTGCGCAGCTCGAGTTGGACGTTGAGCACGCCCTTCTCCAGCTTACCGGCCGGGACACGGTTTTGATTGGCTACGATTTCGTCGGCCGCCCGCGCTTGCGCGAGCGCCACCGCAGACACCAGGCACACAACCGCGGAACAGCAGAGAAGACGATAAGTTGTACGCATGTCCCTCCCGAGAATTGCTTCACACTATGGACTTCATCGCCACATTGTCAAGTCAACTGCATGGACGACGGCGTACTCGGATATATTCTACTTGCCGTCAGGAGCCGGACAATCGCCAGGACTCGCTGCGCTGAAGAACCCCCGGCCACGCAGCTAAACCCTGCTAAAGCCCGAGTAAGTCGCGCTACCCGCGAAGTGCGCCGAAGGGTGTTCCTTTCCATGCCGGGCGAATAACGCCGGCTCGCACCTACTAGACTTGATAGAACATGCGTAGAATAGCCGCACGAGGTGTGCCAATGATGGAAAACGAAACGGAGAGCGCGGACTTGACGCGATTGTGTCAGGGCGTGTCGCCAAACGACGAACCCTGCGATTATCCGGCGACGGTGCACTGCGCGACGTGCGGGAACTGGTTCTGTGATGCCCACGCCGAGGATCAGGAGTGGCACCCCTGCATGCTGCCACCTGGAGAAGAAGGCGGCGAGGCCTAGGTCCAAGAGGAAATACTTGGCTTTCACCCTATTGCGAAGCGACTACTCTCTAAGTAACATTCAATTCGTTCCTGGCAGTTGCTGAGTTGCGCAAGCTTCCCTGCCGCGAATTTGTCGAGCGCAAAGCATGCCTAAAGATCCACACAAACACACGGCCGGTCGCGGCACGCCCCCTGCCTCAGGCGACGTGCGGCCAGCCAAACAGCGCGCTGTTCGGCGCTGCCCGCTCGTCGCTTCGGCGGAGGTGACCGAGCTGTTTTCCGGGACGCTGCTCTCCGCGCGCACCTCGGAACTGGGTCTTGGGGGCTGCTATATTGACGCCCTAAATCCGTTCCCGGAGGGCATGTTGGTCGGGTTGCGGATTCTCAGGGATCAGGGCGTGTTCGAGACCAAGGCCAGGGTCGTCTACTGCGACCCCAGATTCGGGATGGGCCTTGCCTTTACAGAGATGACGCCCGACCAGCGGTTAATACTAGAAGCCTGGTTAGCCGAGATCGTCACCCAACTCAAGCCGACCTCATAGCTTCTGAATTCAATACCCTTCTGAGACTTGAGTTCCAGCATAGGGTGAAACGCGATGCAGAAAAAGCAAATCATCTTCTTGTTTATTTTTGCTCTGTCTCCATTTCACGTGGAATCTCAGTCCGGCACCGCGCCGCGATCCCAGCTTCTTACATCCAGCAGTTGCAGCCATGCCCACGGCTGGATGAGCATCTCAACTCCAGGCATTGTTGGTCATCTCTCTTGCTTCGCTCCCGAAATCCGAAATGGCTACGCTTCAATCGGGGGTGGTGGCGTGAACGGCCGGGATGACGTTAGCATTCAAATGAATTTCTTGTCTCGCGCCGGAACTCATACCTGCAAAGTTCCCACGGTTATGATTACCTTCCGCGAGAATCGCAACAGTTGGGATGCCTATCGAATCGGGAACGCCAAATTCGGAGATTGCAGTATCACTCAGACATTTGAGAATGACCACCAACGATGGAAAGGCCACGCCAGCGCGAGTTTAGTGATTGTCAAAGGAGATACTGCGACCGGCTCCCCGAGGAAGTTACACACTGAAAAAGATAGCTCGGGAAACCCAGTAACCAGGACAGTTGAAGTCGATTGGGAATTCGACCAAACGGATAGCCGTGAACCCGCCTCCAGCTTCAACTACAACGTTGGGAGGATTAGTGTTTCGTCCACAAGGGTGCGGTTACAGTGATACAGCCAAAAGCAAATAAGAACAGGGCCAACATGACGCTTGGAAGAGTTCGGAAGACTGAACCGGCCGTGGCAAAAGCTCTTTCGGAGCCTTCGCTAAAAAAGATTCCACTCAGCAACAATGCATTCGTAGTGAGGCTCGCACAGAAACCTGCAACGAGAAAGCGGTTCAAATCCACACGTCCCGGGACAAGAAACCACGCAGCAAAGGAAAAGAAGCCGCATAAAACACCCGCGCCGAGAAACAGCCATTTACTTATTTGAAGTAATAAAGTTTCCTTCCACACGAGGTTCGCATGGCCTCCGGCATATGAATATACACGACTATTCACTCAAACTCCCGACGCGTTACCGAACAAGTGTTTCTTGGTCCGATCCACTTGTCCGGTAAGCGCGTTAATCAGGAGTTGTCCGTCGCAGGTTCCACAGTCCGCGCACCGAGAGGATGACGGAGATGAGCGTGGTCACGCCGAGCGCGATGATCGTCCAGATGAAGAAGAAGGCTCCGCTGGACTTGGCGATTTCGCCGCCGACACCCTTCCCGGTCATGCGAAGGACGGGGACGACCAACCCAAGCAGAGACCCGAGGAGTATCATGCTGGTGAGTTGACCGGAACGGCCCAGCGCCCGATCGTTCTGTGGGGACGTGGCGCGTTAAACGCCAGGAGGGATCGATGTGCAGAACTATGATTGCAGGAGTTACGGCGTTGCTGATGTTGGGGATCGCCCTGGCCCAAACGTCAGACGAAGCTAGCCTCAGGCAGGCGGAAAAAGATTGGAACGCGGCCATAAGCAAGCAGGACATGGCCGCTGTAACCAAATTCATGGCGGATGACTATGTGCTGATTAACGTGTTAGATACAGGTCCCTCCACCACTGAACGGGCCGAATGGCTTCGGAATCTCGCCGCCATGCGGATCATCTCTTCCAAGACGGAGGTGACTAGAGTTCGAGTGTATGGTCATTCCGCCGTTGTATCGGTGAAAGGCAGCTGGCACGTGGTTTTAGATGGCGAAGAGATTGACGGAAACTACTTCGTTACGGACGTCTGGACGAAACATCCGGACGGGTGGAAGGTAGTTCTGCGGCATTCGGGCCGCTATCCCAAATAGGATTCTGCAATCGGCATCTGGACTTCAGACCGAAGGAATTGTGAGTTTAAAATCCTATATGAAAGTACTGCCTAGTATTCTCATCGCGACTGGTGCACTTTTAATGAAGCGCATGCGCCCGTTCGAGAAGAATGAGAATGGTTGTGAATTGACCTCGCCTTCAATGTAACGCCGCTGTTGGCCCGAGTCACGTGAAACTCGGAAGCATTCTGATATGCCTGGTTAGTCGGATTACCGGACATGCCCGGTTTGCGCGTTTATCAGGAGCTGACACACGTTGCGCTTATCGAAGTAGACCCAACCTCAAGACGATGGCCGCCGGGAAGACTGAAGCAGATACGAAGACTATCAGGGCTGTCCGCCAATTTCCCCCGGTCGACCGACCTACAAGGAATGCGATGGCGGCGCAGAACGCCATAATCAAACCGGTCGCACCGATGACTGGAGCGGAGAAAAAAGCGTATCGTCGAGAGAACCACAGAAATACGCAGGCCCAATTGAAACCCAGACCGATGATGACACAGTAGCTGACCAGCGACCAACCTGGAAAACCGAGCTGCCTTGCCGTTGCCGGTGGTGCCTGTGGCTTTGGGATCATCGCTATCAGAGCGTATGTGGCGAGTACGAAAACCCCCCAGGCCAAGCCTGCTCCCCAATTTTCCCCATACAGAAGACCTGCAAGCATTGGGACAAAGGCGCACAACCCCACGACCAAAACCATGAGAAGTAGCCAAGAGAAACGGAGGTGCTCTGCCTTCACGATACCGCGTTTTTCAATTGCCGTTGGTGTCTCTTGCCTGGGCATCGCCATTTTTCTGATGCTCAATCGATGCTAGCGATAGCACTGGTCTTTTATTTTAGTCCTCGGGAGAAAGGAGTTTGCGTCGTCTCGTTCTTTAGGCTGCCAGAGAGTCAACTCCTGATTAGTCGCATTACCGGACAACTGGTTTTGGGCGATTTCACATGTACGATAAGCGCTGTCAGCTCAACCGGTCGATGCAACACTTTCTAGAAGCCTGATTCAACAGCACTTCCCCGAGAGAACCGATCTGTCGGGCTGTACTCAATTCAGAACCTAGCCAGGGCAGTGTTCCGTTTGATTCAACACTTGCAAACGATTTTAGCCTTTGAGACTCCAGCAGTTAGACTTTGAGCTTAGCGTTGCGTCGCCCATTGAGACCACCGCGTTTATCAGGCAAGTCGATTATCGTTGCGGCCCGCTCACAAGCAATCTTGGTACATGCCAAACACCCTCGGGACTTCGGACACGGTGCCCGCCTCATCAAGCTTTACCTCTACACCGATGAACGCCCGGTCTGTTCCACAGCCCAATGGTGCGCATCCCAACGTCCGCAATGACCCAGATGCCCCAGACTCGTCCATCGCAAATGGGATGTTGTGTTCTGCAAAGAACCGATCCGCCTCGGTCTTGTTTGCGCCGATTCTGAGTTCTTGGGCGGCGTCTCGCTTGATGCTTTCAACTTGCCGTGCAAATACTGCTCCGCGTATTTTGCAGTGGTATTCCCTAAGTCCAAGCCAACTAACGCCCGCGATTATAACAATCGCGGCAAGACCAACCCGATGCCGTCTCACCATATTCACGACGCCAGTGTCCTGTTTTTTTCCGTATCTGCGCAAGCCGCTGTAGATATCAGTCGTCTAGTC
>Ga0302224_10001246_pt1 | contig 11080 bp, 10 predicted proteins | sample II_Palsa_E3_1_FD_193520 | JGI IMG/M metagenome (GOLD analysis project Ga0302224, IMG submission 193520) | Peat permafrost microbial communities from Stordalen Mire near Abisko, Sweden - II_Palsa_E3_1 | ecosystem: Environmental > Terrestrial > Soil > Palsa > Peat permafrost | place: Sweden... | reverse complement strand
GATTCTGGGCTCGGCGAAAGGTTTTTCCTGTACGCCCATACGTTGCATCAATTCAAAATTCTTGCTCATGGCACCTGACTTTGCGCCGCGGAGGTTCCGACTGAAAGGACCTCCGCCGACGGCTTATCGGCGATTTCTGCGGATGTTGGCAGTAAAATCTTTCGGCTGGATAAAATGTGATTCGGATCGGCAATCCAGGGATTAAGCCTGCGAATCTGGGCTACCGCCTTGGGGTCGTACCGCCCAAATTGCTCGCGGACAATGCCCCAGAGCGTTTGCCCGGCGGAAACTCGATACACCGGCCGCTCGGGTTCCGCCGGAAGCGGAGCGTTGCTGGTCGGCTCAACCGCAGGTTCGTCGGATTTTGCCTTGGCTGGCAGCACTTCGGCCGGCGCGGCTATCGCCGTTAAAACTGCTCCTTCGGGCTTCTCGGCGATTTGGCGCAATCGCGATTCGAGGCTCTTGGCGAATTTGGGCTGGTGAACGCTCGGTCGAATGCCGGCAAACAAGACCGCAGCAACGCACACGCTGAACGCAAACGCCGTGATCCATCTGCCGAATCGAGGTGCCTTTCGCTCGACAGCGGCCGTCGGGCTGGCCGGGGCGCGCACCACACTCCGCGTACTCGCGTTTGGTTCGTTTTCCGCTGGGCCAATCACCCTCTCCTCGCCCACCTCCAGTGCCAGATCCCTCATCACTTCGCCAATTATTTCGCGGTCGACGGTTTTGCGGTTCATCGCGCAGGCTAGCGAAAGCGCGTTAAAAGCGATGTTGTTAATATTCCGGGGAATTCCTTCGCTAAAACGCGCGATGTCCGCGCGCGCACCAGGTGAGAACAACGCCGGCTCGCGGCAGCCCGCGGCCCGCAGCCGGGAATCGATGTACGAGTTAACTTCCCCGGGCGTGAATGGTTCGAGCCGGATGATCTGTGAAATTCGCTGCCGCAACTGAACCATGGATGGCTGGGCCAGATGTTCGGCCAGCTGCGGCTGTCCGGCCAGCACGATCTGCATCAACTTTCTCCACGGCGTTTCGAAATTGGACAGCAGCCGAATCGATTCCAGCACGCTGTCCGACAAATTTTGAGCCTCATCGATCACCAGCACGAAGCGGCGCTTCGCCCGCATTTCCTCCGTGAGGACCCGATTCAACGCCTCATGCATCGCCGGCAAATCATCCATCGGCGCATCGATTCCCAAATCCAGGAGGACGTGGCGAATGAATTCGCGCGCGCTGCAATCAGTGCGGAATACGAAGGCGGTGCGTGAACGCGTTCGCAGCAACTCCAGATAATGATAGAGCAGCGACGTTTTCCCCATTCCCGGCGGCGCGATCAACGCGACGAAACCACGGTTGCTCTCGGTCGAATAGATCAGCGAGGCCAGCGCTTCGCTGTGCTGATTTCCTAAATAAAGAAATCTGGAATCGGGAGTCACGCCGAAGGGCTGCTCCGCCAGCTTGAAATAATCCTGCAACATCGCTACGCCACCCTCCTCGGCATCGAGGCCAGCACCGGAATATTCAAGGTCGACACCACGTCCTCCGGATTGCGGAACGAAGGATCGAGATACTCGGCGACGAAAGCGGCGGCGATGCTGGTCGAAATCGCCAAAAAGAATCCAATCAGGGCTACAAATACCGGGCTATGCGCCGGCAGAATGGGCACCACCGGGGGCACCGCGATCGCGACGTTCGCGATGTTTTTGGCGTCCAGCGCATCCGAAGTGCGGCCCTGTTCGCGCTTCGACACATACAGCAAGTAATTGGCTTCGTTAACCTTGGAATCGCGAACCTCGGCGGCCTGCAATACCGATTTTTGATCCAGCTCGACCAGGCGAATTTGCATGGCCTCCAGGCTCGCGTTGATGGCGCGCGCGGTAGCCTGTTGCGAAGCTAAATCCGCGCGGGTTCGGGCCGCGTCTTCCCGCAAGAATTCGTATGTTGGATCGCGATCGGTCGTCTGCGTCAGGTACGCGCTCTTCTGCGCGTCATCAATCGCTTTTTGCGTTTCGGTAATTTCTTCGTCCACTTCCATTACCAGCGGGTATGTGGGCTGATACTTCAGCAGCAGCTGCGTCCGCTTCACTTGTGCGGCCAGCAAATCGGCCTGCAGATTCTGCAGCAGAATCGAAGACGAGTTCGTCACGACCTGCGTCGCAGATCGTTCCGGGGTTCCTTTCAATTGCGCGGTTTCATCGCTGATTCGCCGCTGATCGGCGGCGATCGTCTGCTGCGTCTGATGCAGGGCCGATTGGAATCGAACCAGTTCCTGCGCCACATTGGCCCGCTCCAGATCCGGCGCCACCACGCCCTCCTGTTTCCCGAAGTTCGCCAGCCGCGCTTCCGAGTCCAGCAGCAGCTGGTGGTATTTGTCCGCTTCCTGGGCGAAAAAATCGGAAGTTCCCGCCGGCCGAATTAACCGGACATGTTTCTCCACATAAAGTTTGCCCAGCGTGCCCAGCACGCAAGCGGGCGTTTCGGGATCGCCCTTATGGGCGTAAGACACGTCGATTACATCCGCGGTTTTTTCGGCCTGCACATCCAGCGCTCGGGAGAGGCTGGCCGTCGCTTTTTCCAGATCGTATTCTTTACTTTTTTGCGGATCGCGGGGGCGCAGGAAAGAAAGCAGGTGCGACGTATGTTGGTCCAGGCCGCAGGTCGACGCCACCGCACGGAGCATATCCTTGCCCTGCAGCAGCGCCACTTCCGAGCTGATTTGGTCGGGCGTAACCATCGCGCCCGAGCCTACCGCCGCGTTAGGCGCCGGAGAAATCGAAGGGTCCGATCGATTTTCCTCCACTAGAACCTGCATCGACGATTCGTAGAAGTTCGCCGCCCATAGCCAGGCCACCAGGATGGCGCCCAGGAAAACACCCAGAAAAGTGGTCAGGAGGATTCGACGCCGGCGAAACCCTACCGAAACCCAATCGCGCAAGGTCGTGTACCGGGGTCGGGCCAGGTCTGCGTTTGTAAATTCGTCGTTATTCATAGTCGGTCTCAAATCCTCAAAAAAGCGCCGAAGTCGGATTGATGTACATGCCGAACGAGTACGGGACATACTTGCGGAAGTTCGTAATAAATTTCTCAGGAACGAAGATCATGTCGCCGGGTTGCATCTCCGCGTCTTCACTTACCGCTTTCCCATTCAGAAATGGCTTCAGGTTCACTTTTCGGACCTCGACCATTCCGCCCGACACTCGGTGATACCAGAATATTTGAGTCTTGGCCGTGGGCGCGAACCCGCCCGCAATAGCGATCGCCTCCGAAATCGTCGTCTGGTAGCGCAGATCATATTGCCCGGGTTTGGTCACCTGGCCCGACACCACGAAGAAGGGTTTTTGGAAATCGATCAAATCCACGTCCACCACCGGGTCGTGAAGAATCTTGGAGTAGGCAACTTTGACGGCCTCCGCAATTTCGGGAATCGTCATGCCTTCCACATGCAGGCTATTCGCGCCCTGCAGGTTGATGTAACCGTCGGGTTGCACGGTGATTTTCTGGTTGAACTCCGGAGCAATCGGAAAGGTGAGCGTCATCACATCGTCCCGCTGCACGATGTACCGGGGATTGCGGTGTTCCAGGACCGGCGTCGAAGCCGCGGGTTCCTGCGGACCGCCTGGGCTCGCGGTATTGGAGCGGCTTTCGGCTGCGGGGCTCTGGGCTTTGGCTAAACCCGGCTGAATCGCAAAAAGTGCCAGCGCCATCACGGCGGCCAGTCGAGGCATCATCAGTGTCTCCCAAGAATCGAAACAACAAGTGCACGCGGGCCGGGGGGCTGCGATTAAATTATCCGGTTACTCATCGCAGATTCATCTTTCTGTAACATCTGCGCGTGTAATCTCTCTGGTAACGATTGCAGATGCAAACTCAAATTTTCTATAGTGGCAATCACCAATTCTTCATCCCTTCGCACGGAAGCTCCGATTCGACGACAAATCGGCCGAGTTCTCTTCCAAGCTTGCCGTCCACTCAGCAGGTTCTCCCCTTCTAATGGTGGCCGTCGATTTCCCGGGACAACATGCCGGACGTTAATGGTAAATCGATATTATATTCATTAGTTATTATGTAAACCTCAGGTCAGGAATTCCACAAACAACGAGCTGAATAGGCTCAGTGATTTATTCTGTAAACATCACGCGCGAAAAGTTAGGCGCAACTTGGGCGCAAAACGCACGTTTCAATCCCGCAAAGCAGGGTTTCATCACCCGGACGGCGGCGACTACTTTCTGGTTAAACCAGTAAAACTTGGCAAAGTGGAACTTTTCGTTGGCGCTATGTTTTCGGATTCCGCTTTCTCGCACGTGCACGTTACGCTGGACGTCGGTCCGTCCGATCGCATGCCGGCTGCGTTGGTGGCTACTCACGGGGGCGGAGAATTCGATATCAACCAGCTTCGGATTAATCTCGACGATCCCAATGATCCTTACGAAAATCAGAGAATTTCCCTCCTTGCCCATTACCCCGACATCCGGGAGGGCGTCTTTGTTGATAGCTCTTTCATGGACATCGGCGTAAAGCAACCCGCCAATGCTCCGGTGATCGGATTCGATAAATCTGAGGGACGCGTTCACGCTCTGCGCACGGGTGATGCCCTCATCGAGTTTTCCTATGGTGCGGTGGTCAAACGCGTATGCGTAGTGGTGAGAACCACGCACGACGATTTCGATCAAGGCAACTGCACAAAGTTGCGGCCCGCGGAGCGGCCTAAGCCGTTGAATGCCACCTGGCCGCGGGACCCTGGAGGTCTTTCTGCCATAGTATTCCCATCTGATTACTTCTTTACGGACCGATTAAAGGTGACGGCCCCGGCCGCACCGGTCGAAATGGCACAACCAATCGAGGTGCCGGTCGAAATTTCGGGTGGCGAACTTACTTTCACTTATTTCGTCCAGTTCGCGGTCGGTCAGCGGATGATATTTCCGAACGCCATAAAGGGAACCCCAGGGAGCCGCCTAAACGAAGGCAGCGCGGTCGTCGTCGACCATGGCAATGGTTACAAATCCATTGAGATCGTCCCACTGGCCGTGGGTGACGAGGAGATCGCCATCGGTGCCCACTTCCAAGACTTCGGATACTCCGAACGCCATTTCAGAATTCGAGTCGCTCCGAGTACCCGGGGACTGAGGGGATTTCGCTTTGAAGGCGGTTATTTTCGCGATCGCCGGTTCCACTTGTACGCAGAACTCTCCTACGATCACTTATTATCGCCAGTTCGCGTAGAACGGCTCGAAGGTTTCAAGATTACTGTTGAACAGTCTCGAGAAAAACCAATCCTGCGCGTGGATCAACACAACGTGGTGCATGAACTCAATCCCGGCGTGGCAATCGTTGTGGCGGAATTTGGCGGCTTCACTCAGCGGATGCAAATTACGGTAACCGCACCGGTACGCCTGGATCCGCCGGAGGATGATGATCTTGAGTAACGAACGTTTGACGGCTTTCATGGTCGAGTAGAAGTCCGTCCCAACCCCTGATAAACGCGGTTATCGTACATGTGAAATTCTAGTACGGCAGATGTCTGGTAACGCGACTTATCAGGAGTTGACGCGGTTCATAGGCTTGCGAGAAGTCAAATTCAGGAATAAGGAGCCCTGAGTCTAGGTTTTGTCTGGCGACGAGCCCCCCAACAAGTTGGACAAATACGCGAGGATTTCCTCCCATCCTCTGAGCAGGTCAGTGGTCATCATCGTCCTAAGTCGGTCGTGGACTCGACCTGTACGCGGAAGGTGCTCTAGGTATGACACGTAAACTGCGTTCTTGACCTTTGAATCTCCAAGGCGAAGAAGTTCATCAGCAACCCCAGACATAAAGCACCCAATTCACTGCGATGGCCAACGCCGCATACCACTCCGACGCACTATGGACATTCCTAAGAACTATCGGCATAAAAATAATTGCGCCAGGGAAGGCGAGTAACATCAAGCAAGCGTAGCCGACGGGCCGAGCTATTGTTGAAATCAGATAATGAATTCCAGTCTCGCTACCCTAGCAATTTGGAATGCGGCCAGTGAGAAATGAAATAGCGAGAAGGCCTAGCCCCACAAAAGACACGATCAATGCGGCCTTGCCGGTTGACTTGTAGCGTTCCGGTATCATTTCGATCCTGAAGGAGAACCGCGATATGCCGATCGAGTACCAATCAAGAGTTCTGATTCGTTGTCTGTCGTTTGCGAAATTATAAAGCAAACTCCTGACTAACGCCGTTACCGGACAAGTGGCGATCCGCGGATTCCCAATGTCCGGTAACGCGACTTATCGGGAGGTAGCGCGAGGTAGCGCCTCAATTGCTCGGTATCGCCCCAATTTGCTGCATCAGTCCAAGCAAATCGGGTTGGCCATATTCCTCGACGATTTGACCGCTTGAGAAACGATAGAAATTCATCGCCTGAACTTCTATTTTCTTTCCGGTCGGTGGAACACCAAAGAATGCGCCTTGGTGGGTTCCTCTCATCGTGAAACGCGCCGCTACTTTGTCCGCTTCCGCAACTGTGTCCTCCAACGTCCATTGAATGTCAGGAAAGCCGCCGCGCATCATTCCGATAATCGCCAAGTAACCATCCGGCCCCCGCATGGCCTCGGGGCGTCCCGGAACATGGAATATCGCGTTGGGTGAAACCAATTCTGTGGCCAATTTCTCGCTTGCCGTATTGATGAACTCTGTAAAGCGCTGCATGACTGCTTTGTTCGCTTCGATTGTCATCGGACACCCGCACCGCACTTGAATTAGCAGACAGCATAACAGTTCTCAAGTCCTGATTAACGCCGTTACCGGACAAATAAAGTGTTACTTCTAATGTCCGGTAACGGCGTTAATCAGGATTTGCCAAGCAGTTTGTGACGCTTCATACTCTGGAAACAATGACGCAAGCGCAGATCGATGGCCAGAAGCTTGCGGAACTACTGCTCATCGAATTCCCCGAGCTCCGAGATGACCTTCAAGAATCGCATGGCTTAGTACATCTCCAAAAAAATGGAATTTAGACTCCTCACGCAGCGAGCATTCGAATGTGGGGATTGGGGTACTGTTGAAAAATGTTTGCGGCTTCCTGGTACTCCTTCTTCTGCTCGGCGGTTCATCGGTTGGTCAGAGCAACCAGTTGCCTTTTGACTTCCATCAACTCAACGGGATCATATTTGGCGCTGTCAGCCGCCATCCTGATTCTTCCGACCTCGCCGTAAAAATTCTCGGGAGTCTTAACATTTTTAAGTTCCAAGAGGAAGTCGCACGCGGTAATTATCTGGCCGCAGGCCGTGGTGTCATTTGCCATGCCTCATCATACGCCCTTTGCTATGTGATGTTTCTTTCTAGGTCATCAACCGTGACAAACGCGGCGCCGTGTGCTACTGTCAACGGCGTCCCACTAGCATCCTGCCGCGATGTCCTCCACGGCACCCTGCGAATCTGACAGAGCTTCAGCTCAGCAAGGGTTCCTTCCTGGTCTACGATTCGAGGTGCGACGTGTCCGAGAATCAGCCGTCTCTCCAACCATCTACTGTTCCTCCTAACTCAGTCGAAATTCCATCGTGGAAAACAGCCTACGAAAAGACGATGTGGGAGTTAGACAAAGAGAAGCTTCTTGCCTTAATCCACGCAGCAGAGGGCGAGTTGTTTGAGCGATGGCAGGCACTCGGAGACAGTCCCGCCCACACGCGAGAGCGAGCGGCGATGAAGATAGCAGCGGATGATTTGCTTGCGATTAAAATTCACAGGCTGGGATGGCCTGACCCTTGTCAATAAATGGTAGGCACGATTCGCTAATCGACTAGGTGAAAGCGTTCGATAAAAGCGGGCCACTCGTCTTCTACCGAACATGTAGCAAGTGCAAATACGATTTCATCGGGACGAAAAAGCAAACGCGTTGCGCGTCCTGTCGCCCAAAGAATAGATAGAATGCTAGGAACCCCCGGGCAAGTTGGCTGTCACGAATGGTGAGCACCGGGAAGTATGGTGATATCGTCACCCGCTGTACTAAATGGGTTACGAACTCAGATAAATGCTGTTGGCTATAGCAGTCTGCAAAGAAAGAGGTAAATGCGATGCTCATTTCCTCGATTCAGAGAGCATGGCAAAGTCGGCTCAGGCTCTCGCTGACCTCGTCAACTTGTTCACGACTAATCTGATTGAAGAACGGTAATGCGAGGCTACGCTGGGCCTCGAACTCAGTAACTGCAAGTATTGGTCTGTGTTCCGACTGGTTATTATAAGCACGTTGAAGATGAATCGGACCGAAATATCGGCCCAGAGCGATGCCCAAACCCTTCATTTCTTCGTAGATCCAATCACGGTGAATTTCGCTGAAGCTTTCGCCGAGACGGACAACATATACGAACCAACTGATTTTGCGATTTGGCAAGACGAGTGCAGGACGGCGTAGCTGTGGAACTGAAGACAGTCGCGAGTCGTAATGACGAGCAACCGACTCACGCCGTTCTAAAATGGGATTGAGCCTCCCTAACTGGGAGATTCCAAGCGCGCAGTTGATCTCCGAAAGCCGATAGTTATATCCAACCTCGGTATGCGCGAGCCAGGCGCCCGGCGCTCCGATTCCTTGATTACGCAAGGACCGAACTCTTCTCGCGATCTGTAGGTCGTTGGTGACCACCGCTCCACCTTCACCGGTGGTGATTTGCTTATTCGGGTAGAAAGCGAAGGTGGCGACATCGCCGAACGTACCGACTTTCCTGCCACAATATTCTGCTCCGATCGCTTCGCACGCGTCTTCAATGACCGCGACCCCGTACCGCTTCGACACTTCCAGAATGCGATCAATTTCAGCAGGAACGCCGAAAGTGTGAACAAGGATGATGGCCTTCGTGCGATTGGTAATGGCTGCCTCTAGGCGTTCAGGATCAAGATTGAGAGTAGCGGCGTCCACATCGACGAAAACAGGAATCGCACGTTCGTAGCGGACCGCATTCGCGACCGCTACAAATGCGAAAGACGGAACAATGACCTCGTCCCCATCGGAGATGCCGAGTGCCCGAATACACAGATGGAGTGCGCTTGTGCCTGAGCTGACGGCTACCGCGTCGGACGCGCCGAGGTATCCAGCGATCGAGTTCTCAAACTCCACAAGTTTTGGACCCAAGCTAAGCTGAGGAGTTCGGAGGACGACTGTCACCGCCTCAATGTCCTGTTCGTTGATGTCGGGTGAGGATAGAGGTATTCGCATGGCTAGTGCGTGCGGAATGCCGTCGTAGAAACGTTGTCCGGGTGAGCGTGCTGCTTCATCAATAGCCGTTCCGGCTCAGGAAGACTGGAAAGAACGCGAACAATCGTTTCGGCCGCGAATCCGTCGCCGTAGGGATTCTTCAAACCAATTAGTGATTGTCGAAAATCCGCCATAGTTGCTTTCCGAATCCCTTCCCGAATCGCGCCCGCGTCGGCCGCGACATCGATTATATTCGCGGCTCTCTCGCGCCCCTGCTGCCGGACCCCAACATTTACGACGGGAAGCTCGAATGATGCGGCTTCCATGATCCCACTGCTAGAATTTCCAACGAACACTTCCACTTGGCCTAACAAACTCAGGTAAGTAAGTGTGTCGAGATTGGTATAGACGTTGCCTCGCCCTTTCGATTCCACGAATTCCTTCGTGCGACGGATCAAAGCTCTGCTCCCAGCGTCGGCATTGGGAAAACAGAATAAGATTTGGTGAGAAAGAGAATCGAGTGCGTGGAACAACGCGTCCGTCTCGGACAACGTGTCGCGATTGATTGTGACTGGGTGATATGCAACAAGGATCGTAGGGCAACCGAGATTTAGATCTAGTCTTTTTTCTAGATCGGCTCTCTTCAGAAGTGTCTGCCTGCGAATATGGTCGAGCGACGGGGCACCCGCCCGATGCACCCTCCATTCCTCCTCGCCCATCTGAATTACACGCTCACGGGCTGCATAAGTCGAAGTGAAATGAATATGGCTCATTTTCGTCAGCGCGTTTCGCACCGCATCGTCGATCGCACCTTCACTAACTTCTCCACCTTCGATGTGGGCCATAGGGATTCGCAGTGCAAGTGCTACGGAAGCAGGGGCCAACATCTCGTATCGATCTGCGATTAACAGGAGGATGTCGGGTCGCATTTCCGCGAACAGATCGGCGAGTCCTAACGTTGCTAGGCCGATTGTTTTAGCCATACCCAAATCGGTATCGGAGCTTAAGAGACACTCGATTTTGGAAGCGATCTTGAACCCGTCGCGTTCAATCTCCTTGGCAGTGTTCCCGAATTCAGGGGAGAGATGAGAGCCGAGCGCTACGATTCTTAGATCGATATCATCTTTGGCGGATAGCTCTTTGAGGGGCCAGTACAGATGGCTGTAGTCGGCACGGGAGGACGTAACGACAGCGATTTTGCGCTTCATCTTAGGCGGGCAATCCTTGCGATATGCGGATCACCGTCTCAGTGGGTCGGTATTCTGGCACTAGGAGGCGAAGCGTGTCCAAGGTGGAGGCGACATCGCGAGCTCGTACTCTTTCCTCGAGCCGAGTCATGCTGAGTTCGAACTCGTCGAGCGCACGACCGTAATGAGACACGAATGATAAGTTGGGAAAATCGGTCGGTGTTGCGGTTTCGTCTGGATACAGAAATTCTTCTGACAGCTTGTCCCCGGGCCGAAGCCCCGTGAACAAGACTTCAATCTCACGATGATTTTCGGAATTCGACTTTTTTATTAGCTCAAGGGCCATGTCCAAGATATTTACGGATTTCGTCACCGTTGGAATGAATATTCCTGAGGTAGTTGCATCGGACACCTGAAGGATAAGATCGACTGTTTCGTCCAACGACAAAAAATAGCGCGTCGCTTCTGGGTGCGTGACAGTCACCGGCCCGCCTCGGGAGATCTGACTCAAGAACGCCGGGACAACGCTGCCTTCAGTGCCCAGGACGTTTCCTAAGCGTATTGCGCTCATCTGGGTCTTCGAATCGCCGACGGCAGCGAGTGCTAACTCGGCGACACGCTTTGAGGCGCCCATGATGCTGATCGGATTCACCGCTTTGTCTGTCGATACCAACAATAGCTTTGAGACGGATGTTTCGCGTGAGAGTCTCGCGAGGGCATAAGTCGCGAGACCGTTGTTCT
>Ga0302224_10001244_pt1 | contig 11086 bp, 10 predicted proteins | sample II_Palsa_E3_1_FD_193520 | JGI IMG/M metagenome (GOLD analysis project Ga0302224, IMG submission 193520) | Peat permafrost microbial communities from Stordalen Mire near Abisko, Sweden - II_Palsa_E3_1 | ecosystem: Environmental > Terrestrial > Soil > Palsa > Peat permafrost | place: Sweden... | reverse complement strand
GCGTAAGTATTTTCGCCATTTGTAAGTTTGAGCGTTCTGATTTAAGCGCTAATTCACCCAACGCGCTGCATGCTTACTTACTTATCTCCATCCTGTCAATTCCGGTCGACCCCATTTTTTTAGAGTTGCAGTTGCCATAAGGCAATCGGCAGATTTTTGATAAGGCAACAAAGATACGGTTATTAGGTTAAAGGTAAAAGGGCAAAGGTGAAAGGTTTTAATCATTACTTACCTTTTACCTTTGCCCTTTCGCCTTTAACCTAAAAATTCACTATAAAGCAACAACCGTTCTTCCCGGATATTCTTCCAAAGCCTTTTCTAAACAGATCATCGCGTTCTGTATATCATCAATATTCAAAACGTATGCCATTCTTACTTCGTTTTTACCTGCACCCGGTGTGCTGTAAAAGCCAGTTGCAGGCGCCATCATCACAGTTTGATTATTATAGCTGAATTTTTCCAGTATCCATTGGCAAAATTTGTCGGCATCATCAATCGGGAATTGTGCAACTACATAAAACGCACCACCCGGGTTTGGGCAGTAAACGCCGTTCATTTTGTTTAACGCGCCAACTATGGTATCGCGGCGTGCAGTATATTCCTTATTTACAGCTTCAAAGTACGAATCAGGCGTATCAACCGCTGCTGCACCGGCAATTTGCTCAACCGAGCCCGCGCATAAACGTGCTTGGGCAAATTTTAAGCCTGCCGCTATAACAGATTTGTTTTTGGTGATCAAACAGCCTAATCGCGCACCGCAGGCGCTGTAGCGCTTGCTCACGGTATCTAAAACGATAACATTCTCCTCTAAGCCATCTAAAAACATGGGTGAGGTAAAGCTTTGCCCATCATAACAAAATTCGCGGTACGCTTCATCCGAAAACAGGTACAGATCATACTTAAGAACCAGCTTTTTAAGATCTTCCAGTTCTTCTTTTGAATAAAGGTAACCGGTAGGGTTATTGGGGCTGCAAATAAATATGGCTTTTGTTTTTGGGGTGATCAGCTTTTCAAATTCACTTATCGGCGGCAACGCGAAACCATTATCTATATATGATAATATCGGTTTCACTACAATATCGCTTTGATTGGCAAAGCCATTATAATTGGCGTAAAATGGCTCAGGAATAATGATCTCGTCGCCAATATCCAAACAGCTCATCATGGCTATGGTAATCGCTTCGGAGCCGCCTGTGGTTACAATAATGTTATCAGGGGCTATGCCATAACCTAATTTATTATAGTATTCGGTAAGCTTGGTGCGGTAGGCCAATGTGCCTTCGGATGGGGTATAAGCCCAAACTTTAAAATCAATATTTTTAATGGCATCAAGCATGCCTTCAGGCGTTTCAATATCGGGCTGGCCGATATTAAGGTGGTAAACTTTTTTACCTTCAAGCTTAGCTTTATCGGCAAAAGGGGTAAGTTTTCGGATAGGCGATGCAGGCATTCGCTGCCCTTTGTCAGAAATTTTTGGCATAACGCAAAATCAATATAAAAAACGATAGTCAGTTAAAAACAGCTGCCATTATAAACGGCAAAAGCCCCGAATTTCGGGGCTCTGCAAATATATTTAATATTTTTTATTAGTTGCTGGTCCCGGTGGTTGATGTGGCCGCTGGTGCCGCTACTGGTTTTGCAACTACTTCGCCCACAATAACTAAAAACTTTTGCGGTGTTTTAGCATTTGAGGTAACAACAATTGTTTTGTTAAACGGATAAGCTGCTGCAGCGTTGTAAGTGATCTTGATCAAACCTTTATCGCCTGGTTTTACAGGTGTTTTGGTATAATCAGCAATCGTACAACCGCAGGTAGGCCTTACGTCAGCCAAAATAAGGGGCGATTGGCCAATGTTAGTAAATTCAAACACGGTAGTAACCGGTGTTCCCTGTGGTATTTTACCAAAATCGTGTTTCTCTTCGTTAAATTTAAACTCAGGTTTTTGATCGTCCTGTGCTTTTGCAAATGATGCAAAACCGATAATCACGGCGCATATTAATAATATCTTTTTCATACTTCGGGTTTGATTGTAACAAATATAAAAGGTTTAGCCCAATAAAAAAACTATTATAAAAACTGAACGTTTTGAATGCAGAGTATACCAATTACAAAATAGAATTTCATAATTTTACCGCTTAAACAAATAAGATATGCCCGAAACAGCAAATCATGTTGCCGGTACTTTTAATGCTGTTGATCTGAGTTTTGAGGATTTTAAGAAGATCGTCATTAATGATTATCGCATTGGGTATGAGAGCCGTCAGGCCAGTATATTAGGCCGGCGCGAGGTACTTACAGGCAAGGCCAAGTTTGGAATTTTTGGCGATGGCAAGGAAGTTGCACAGTTAGCAATGGCCAAAGCTTTTCGTAAAGGCGACTGGCGATCGGGTTATTACCGCGACCAAACTTTTATGTTTGCCACAGGAATGAGCAATCTGAAAGAGTTTTTTGCACAATTATATGCTCATCCGGATATAGAAAAAGAACCTGCATCTGGCGGCAGGCAAATGAACTGCCACTATGCAACCCGTTTTTTAGATAATGATGGCAACTGGTTAAACCAGGTAGAAGCCATGAACTGTGCTTCGGATATTTCGACCACGGCCGGTGCCATTCCTCGTTTATTAGGCTTGGCTTATGCATCAAAGTTATACCGTCAAAATAAGGAGTTAGCTTATCTTGATAAGTTTTCTATTAATGGAAACGAAGTCGCTTTCGGTACCATTGGTAACGGTTCAACATCCGAAGGTGCATTTTTTGAAACCTTTAACGCTGCCGGTGTATTGCAGGTGCCTATGGCTGTTTCTGTTTGGGATGATGCTTACGCGATATCTGTGCCTGCCAGTCTGCAAACAACCAAAGAAGATATATCCGAAATATTAAAAGGTTTTCAGCGGGAAGAGGGGACTAATGGCTTCGAGATATTTAAAGTTCGCGGTTGGGATTACGTTGCCCTTTGCGAAACTTATGAGCGTGCCATCGCGCTTTGTCGTGAAGAGCATGTGCCGGTACTAATCCATGTTACCGAGATGACGCAGCCGCAAGGCCACTCTACATCAGGTTCGCATGAGCGTTATAAATCTAAGGAGCGCCTCGCCTGGGAAAATGACCATGATTGCCTGGTGAAAATGCGCGAGTGGATGATCACTACTGCCATTGCTACGCCAGAACAAATTGATGAGATGGAGGCCGAAGCCAAAGTACACGTGCGTAACTGCCAACGTGAAGCATGGAACGAACTTGCCGATATTATTGCTGCCGAATTGAATGAAACAGCTAAAGATATTGAGCAATTAGCTGAGATATCTATCCACAAGGAAGGTTTAATAGAGATAGCTACTGAATTACGCAAGGTTGTTGATCCCGGTCGTAATAATATTGTATCTGCCATACGCCAGTCGTTAAGATTAACAGTTGGAGAAAATACTCCGGCAAGGCAAGCTTTATTAGTTTGGCTGAAGGAAGAAAAAGATAAAAATAACGAGCGTTATAATACACGCTTGTTCTCCAATACAGCACAATCACCATTAAAAGTACCGGTTGTTACCGCTGAGTACGGTGATGATGCACGTATACTGGATGGCCGCGAAGTTTTAAATGCCTGCTTTGATGCCAACTTTGCGAGAGATAAAAGCATTGTTGCCTTTGGCGAAGATTTGGGCGCGATAGGTGATGTTAACCAGGGTTTTGCCGGTTTGCAAAGCAAATACGGTGAGATTCGGATCACGGATACCGGCATCCGCGAAACATCCATTATCGGGCAGGGCATGGGCTTAGCTATGCGTGGTTTAAGGCCAATAGCCGAGATCCAATACCTGGATTATTTGATTTATGCGATGACTGTTATTTGTGATGACTTAACCAGCCTGAGCTATCGTACCATGGGCGGCCAAAAGGCTCCGGTTATTATCCGCACACGCGGGCATCGTTTAGAGGGTATTTGGCATTCAGGCTCACCAATAGGTATGATTTTGAGCGCGATGCGTGGCCTGCACATTTGTGTTCCACGTAACATGACACAAGCTGCCGGCATGTACAATACTTTGTTACGTGGCGATGAACCAGCTTTAGTTATTGAATGCTTAAACGGCTACAGATTAAAAGAAAAACTGCCGGCTAACGTAGGCGAGTTTACCGTCCCGCTAGGCAAAGCTGAAGTTTTGCAGGAAGGCATCGATATAACCGTTGTATCTTACGGCTCAACTTTACGTATTGTGATGGAAGCTGTTCCTGAACTGGAGAAATTAGGCATCAATATAGAAGTGATAGACCCGCAAACGTTATATCCTTTTGATACCGATAACCTGTGCGGTAAATCATTAAAAAAGACCAGTAAGTTATTGGTAATTGATGAGGATGTACCCGGCGCGGCATCTGCCTACATTATTCAGCGGATATTGGAAGCACAGGGCGGCTATTATGCGCTTGATGCCCAACCACGCACGCTCACGGCTAAAGAACACCGCCCGCCATACGGTTCGGATGGTGATTACTTTACCAAGCCTTCGCTTGATGACGTAATTGATACCGTTTACAGCATGATGAGTGAAGCAAATCCATCAAAATACCCGGCGATCTATTAATATTTAGTGATTGAGTGAGTTTTGATGGAGTGATGATTTTTTTTATACTGCAAGTTCAAGCGTCCACGCTTGAACTTTATTTTTTAAGAAGCGTCCACGCTTATTTGAACAAAATTACGTTATAGATCATTTAAGCGTGGACGCTTAAATGGGCATATGCACATTAATTTATGGACAATACCGATTTTACATCCCTTACTTCGATCATAGAAAACCGCCGTACCATCAAACCATTTATGATGAACGGCCATAAAATACCAAACGGCCATATCGCATCTATATTAGAGCTTGCGGATTGGGCACCAACCCACGGTTATACTGAACCATGGCGTTTTGTGGTTTATGAAAATCCATCAGTGTTTTGCTCAGCGCACGCTAATCTATATAAAGACAATACGCCTGCTGCTGATTTTAATGATGGCACTTTCAACAACATGGCACAGCAAGGTGATAAAGCCTCGCATGTGATCATCGCGATCATGAAGCGTGGTAAATTGCCGAAAATCCCTGCTTTTGAAGAAATGGCTTCAACAGCATGTGCTGTACAAAACCTGCTGCTAGGCGCGACTTCGTTAAATATAGCCTCTTATTGGGGAACCGGCGGAATGACACTTAAACAGCCCATGAAAGATTACCTGCAACTTGGTGAAGAAGACAACGTGATGGGTATATTATACTTAGGCTACGCCGATGAACATCCCGCAGGTAAAAGGACTATTCCTTTAGAAGAGAAAATAACCTGGGTTAAGTAACTATTAGCATTAAAATATCGTATAAGTATATAAATTGTTAATCGTAATGTTATATATTTAATAATTATGAAACTGTGATGATGATTACTTTGTGCATTTTTTCTACATTTGTATCAGCATCACAGCAATTATAACCGTTCAGTCTTCAACCTATTCCCGTTTATTTTTAACAGATTAATTTATATCTAATTAGATTTATGAGGAAACATTTTTGGTGGATAACCTGCGTAGTTTTACTACTTTCAATTACAATCATCAGCTGGAAACCAGTAAGCACTAACCATGCGACTAAAACCTTGCCAGTTGCCGCATCTTCAAAAAATTTATTTGAAAAGTATGTAAACGACCTTTACCAGGCGGCTAATTTACGTGAATCGGGCTTAAGCGAGTTGGTGTTTCAAAAAGCATTAACCGGTTTTTATAATCTAAAAGCCCAAAATAAAGTAGCACAAAACAGCAACGTGATCACCGTGGTTGATTTTAACAAATCAAGCCGTGAAAAACGTATGTGGATCATAGATGTGTTAGCTAAACACCTGTTAATTAATACCTGGGTAGCCCACGGCCAGGGTAGCGGCAATGAAATGGCGAACAGCTTTTCAAATACAGATGAATCGCACCAAAGCAGTTTGGGTTTTTATTTGACTGATGATGTTTACGTTGGTAAACATGGCCGCTCATTACACTTGGATGGGTTAGACGAGGGCTTTAATTCAGCTGCCCGTGCCCGCGAAATTGTAGTTCATGCCGCGCCATATGTAAGCCAAAGCACTATCGATCAGTTAGGCCGTTTAGGCCGTAGCTGGGGTTGCCCTGCTGTATCACCGGAGGTTTCGAACCAGGTGATCGACGCGATAAAAGGTAAAACCGTTTTATTCATCAACGGTAATGATAATAGCTACAACTCAAAATATTTAAACGAGGATGTTTGTGCCAATTACATCTTCCCGTCGGATAGTACCGGGAATACAATGGCGAAATTATAGATTCAAGAATCAAGAGTCAAGAGCCAAGAATCAAGATAAAAAGGAAAAGGCAGGATTTAATCCTGCCTTTTTTATGCGCTACAATCTTGACTCTTGGCTCTTGGCTCTTGATTCTGGACTCTTGAATCTATTTCCCTATCGCCTTTACCAAATTAGCATATAAAATAATATCCTGCCCGTAAACATCTTTGCGATATTGGATGGTGCCGGTGCTATCGGCCCAGCAGGTAACATAGGTGATATAAACCGGCATTTTGGGGCGTAACGCTATCTCGGTAGGGTCGGGATTATCAGATGACATATCTTTAGCGATCAAATCATATTTAGCTCCATCGCCAAATAAAGCATGGGCAAAATCCTGGGGTTTTTGCAGCCTCACACAGCCGTGGCTAACAGCACGCATACTTTGCGCAAACGGCAACTGTGCAGGTGTATCATGCAAATAAACACTGCTCTTATTTTTAAACAGGAATTTAACTTTACCCAGCGAATTATCCGCGCCGGGCTGTTGTTGAAATGAGTATTCAGATTTGTCAGCATGTGCCCAATCTATCGATTCCACATCGTCAACCTTTTTACCATTTTTCATCACATTAATATTTTTACTTGATAAATAGTAGGGGTCTTTCGCCGCTTGAACGATGATCTCTTTATTAGCAATACTTTCAGGGATGTTCCACACCGGGTTTACTTCTGCTTCGTAAATCATGCTGTTCAGCAGTGGGGTTTCGTGTACCGGTTTATCAACTTTATCGGTATCAACATAATTAACCAGCGATTTTTGAAAATCCGAATTGCGGCCTTTGCCCACACAAACCTCCATGCCTAAAATTGACTTACCACCATCCATCACATCCAAATGAAAATCGGGTATGTTCACAATCACATATTTGCTTTGAGTCGGCTTGTTTCTCCAGCGTAAACGCTCTAGGCTAACCAAAAAAATACGCTTGCTTTCTTCGGCAGATGTACCGGGAATTACAGTATTAGCCGTGTATGCTTTTTGCAATGCGATATATTGCGGATCTTTTAGCTGGATGCTATCCAAATAAGTTTTAAGGTTTGGCGTATATAAAGCCTGGTACATATTGGAACTGTCAGGTTCCCTTGTCGCCATAAAATATCTTGAATAGATAGCTTTAGGGTTTACCACCCCATATTGCACCGCGTTTGAATATTTAATAAGCGAGTTAGCTGTTAATAATTCCAGTTCGGCCATATCATGATAAGCCTCATCAACTGTTTTAATGCCTTTTTTGGTATAGAATTTGGTTACCAGCTCACGTACCTGTTGCGGTTGGAACATGTTAGAGTCCAAACCTTGATCATTGGCTTTATCATAATAATCCAGCAGCGACTGTAAGCTTTTATCCTTAATATCTGCCAGTAAAAAAACAGGTTCGTAATTATGCGCGTCGTAAAAATCGCTTACGGCTTGCGGGTAGGCTAATTTTGATTTTTCACTGTCGATAACAGCTTGAAAGATGGTCGCGAATTGCTCGGGATCCAGCTTCTTAAAAACCTTGTTTTGTGATTTTTTATACAGGATGTTTGCCAGTTCTGATCGTTTCTTTTTACAGCTTTGCACGGTAAATACCCCAAGGCAAAGGAGCAATAAGAAAGTAACGCGGGTATTTTGTTTAATAAGGTTGATGTACCTGTTTGTCATAATATTTTTATAATATACCGTGTGTAGCAATTGCTATACCACAAATAAATAATTTAATTTTACGGCTAAGCTAACGTGCTTATGTTACAGCAATATCTGTTTAATATGAAAAAATATATTGTGCTTATTTTATGTGTTTTTGCCTTTATTGGGGCAAGGGCGCAATCTTTTCAACCCGTAAATAAAAATGCATCACCCGAAGCAAAAAAATTGCTTGCTTATTTATACAAGGGTAAGGGTAAATATATTATTTCGGGGCAGCACAATTTTAATACACAACTGAACACCTATTCAGACAGCGTATATGCGAAAACGGGAAAATATCCCGCGCTCTGGGGTTCGGATTTTATATGGGACTGGAAAACCGACCGCGGGCAGGACGTTGTGAACGAAGCGATTAAGAAATGGCATGATGGCTACATCGTAACCCTGATGTGGCACCAGGGCAGGCCGACTGATAACCCGCCGTTCGACTGGAAGGAGAGCATAATGGGTAAGCTTACCGATGAGCAATGGACCGAATTAACCACACCCGGAACTGAACTGAACAAACGCTGGCTGGCGCAGATTGATGTAATAGCCGGTTACTTAAAGCAATTGCAGGATGCCCATGTACCTGTTTTATGGCGGCCATACCACGAAATGAATGGTGTTTGGTTTTGGTGGGGAAACAAAAAAGGCGAAAACGGTATAGCCAAGCTCTGGAAGATGATGTATGACCGCTATACCAATTATTTTCACCTCAATAACCTGCTGTGGGTGTGGGGTGCTAATGGGCTAAGGGATATCCCTTTTGATGAGGCTTACACTTATAAAGATTATTATCCGGGCGCCGATTATGTAGATGTTTTAGGTGCCGATGTATATCACTTCGATTACGAACAGAAAGATTATAACGAGTTGAAGGAATTGGCCCATGGCAAAATCATGGCGCTTACCGAAACTGGCGAGCTACCCAAGCCCAATGTATTATCTGTACAGCCTGAATGGGCTTATTTTATGGTGTGGACAAACTTTTTATGGAGCGATAACACGCCGGAGCGGGTAAAAGAAGTATACGCGTTACCACAAACCCTTAACCACGATGTTGTTGGCGAGGTGATGCAAAGCTATAGTAAATAACATGAGCAAAGCCGAAGTTTGGTTACGCGGCCCGTTAGATGGGATACCTGCATTGCTGCAACCCGTTGCTCATGCACTATTGCAGGCAAGGGAAGAAGTTAATTTGTTAATGCAAGATCTTCCAAATGCTTTACTATGGGAAAAACCAGCAGGCATGGCTTCGCCGGGGTTTCATTTACAGCATATGGCAGGTGTGTTGGATAGATTATATACTTATGCCAAAGGTGAAGCGCTTACCGAAGAGCAGTTAGCTTATTTAGAAAATGAAGGCAAAGCACCTGAAAGTACTTATGCCGTAATTAGTTTGGTTGAACATTTTAACCGACAGGTTGACATCGCCATAAAACAATTAAGCGAAACTGATGAAGTTATATTAATAGAGGTAAGAGGTGTCGGTCGTGCGCAAGTGCCTTCAACAGTTATTGGTTTGCTGGTGCATAGCGCGGAGCATACGATGCGGCATGTGGGGCAATTGTTGGTAACGGTGAAGGTTTTGATAAAAAAATAAAGAGCGAGAGTTGTGTGATTCCCCTCTTTAGGGGAACTATTTTAAAGGTTCAGATCACCCTTATTAGTAGCTTTCAGATACTGATATAACACCGAAAAACCAATTGCCGAAACCAAGCATACCCCGCCCAATATCCACCACAACAAAGCAAAGCCGCCACCTACTATAATTAAGCTACCCAAAGTTGGCGCCAAAATTTGAGCTGCCGACCATGACATGCTGTACAGTGCCGCATATTCGCCGCGGTTGTTTTCTGTGGTGCGGGCTATCCAAAAGGAGTTGGTGAATGGCATAGCCATAATTTCGCCAATAGTAATAAAGATGATAACCGCCAAACCCGATAGGATGCCGTGCGGTAGTACATTCAACAGCACAAAGCCTATCCCCACTAATATAACGCCAAAGCTGATGTAATTTAGTGGGTGCCTGCGGCCCTCGAGTTGATGGATCAGGATCATCTCTATCACCACGATTAAAATTCCGTTGAGCGCCATTAACGCGCCGATTACACGTTCGTTCAAAAACCAAATGGTTTTATAGAACAGCGGTTGCATGGTGAAGAGCTGAAAAAAGCAGATGGCAAAAAGAGTTACGAGCCCAATAAACACCAAATAGGTTTTGTCTTTATAAGCCGAAATTGTGCCCGCTTTTACCGCGCGGTTTTTTACCGGTTTTAAAATGCCTGAACGCGGTATCAACCTTAATAATATGACTGCCGCTACCACGTTGGTGCAACCATCTACCCAAAATAATAAGTGGTAATTAAATGATGCCAAAAAGCCACCCAATGCGCCGCCAAATGCCCAGCCGAGGTTAATAGCCAGGCGATTTAATGAATAGGAGCGGGTCTTATTTTCGGCTGAACTGTAATAAGCTATCGCCGCCGAATTTGCCGGTCGGAAGGATTCATTGCACAAACTCAATACAAATGCACCCGCCCCAAGTGTAATAAACGTATGCTGAAATCCTAAGATGATAAACAGTACACCGCCGCTAAATAAAGCGCCGATCTGCAGATCGTAAAAACCGATCCTGTCGGTTAGTTTGCCGCCTAAAAACGCACCCAGTATCGACCCCAAACCAAACAAACCCATGATGTAACCGGCTTGGATAATGGTAAAATGCAGTTCCTTAGTGCAATAGATGGTCATGAAGGGGATAACCATGGTGCCGCTGCGGTTCACCAGCATCACAAGGCACAAGTACCAGCTGTTAAGCGATAAACCGCTATAAGCTTTTTTGTAGAGTTGGATAGGTGAGGTGAGCATTGGTTTATTTGATGTGCAGATATGCGGATGTGCAAATATGCAGATGATTTTAATTTATGATTGTCATTGCTGTAAGGGTTACGTAATTCGAGGACAGATAGCAGATTATTATTTGTTGTTTAAGGTGATCATATCGATAGGTTTTTTACCATTAATACCTTGATGAGGCCTTTCCCAGTTATAGTAGATCAGGTATT
>Ga0302224_10001238_pt1 | contig 11118 bp, 14 predicted proteins | sample II_Palsa_E3_1_FD_193520 | JGI IMG/M metagenome (GOLD analysis project Ga0302224, IMG submission 193520) | Peat permafrost microbial communities from Stordalen Mire near Abisko, Sweden - II_Palsa_E3_1 | ecosystem: Environmental > Terrestrial > Soil > Palsa > Peat permafrost | place: Sweden... | reverse complement strand
CCGGTCCCGTGATTTTTTGAGTATTTCGTTAGCGCGCCAACATTTTCAAACTTTTAAAATTTCAAAAACTTTTTTCCCCAAGGTAAGAGATGTCTCAAAGTGGCGCCAAGGTTTTTAAATATCGTAGAGAATTATCAAATGAATTTTTTACATTATATCGTTCATTAGAAAACAAATTTAATAGTAATATTTTAAATAAGTTAATAAATTTATACATGGAAACATTATGTTCAGGTAATACAAAGTTTTTAGAGGTATTAAAGTGTACAGGATATGGAATTTTATCAAAAAAATATAGAACAGAGGATTGTATATTAGTATTTGAAAATGAAGAAGTAAGAATGAATGATTATAATGTTCCAGATTTGTTTACAAAGATAATATCTCAAGGAACAATTAAAGCAATAAAAAAGATTTGATATGGGAGTTAAGTTATAACCAGACCATTATTAAAGTATTTACTTCCCGTCTCAGCCCACCCGCATATTATTAATATAAAATTCAAAATTAGTATCTATTATAAACAGGTACAGCAGATTTACTCCAATATGTAAGTATAGTAGTTATAGCACTAACATCTTGAGGAGTCATACCATTTAATATTACAATAATGTCATTTATAGAAGTATCAATAGTTTGTAGATCTGAATGTAAGGGATTTGTATTAGAGACTATATTATTAGTAGGAATTAATAAAGATGCAACACCTGTAGATGTATTAGCTGTGTTAGTACTTATGGTGTTTGTAGAACTAACTATAGAATTTGTGTCAGTGATTAAAGTATCTAAATCAGTGATTACAGTTCCTAATGAAGTATTCGTCGTTCCAACTCCTGTACTTATAGCAGTTAAAGAAGTATTACCAGAAGTTGATAATGTATTAGCAGTTCCTAATAATGTATTCATCGTTCCAACGCCTGAGCTTATAGCGTTCGTAGAACTATTTATGTTACCTGTGTTCATGCTTATAGCGTTCGTAGAACTACCTATAGCAGTTAAAGAAGTATTAGCAGTTCCTAATAATGTATTAGTCGTTCCAACTCCTGAGCTTATAGCGTTCGTAGAACTGCTTATATCGTTTGTAGAACTTTTTATAGCCATTAATTGAGTAATTAATACATTCAAATCCATTATCATTGTATTTTGATTTGAAATAATAGAGGCTAATTGAGAAGACGCATTCAAGGTCAAAGGACCATCTAAGTTAACAACCCCAGTTAATAAATTTAGAGAACCAGATAAAGTTAATGAACCAGATTGAGTAGACATTATATTATATAGTAAAAATTTTTTGTAAAAGTCACAGGGAGGGTACCAGGGTCAATGACCTGAATTAATTAATTTTTTTTTTATTTAGTTTTTCACCTAAGATATAATGGAAGCAGGAAGCAAGTCTCAGAGCAGCGCCAAGGTTGAGCGAAGCACGAAGGGAGTTAAGACGGCAATTAATTTTAAAAAACAAATGTTAGATAGATTCTTAAAACAGAATCCTCCATCAGATTTCAATGTTAACTTTTTAAATAATGCACTTAATGTTTATGAAGAAACTGGAGATGATAATGTAAGAGATATGATTGTAGAAAATCTAGAAGAAATGGACACATCTCAAAAGTATGTAGTATCATATAATCAAAATGGAAGAACTCACCACATCGCACTTAATCAAAATACAATTAGAACAGTAATTGGTAAGATGGATAGATTCCAAGCAAGTAGTACAAAGACATACGGATCAGATCAATTAGACAATTTCGATATTGATGAAATTACTGATTTTAAGATTGAGAAGATTGTAAAGACTAGACAGAATGATGGAGCATTCTTCCCATATTCAAATGAAACAACATTCGATTTAACAAGATATCAAATCTATAAACAAGGAGAAGATAGAGATGATGAACATTGTATTATGTTTGCACTTAGGAAAACAGAGAAGTTTACATCGGAAGAACTTCAACAAATTTGTTTAAAATTAGTAAGTAAATCATTCCCACGTAATAAACTTTCAGATATTGCAGATATTCTTAATTGTAGAATCAATCTTTCAACATACCTTAATGATAAAATTAATACAACAAATTATGGAAAGAATAAAGATAATATTATTTATTTGGGACTTTATGAAGACCATTACTTCATCAATGAGACATGTCCTATTCATTTGTATGCAGTACGTAACAGAGATAAATATTTAAATGATCCTAAATTAAATGAGATTAAGAAACTTGGAGGATCAGGTAAACCATATTATAACACATCATTCGAAAAGAAAACAATTCACATTATTAAGGAAATTAAAGAAACAAATGGATTCAAAATTCTATCATTCTCAGACTTTAAAAATAATGTAGATTATCAAGCTCTTAATAATAGATATAAGACATTTGAACTTATTGAAGATGATTGTGAATTCATTGAGACAAAATTAAAGACTAAATTCGAAGTAAGACCTATTTACTTTGCTGATTTCGAAGCAACAACAGATGGTAAATTCCATAATCCATTCATGGTATCTTGGGTATCAATTGATGATGATGGTGAGGTTCAGAACGCAGTAGGTGAAGACTGTACGAAAGTACTTTTAAATGCAATTCCTGATAATTCAATCATTTATTTCCATAATCTTAAATATGATTTCCAACATATCTTCAGACATTGTAATCTTACAGGAGATTGTGAAAAGGATGGACAATATTATAGTATTGATATTAGATTTTATAAGAAAAAGTTCACACTTAGAGACAGTTATAAAATGATTTCATCTCCATTAAAGGCATTTTCAAAGATCTTTTCATTAGAATGTAAGAAAGAAGTAATGCCTTATGATCTTTATACCAAGTCAAGTGTTAAAAAGTTGAGTATTGATTTACTTAAAGTAGAAGAATATTACAATAAGGATACTGTTAACGGTACTGCCACATATCAAGAATTCTTAAATGTAGCATTACCTTATATTACTATTAATGATAAAAATCCACTTAAAAGTAAATTCAGACATATTGAATATGCTACTTATTATTGTAATCAAGATGTGAGAGTACTTAAAGAAGGATTCTGTACATTTAGAAAGTGGTGTCAAGATGCCCTCAATATGGACATTATTAATTATCTTACACTTCCATCAATGGCTGATCAATATTTCATTAAAGAAGGATGTTATGATAAGGTTTCACAACTTACAGGTTCAATTAGAGCATTTGTTCAGGAGGCAGTAGTAGGAGGTAGAGTAATGACAAAGGATAATAAGAAGTGGCATTTGAAAGAAAAGATTCAAGATTTTGACGGTGTTTCACTTTATCCGTCAGCAATGGCAAGACTTCCAGGATATCCAATTGGAGTACCAAAGATTGGTATTAATACAGAGGCTGATTATTATGTAGTTGAAATTAAGGTTAAATCAATTGAAAAAGAAATGGATTGTCCTACATTCTCATACCAAAATAAACAAGGTATTAGAGTATGGGATCATTCTATTCCTGAAGATAATATTATTGTTGATAAGATAACTCTTGAGGATATGGTTACTTTCCACGACGCAAAGTACGAAGTTATTCGAGGAGTATATTGGGATCAAGGATTCAACTCAAAGATCACTGAACAGATTAAGGAAGTATTCAATCTTAGACTTAAATACAAGTCAGAAAAGAATCCAATTGAAGTCATTTTCAAGCTTCTTATGAACTCTGCTTATGGTAAAACTATTATGAAACCATCAGATGATACAAGCATTTTCAAAGCAGGAAAAGAAGCATTTGACAAATATTTACAAAAAAATATTAACATGATTAAGTCATATGAGGAATATCCTAATCAAGATCCTAAATGGCATTCTTTCAAGATTAAGACATATGTTTCAATGAACAAACATGTTAATAGAGCACATTGTGGAGCTATGATTCTAAGTATGTCTAAAAGAATTATGAATGAAGTAGTATATGCAGCTAAACTTTCAGACTGTCCTATTTACTATTCAGACACTGATTCTACACATATTTTAGATGATAGAGTTCAACCATTAGCAGATAAGTATCAAGAAATTTATGGTAGACAACTCATCGGTAAACAACTCGGTCAGTTCCATTGTGACTTCGCTAACGATTGTTACGCAACTGAAACTATTATTGTTGATAAGAAGATATATTGCGATAGATTAAGTGACGGAACATTCCATTTCAGATGTAAAGGAGTATCAGGAAAGTCTATTGAATATGAAGCTAAACAAAATTATGGAGGAGATATATGTGCAGTATATGCATCAAAAAAAGAGATTGAATTTGATCTATTATGTGACAATCAAGTAAAGTTTGAATTCATCAACGGACAAGGAGTTATGTCAAATAAAAAATTTACAAGAAAGATTCATTTCTAAGTATGTATATACCAACTGGTAAAGAACTTAAAAATTATAGAGTTGTTAGGATACTTGCAGGCGATAGAGAAATAAAATTTTACTTTAAAATTACACCAAAGACATATGGCAGTTAACATGGAGAAGCGCGGACCGTTCTTACATGGTAATGGTTACAAATTTAGTGTTGTTGATTTTGATCAATATAATAGTGCATTTTTATTTGAAAACCCTTATTTAATTCATATGGAAACAAGTACAGTACAGAATCCTAGGTATATTTGGGTAGTGTGAATGATAGTGTGAACGGTAATGTAAATGATAGTGTGAACGGTGTTATAAATATTTAATAAAGATTCACATAAAAATTCGAATAGAGATATAATGAGTAATAGCGGTAATGGTAGTGGTAACGGAAGTGGTAACAATAAAGGAATATTCACATTCGGATACGGAACAGCTATTAAACCGCATGCAAATACATGGAGAGTATTAATAATAGGACCATCAAATAGTGGAAAGACGACATTATTTGGAAATATCATACCAATGTTTCCCAGACCGATTAAGAGTATTACATATATTGCTCCTGAATCTAGTCAGAAGGATGAAGCTCCTCAGAAACTGAAAGAAATATGTAAGAAAGTAGAAATTAAATGGAATGCTGTAACTCCTGAAAAGTTAGTTATGCCCGATACAGAAAAGCCTGAAATTGTAGTATTTGATGATTTATTTAGAGTTAAGACAGTGGAACCATTAGTTGATGAATTTGCTATCAGAGGTAGACATGAAGGTAGACATGTTGTTTATATGACACAATCTCCAGCTTATGTACCTAATAGTATAAAAGTAAATAGTAATTATGTGATTTTGCATAAAGATTTTTTTAATGATGACACATTTCACAAATTACATTTACAAGATCCACTAAAGTTTCCAGGTCAAGAACAAATAGACCCTAGAGCAAATTTTCATATATTCAAAGCAGGTAAATATGAACAACCTTTCATAATGCCTAATTGGAAAAATTCAGGAAATGTACTTAAAGTGTTCAGATCTGTACACGGAGGTAAGAGTAAGGGTACATATGTTAGAGTTAAAGAAGACGCATCAACAACTGAAGTAGTTAAGAAGGGGATAGAAGCTGCAGGTAATAAAGATATAAACAAAGCTGATATATATGTACGTAAACCACTTAATGATAATTTATCTCATAACACGTTCGGTAAATTATTAAATAAAAAAAATAAGTTCTTTTAAAAAAATTTTTTGTTTAATATATAATGTCTAAAAGTGTGAAGATTTATTATAAGCCTCATAATCTACTGAATGTTGAAGAAACTTCAGATTGGGATCGTTCCCACATGGCATCCTTTTATGCAGCAAATTGTGATATTTATACAAGTGCCAATACATTCGATACTAATAATACTAATAAATCAGGGAAAGTTAATGGACAGGTTTTTACATTTATTGATCCTAGTACATGTGAAGCAGCATCTCCTGTTAAATCATCCATTGGTCTTCTATCTACATTTGCTTGTAGTTATGCTATTATAGATCTAGGAACACCAGCTCCCACATCTGCAGCACTGGTTACTAAAGTAGGTGTTACCCCTGATACTACATTAGAAATGGTCGCTCATGGATTTATTTCAGAAGCAACACCTGTATTTAGTTTACCTGGAGGAGGTCATCCTGGACTTCATTTTGTTCATTTTAAACTAAATTCAGGACAAGATTTTGTATATGGACATTATGAACAATTAGGTACCGAATCAGCTGCTCAAAGATTTAATATTCTAACAGCAATTGGACAAATGAGAGATTATGCTAATGGTGTAGGTGCTCCCTTTATTTTTATTGTAAATTCTGCTTACAATCCTGAATCACTTAAGAGAGATATTAGAACACAATTTCCTACTTTCAGTGTATATCCTCCCAATAGAGCTATTACTCAATGTCAGTTGACTGATTTTGTAACTTTAGCTATTCAGAATAGAAACATAATTGTAACAAATGGAATTGATGTAGATATGAATATCATTCCTCCACAAACTCCTGTACCATATGCATTCGATGAACAAAATGCTATTATAGTAACGCTTAAAAATCTTAAAATTGGACAAGGATCTAGTGCAAATGCGACTTGTGTTAAAGATTTTAATTTACAACCTAGAAATGTTATTTTACAAGAATTTTAAAAGATATATATAATGTCATTCACAGAACAACTGAAAGACGCATTACGAATAATGGTAGAACGTAAACGAGGAAATTATAACAATAATTGGTATAGAGAAGCTTCACATTCAATGCCTACTCCTAATAGATATCATCAACTTGGTCCAAATTATCAAGATTATACTCAAGATCCATATCCTTATAAAAACCGAACTCCTTGGGATTATGGTATGAATCGAGGATCTTATCATCATAGAGATATGAATTATAATCCTGATAATGACAATGGAAATAATGATTATACACCTCCTAGACCTGGTAATGGTGTTAATGGCAATGGAAAAAAAAAAGTCAAACGAAGGAAGTGAACATGAAAGAGGTAATGGAAATGGGATTTTTAGGTGAAGATAGTGAACCTATTTCTAATGATTTAATTGAATCTTACGGAATACCAACTTATAGTGTTGAAGAATATGAGGATCTTGTTAATAATGATGAAGAACCTGAAAGAGCTATTTTAAACTTAGATTGGAATACTGGTACTCATTGGGTAGGAGTAATAAGTCGTAAAAATATCATTTATTATTACGATCCTTTTGGAGTAGGATATAATTTAAAAATAAATAAACCTATAATATTTAATCAAATAAAAGACCAAGAACTTAATGAATCTAATTGCGGTTGGAGAAGTTTATATTATGTGTTGAGACACTGAGATATAAGATTTATTTGTATAAATTATTTTTTGTATATATATAATGTCTGCTCAGAAGAAATGGAATTTACAAACGTTCAGTGCAACTACACGAATCTTCGGATCTAATAGTACTTACACTCTAACCTGTGCCGGTCAAAATAATTTTGTTAATTTAAATCAAGCTGACATCGTTCTTTCACTTAGTGTTGTAGGATTACCTAATAATGCAACTTACTCGATTGGTAGACCCTCAACTACATGGATCAATCAAATGAATGTTCAAGTAGAATATATTACTCCGGAAGGTCCACAAATTGTTAATTATAACGGTTATAATAATAGAGGAATTGCAGCTAATGTTCTTGAAACTCTCGAATATTCTGCTTCAAAATACTCTCAATACGATCCTATTGAATTTCTTAGTCCACAAGCTGGTCTTACTACTACTGATTTTGAAGTACTTATCCCTTTGAAATTTTTAGCTGATGCTGCTTATGATGCTAATCTAGTTAACATTGATCATATTACATTTAATATTACTTTTATTAGTCAAGCTGAGATTTTCACATTCACTTCCGGTAATCCGGTTGTTAATTGTAATCATTTAGATATCAAGTATCCGTCATGGATTGTATCATCTCCTGAAGTTATCCCTGCTGAACTTAGAGAAATTCCTAATAGACAAGTTTATGTACAAAATGCTGATTTAATTCTCGGAGCATCTGCTGTTAATACTCAAGTTGCTGTTCCTTTCCCATGTAGTGTACTTTATTATTTCTTTATTTCCAAAGATAGTAATTATAACATGAACCCTAACCCTCTTTCCGTTGTTACTAGTCATTCTTTAACATCTATGGGTGAAGTATTTCCACTTATCTCTAACTATGGAGCTAACTACACTCCTGGAATTTCACAAGTTGGTATTATTAGACATTATATGGAACTTATGGATATTAGTGGTAAAGATAAACCTGAGAATAATAGTGTACTTAGTTTCAATGAATGGTTTAATAATAAGAGAATTTATTGTATCGAGGTTGGAGTAGAACAACAAAATGGTCAAAACTTTAACTTCTCTTCAACATTTGCTCAACAACTTGCACAGGCAGCTACTTGTGTGATGGTTTTCCTCGGTAGAACACATATCTAAATTTTACTCAAATTTTTTATTTATTATATATGATGGATTCTTTAATGCCTGCTCCGATGTATACTCCGAGAGGTCCTACTGGTTTTGGTAGAGATATAATCTTCGGATCAATGGGTAGAACAACTGAACCAATGCGTGCTAATATTAGTATTACTAATAATAGAAGAAATCGAAGTGCAAATGGCTATGGTATGCGCTCAAAAATGTTTAATAGAGCTCGTCATACGGAAGGTCAAGGTTTCTTTGACACTATTTTAAATATTGGAAAAAAAGTATTACCTGCTATTGGTAAAATGTTCACATCTAGTCCCATTGGAAGTGTTATCTCAAAACTTATTCCTCAAATTCCTGAAATTTTAGAACGTGCTTCCGGTAATTCTGATGTTGATCCTATGATTAGGAAACTATTAGAAATAACTCAGGATCCTGAAATTAAAAGACTTATTGAAGAATTGACTAATTCATCTTCCGGTTATACTACTACTACTTATACTTAATTTTTAAAAAACTTTTTATTTATAATATAACATGTATAACAATAGAAATGATAATTTAACACATGTTCCTTTAAATTTACCAGATGATAATCAAAGTTTCTCTTTTTTAATTCCTTCTAATACATCGAATTATACTGTAAATTTTGGTACTAATGTTCCACTTAATAAAGATTATTATAGATGGGTAAGTGACGTAACATTTAGAGTAGATGGTGGTGGTATATATAATCTAGAAAAACTTATAACTGTTGCCTGGAAAGATGGTAGTGGTGATCATTTTGTTGAGATGGGTCCTGGATTTTATGATATTTCTGATATTAATTCTGCTTTAGTTGGATTATTAAATATTCCTTTATCTGGTCTAAATTCTCACATGGCTATATTAGATCCTGGAGTAATTATTGGACATATTCCTGATGAACTTAAAGTTATTCTAAATTGGCCTAATACAGTCAATACTGGTTTCGTTCCATCGTCTGTTGTTGATATTATGTTAAATAAAGATTTAATTTTAGTTTATGCTAGTTGTGTAAAACAGTCTCAAATTAATAATAAAACAAATTTATGTTCAATTGCTATTACAGATACTAATTCTGTTACCATTGGTAATTTTCATTCAAAGACTCCCTTACTCCCACATATTGATAGTATAGATAGTGTTGTAATAAGGCTTAGAGATATTAATGATAATGAATATAAAATAAATTCGCCATTATTTTTAAATATTAAAATGTTGTTTTCAAAAAAATAATTATTAAATTACTATATTTTTTGTTTATATATATATAATGCCTAGATTAGTATTTGAATCTGAAGAACCTATTACATTCCACGATGATGAAGGTAATGTAATTGCTGAAACTACTGGAGGATTTATTCTACCTCTACTTGCTAGTGCTGCTGGTCCTCTTATTAGTTCTTTACTAGAATCTTTGACTGGTAAAAAGGCTGATAGTATGCAAACATGTAATGGAAGTGGTATGAGGTTGAGGAAAACTAGAGGTAAAGGTCTTGAACAAGAATTAATGTCCTATCTAGTTCCACATACCAATCAAGGTCAAGTAAGAGGTAGGGGTAGAACTGGTGTAATTAAACGTGGTAGAGGTCGTAAAGGTGGAGATATCTCAATGGGTGCTGAAGAATTTGATATTCCAGATGCAGATCTTGGCGGATTAGAAGATATGATGTCTGCTGCTATGAATGTTCAAGCATCTCCAATGAATTTACCCTCATCTATGCCTTCTGTTAGTGGTATTCATAGAAGTCCATTCTCTTATAATGAAACAACTTATCCTAAAAATGCTCAAGGCGGTCGTGCTAAACGAGGTAGAGCAAAAAAAGGAGGTAACATGGGTGGATTTGCTGTAGAACAACAGCAGAGTAATGATTATAGTGGTTTCCAAATGGGTGCTAGAGCCATGTTCCCTATTCGTGGAGCTGGACGTCGGCGTTAATATTATTTAAAATTTTAACTAAATTCTTATTTTTTTTCTTTAATCTTCTTTTTTCTATTATTAATCCTGCTACTGCAATAGTAGAAGATGCAATTGTAGTTGCTACTATTAATCCTGTTGCGAAAATTAGGATCATTATATTTTAGTGAACATCTTTTTGAAAAAAATAAAAAATTAATTCGGGCGCTACTCTGACTATGTAGGTATAGTCTCGAATGCTATGATCTCTCCTTTATTTAATAATACTTTTAGTCGATCAATTGGAGTTTTCTTCACATATGTTAATCCAATTCCATTATCTTGTTTGGTTACAAGTAAAACTTCGTAAGGATTTGATATTAAATTATCTAATGCTTTATTAAAATACACCTGTTTACGTTTATTAATTGTATCTTTATTATCGTTTATTTGTTTTAAAATATCAACAATCGTATTATCTCTACAATATTGTTTAAGTTCTGGCCATTTTATTTTTTCAATTAATTGCACTGTTGTAGCTAATTTTACCTCTGGGTGGTTAGAAAGATTCATTCTATCGTCTAATGATGATAATAATTTATGATTAAATTTGACATTATCTTCCTTTTTATTATTTTTAGGTGTTTTGGGTGCTGATTCTATACAAAATGAAAGAAAAAGTGTCACTAAAATAGATACAATTATGAATGAAACCACTCCGGTATTACTCTTGGCGCCACTTTGAGACATCTCTTACCTTGGGGAAAAAAGTTTTTGAAATTTTAAAAGTTTGAAAATGTTGGCGCGCTAACGAAATACTCAAAAAATCA
>Ga0302224_10001237_pt1 | contig 11126 bp, 10 predicted proteins | sample II_Palsa_E3_1_FD_193520 | JGI IMG/M metagenome (GOLD analysis project Ga0302224, IMG submission 193520) | Peat permafrost microbial communities from Stordalen Mire near Abisko, Sweden - II_Palsa_E3_1 | ecosystem: Environmental > Terrestrial > Soil > Palsa > Peat permafrost | place: Sweden... | reverse complement strand
CATCCGAGGTATCATCGAGAAGAGCGATAGAAACTTCCCAAACCAATTGGAGATTCAAAAATATGTCTTGAAGATCAGAGAGGAAGCTTTCAAAATTACGGCCATCCTTATTCTGCTAGGCAAAGAGCATTTGCTTGTCAGGCATTTCATACACAAGGAGCTTTTCGATCGCAGATTACCCCTCACGGAAAGTGATCTCCAGGGCATGGAAGAAAATGCGTCCTTTACAAATGAGTTCATTCTCCAGCAATATATGGTGCTCGCACCTCACTTCCGAAAGGGAGCCATCCATCGGGCGCTAGATAATAGTTACATTCTACCTTTTGTAAAAGACGATCCAGTTACAGGTGCCGAGGGTGCCTTCGGTGTTGTTTCCAAAGTTGAGATTCACACCAATCATCAAAGTATAGATGTCACGACTAAAAAGGTACTCGTTACACCCTTCCTTCATAACAAATTTGACATTTCCTAACAGACCACAGCCTGTGCTGTTCGCCAGGAAGGAGTTTAGGCTAGATAGGACAACTGAAGCCGAATTCCAAGCCGAGAAGGACGCACTGGAGCTCCTTTTGGAGCTAAAACACGAAAACATTATCGAGCTGTTTGCAACATACGCATACGGCCCTCATTTCAATCTACTAATGCCGTGGGTGGATCTTACACTATTCAACTACTTAAGGAGTGCGAAGCCACCCATCAATTTGACAGAAAAGGTGGCTTTGTTCGAAGAAATGGCCTGTGTAGCTTCTGCACTCGATGCGATTCACAATTTTGAGATTGACAAAGATGGCATAAAACTTGCGCTTATGGGTTGCCATCACGATCTCAAACCCCAAAACATTTTGGTACAAGGAACAAAATTTCTGATAGCCGACTTTGGTCTTGCTCGATTCAAGGAGTTAGACCAACAATCAGAGACCAGATGGAAGTTGGGAACTAGGACATATGGACCTCCTGAAGCTGGCTCGGGTACCAAAGTCAGTCGACCTCATGATATATGGTCTTTCGGGTGTATCTTGAGTGAAGTTGCTACGTTTGCACAGCTAGGCCCTACTGGTATAGAGGGGTTTGTATCTCACAGAACGACTAAGGTCACCCCCGAAAGTTCAATCGAAAAAGATTACTTTCACAACAAAACCTCCGTGAAGCCGGAGGTGTTAGAATGGCTTCAGCACCTACACGAACCAGTAACAGACACCATCATGCCTTCTGTCACAACTCTTGTACGCAGATTACTGGATCCGAATCCGAGGACCCGACCAGGAGCAAAATTCGCCCAGGAAGCGTTAGCGAAAATCGTAAAAGTCTATGGAATAGACAAAATTCACGATATGCCTGAGAAAAGAACAAGAGAAAACGATAACCTTCTTTCTACAAATGAAGATGGGAAATATCTCATTCCAACTGGAACAGAGCCAACTAACGCTTCCCATCTACCCAATGAGAAAAGCATTAGATACGTGGAGGATTCTTCTTGGCCTTTGATTCATGTCGCAGCAATGAGAGGGGAACAGCAGACTGTGCACAGAATTCTGACTCTTGAACATCCTCATGCCTCTATAGCTTCCAACCACGAGGGAGATACAGCTCTACACACTGCGGCAAAGTACGGTCAAACAGGTGTCGTCGATACAATATTAAAGTTCAACGCTGGCCATTCACTTCACTCCAATATGGCACTGAGGAAAAATGCTTCGGGGAGGACCCCGCTGCATTTAGCAGCAGAGAACGGAAATAAGGACTGTGCAGTCAAGATCAAGCAGTCGATGCCGGATATTGATCATGTGCGGGATCTACTTGAGGAGAAGGACGATTTCGGCAAGACCCCATTGAATTTGGCTCAGGAGAACGGGCATGACTTTATGTTGGGATGCTTGTCTTCGGCAGCATTTTGTTATTGATCTTCATTGCGGGGCTTGAACATACATTTGTCTTCCTTTTCAGCTATAGCTAGATGCATCTTTTAATTTGAACTAAGGTATAAGTTTCGCATTCTTTCCTCCCATGCAGCTGTGTTAGCGAAAGCTGTAGTTATATCAGTCTCGTCTTGAGACTGCATATAATGATCCCAGTCGTTGCGATGCAACCGTTCTGGGTCGATATGCTTTCCTAAGCTAGGAGTCAGAGTATTAGGAGGGGTTTTGAGTTCTGAACCAGTGCGTGCCTCGTGGTCTCTCAACAGCTCTATGATCTCCTCAAGCCTTTTCTCCGAAATTCTTTTGCCTTCTACTCCAAGTTTGGAGGATCTCTCAGGAAGTTCAAACCTTGAATCATTCTTAAGAAGGAATCCCTCCAGAATCTTGAAAGCTTTTCCCAAAGCCGTATCAACACCTTCACCGCGGTGATTCGGATCAGCGCCAGCTTCCAGAAGCAAAGAAACTGCTTCAAAATTGACTGCCTCGACTGCATGATGAAGAGCAGTCTCTCCCATGATATCCAACGTGTTGAGAAGTTTATCGTCTTTGAAATGGTCAAGGAGAATGCGAAAAGCCCTTCTATAATCCTTCGTCAGAATTGGTCGATGGAATGACTGGAACTGTGCCGCAAGCACATGGAAGACAGTCGCCTTCTTCTCTGGGACTGCAGTGAGTGGAATTGCATCTGGGCAACGCTCAATTAAATAAAATATTGAGCTGGCCCGGACACCCGTATTGGATTCTAGTATGCGACAAATGAGAGTGCTCATTCCTCCTCCCTCAATTGACTTCAACTCTGTTGTCATAATTGAAAGCCGTCTTCGATTATCAGACTCTAATATAGCATCAGCTGTTCTCAATGCCGAAGTCACAACAGCGACCCCAAAGGCATCCAAACCATCATCTATTTCATCGTATGGACTCAATCTGCTTTTGAGTAGCTGTTGAACAAATCTTGGATCATTGACGGATGCGGCAGCTTTCAGCAATTTTTGAGCTTCGTCTTGCGCTTTTGGCCCGACCTTGTCATATATTCTCATGTACCCGAGAAAGCTGGAGTATTGGCTTTGGAGGATAAGATTGACAAGAGGCTCTATTGGCAGATCGACGTCTTCTGCGAATATGGATTGAAGCGGAACAGTATCTAGGAAGCAATCTAGGAGGCTTGCGGGCCATGCTTGAAGTATCACAGAGACCAAATCGTTGGTAAACTTTGCGTCCGCCGTCCTCGCTGAATGTTCTAAGAGTTCTGTAATACACTCTACCCTCTTTTCTTTCCAAGACGCTCCGAATTGAAGCATGTGAAAGAAGATTGGGATCTCCATGGTTCCAATGCGACACAAAGACAGTAAATCGGCGTCTTTGCAGCGAGGAAGCATGAGTCTGAGTGCAGCGTGAAAATTCAGAGCTGCCGCTGCTTGGATTGGTGTCTCGTTCCGCGAGTTTTGAGAAGTAGGGCTCGCCTCGTGTGAAAGCAAAGCTTTTACTGCAGCTATGTTTCGTGCCGTTACTGCCCAATGCAACGGTGTTCCACAAAACCAAAGAGGTGTACAACTCTCATATGTCAATTGCTGCGATTTTGATCTAACTTCAATTGTCGAGGTCGAACACAAGAGCAGTTCGCAGACACTGGTTGCTTCTTCGTCACTTTGAAAGGCCATTATCCAATGTAACGGGACAGCGTTCAACTCGGTTGCAATGGTCGAGTCAGCTCCGTTAGCAAGCAGTATTTGAATTGTACTGAGACACCCAGAGCGGCATGCCGCCAGCAGTGCCGTTTCTCCAAGATCGTTTTGGGCGTTAACAGGATGTTCGAACTCTCTGCATAGATACAACACGGTTTCAGGATATCCTGTAGCAGCAGTCAAGTGAAGAAGAGTATCTCCATAATGGTCATTCGCACGCACGTGACCTTTTGAGAACCCTTCTGCGCTCAACATTTCAATCAAAGACTGAAGATCTCCAACGGGCCAGATCTTGTCAGGGTGTTGATCTATCCAAAAGCCACGTCCAATGCCACGTTCACATCGCAAATAAACCTCTCTTGCAAGTGTATGAAGGGTTGGATACAGTGTGCGGAGGCGACTGGAAGCTTCAAAGGAGCCTTTCATCATGCCATTGTACAGCCAGGTTAAAGATGGCATGTCCGTAGGTATCTCCTGGACAGCAGACTCATACAAAGGTATGATTGCTGCTTGCGCTCTTGCGAGACCGTTCTCAGCCGCGAATCTCATCCATTTCAATGCTTCGGGCAGAGATATCTCGGTTCCAAAGCCATCTGCGTAGCAATAACTTAGCTCGAAGGCTGCCTCGCAAGCTCGGACAATCTCCATACTCTCGCCCAGATTCGTACATTCTCGCTCACTTCGCCTTGCAACCAGCATGTCAAATGTAAGGCTATCTGGTTCTGTGTCAATCATCGTCTTCTGACAGCAATGGTGGCATTTGTGTTCCTGTAGAGAGGAGGAAAGTTGTAGTAGGTCTGTCACAATTCGTCGTTTAACCTCATAGGGTAATAACTTGTCTTGTCTTCTATAATTATGCTCAAGAACCATCTGTTCTGTCAGTGATGTGGTTTTGTCAACTATCTCTTGAAACTTACACAATTGACAATATCTAGCGGCGACTCTCCAATGAAAGAGGGGGTGAATAGGCTTAATCTTTTGGAGACTTGAGGTGCAGTTTCTTGTGCTAGGTTCAACGTTTCCCTGTTCTAGGTATTAGCAATTTCTCAATAATTGAGTTTGGCTTTTCTCACACTTTAAAACCCTGGAGATCTTGGACCAACGACTTGACATTATTTCGCTGAGATGGTGATTGGCCGAGACTGGTACCGATAATCTTAACCAAGGGAAACTCTGCCAGTTCATCACGGACGGCGTATTGCAAGCACATGTCCACGAAATCCGACCTTAACTTTAGTTCCTGTATCTGCTTAAGAACTTCGATCGACGATAAGTCAGGATCAAGGTCAAAGATTGGCAGCGCCCAGAACGGGTTTTTTCCGTCCATACAAATCCGGAAGCATAATAAGCCAAACGAATACACATCCGCCGCAGGAGCCCACTCTTTGAGTACCGGACCCGATAATGTTTCAGGTGCCGACCAGATACGGGTACCAATTATCTTTACTGTGCTCTCATAATCGTCATCCAAAAGTGACGCACCAAAATCCGAGAGTTTAGCTTCGAAGCCATGATCGTTAGATGGAAAAAGTAGGACATTTTCGCTTTTTATATCGCCATGTATGATACCGGAATCATGTAAGACTTCAAGACCCCTCGCGACTTCTAAGCTAATTCGCCGTTTTTGGACCCAAGATAGTTCATTAGACGATTGGTAGGTACTCAAAGCTCCAAAGGCCGCATGCTCCATGACCAGGACGGGAGAGGGAATTTGATCATAGGGGTCTGAGCCCTGCATCTCCCATGCAATGCAGATGATATTGACAATATTCGGGTGAATCCTGATTTGTTGGTGTAGTAGGACTCGCAGTTCAAAGCACACCTTTTCGATGCTTTGTTTCTCTGCCCTCTCAAGCAGATATTGTGGGGCTTTCACTCGTTTGAGAGCTACAAGATCTCTGGTATTCTGACTTCTCCTAGATAGTGGAAAAGACAAAAAGCTTTCAGTAACTCTGAATGTAACACCTTCGCCAAGAATATCTTCTTCCATTGCTTCTGGTATCATGATATGATCGATGGGGAGTGGCTCGATGAATGCGGCAAAACCTAGATAGGTTTGTACCACTGTAGCTTGATCGAAAGTCGCTAGCGGGCTTGGGAATGGGAGAGCTCCGTGATATCTCTCGGAAAACAATGGAGGTGAAGATATTGCGAAGCCATTGGACAAATTGTCTAGTTTGTATAAGCGTATTGATAACCATGACACCGTCAGGCTCACCTGAATCTGTCCTCCAGCCATCTCCAACAGTATCAGCCTTTCCAAGGGCTAAGAAACTTGGCAAGGTGGTGGGACCATTTGAGTTGAGTCCATAAACTTTTAGTGGCTTTTGTCGTCGTGCACTCGCTATCCTTGCCAACAGTTGGTTTTGTATTCCGTTCGGATATTGTGGCTGTAGGAGGACAGATCCTGACAGCGGGGCAAGCTCTTCTTGCCTGATCGATGGGCTGGTAAATGGGAGCTCTATGTAATCATCGGAGTCAGACAAGTCTTCGCCCTCCATAGCGCAAGGCTGGGCAGAGGTATAACGGAGCTTTAAAACTATGTTTGCGTTCGAAGATTTAAACTCATGTGCGAAAGAAATGAAGTCGATTCCTCCAGTGTTCGAAATTGTAGCCTGCTCAATGTGTGTTAATCAGCAATTAGTCATCTGAGAAGTCACGTTCTCTCAAAAGTCGTGACTTTGATCCTCAGGTGCCAGACATTTGTGAAATTGCGAGGGGCATCACCGCATACAAGAGAATTACCTTATAAGGGCTCAGCCCCCTCGGGACCTAGTCCGAGGTCGCTTCGTTCTATGCCCCATGACTCTAGTCTAGTGATGCAAGGCTTATAAGTAAACTTTAACTATTATTAAAGTACTATTATATATAAGTAATAGAAGCTTCCAATTTATATTAACTTTGATAATAATAATAAAAATAATAAAAATCTAAGTTGTGAGAGCTACTGGTCTCGTGATTTTCGATCCCTCGGTGAAAGAAAAGTGGCTTAATCATCATCTCGTCGTTGACCCCAAACCAAGGTTTTGGGCACGAGTTTGACGATTACTATCCGAGGCATAACTACACTACCTATGCTGATCATAAGCCACAAATGTTATGCGTCTGCAAAAAGACCAAGGACATAGTTGTCGTTCAAGTCGGCTTTAACGAGAATAAACTATGGCAATTCGATGATTATAGTTGAGTGTCAACATGCTGTACTAGGCATAATGATAGCTTACGGCCTATGAACACGATACATTCGAGCCCGAACTTTGTGGTCCCACCAAAAGCATGCACATATTGTGATTGCAGTTAGTGGCAAAGCAACAACAGCATACACCCACAATTCTCTAGCAACTTGAAAAGATGACCGAGGTGTACCCAACTCTACCCACTGCATGTAGCCCATCCCAAAGAAAGTCTATGGATTGTGTTAGCAACAAGGTATTAGTACAGTGGATAAGGAGGGTGCTCACAGCAACAAAAGTCGCAGGGAGATAGACAAATGTCACAGATGTAATTATCTTCATGGTACTCGCATCTTGAGCCGTTCTGTTCGTCAATTCGATCATTCGCTCGCCTTCCGATCGCTGGTGTTCACCTAGTTGCTTCAAATCAGTTGCTAATTGATTCGCAAGCTGAATGCTTCTGAAATCGTGGATACGGTAAAGCTTAATCTGTTAACACAAAGAACAATGCCTGAGGATATCAGACCTACCAATGTTTCGATTCCATGAGCCCGTTTTATCAATGCTGTAATGTTCCTTTGACAGTTGATTGTCTCTTCTCGCACTTCATCCAAGCGATTGAACCAAGAATTTTCAACGCCCTTTGCCTTCAGGTTGGAATGCTGGCGCAAATTCTGCATCACAAGGTCTTGCAGCTTCTTTTGCAGCGACGAAATTACCTGAGAGTTGTACTGGAGCGCCGACAGAACTCGACCTAACTTTTCCTGAAAAGCTTGCAATTCCTGACTATCTTGAAACGTAACAGTGAAGTCATGGAAAGTATTCGCCTGGGCATTTTGGCCAACGGAAGACATTAAGCCTTTGTTTCTCTATTAAAAAGTCAGCTTCTGCAAAGTTTCGTAGTAGAAAAATGTATATACACACACTTTCCATATACTGGTGTTCCAGAAACTCAACGTACTGGGACCATCTCATGGATACTGCTGAGGTAAAAATAACATGCGATTCCAGAGCGGCTTCTGCGTGCTGAGACGAGGAGACAACAACCTTCTTCAGGGCATTCTGGATATCTACTGAAGGCTGTAAGAGTATCCATACAGGGAAGTCTCCGGAATTTTGATAGCCTTGGTAGAATCCAGTCTGGCGTATCGACCACGGATCTCTCAAAGCTCTGTCATGCTTTTGAGCATAATGAAGACTGTAGCTAAAGCCTGGTTCGTCAACGAAAATCAGGGTACGTAGCTCGAGATATAATTGTCTAGAGGAACATACTCCAACTAACATCTCGGATGCTTTCATATTTCAGACTACTCAACCGTCCATCATTGGGTCTAATTCGTGCCCCGTAGTCGAGAATTATGCTGAGAAACCCAGGGTGAACGCGGTAGAAGGTGCAAAGCTTCATAAGCATTTCCTCAGTGACTTGCAGATGACTCCAAGAATGCTTGCGATGAATGAACCTTTAGAGTCAACAAATAGACAAATAAGATCTTGCTGAAAATCATACACAATTTGAACCTGTTGCGCATCCTCCTGCAGTCATTTCAGCACTTTACAATAATTGTAGATAAATATTACTGACAGTGCCTAGATATCGATCCAGCGCAGCAGGGTTGTCAATTACAAGAGAAGTTTGTTCTACACAGGTCAGCAATAAGTATAGCAATACTCGCAATTCTCGTAGCTGTACCAACTGGAGTCAAGACCTGGACAGCAGAATTGCCAGCATTTTGGGTAAAAAGATTCGAGGCTGCTTCAGAAACACGATTCCTATTAAAATCCCACTCTACCTGGAAGCTTGTGGAGCTACCCAGACATGCCGGATAGGTCTCCCATCCCTCCACAGTCTTTCGTTTGATTGTTGCTGCCATGAAACTATAGAATGCGAACTTCGCAGAATTGATGCATTGAACTTTGAATCAAGGCGGGCATGGATTTAAAGCTTTGCCTCCACAGGCTGCGCTGGCTGTGCAGACGCCACTCAACATCTGATTTGATGAACGTCACTAGATGGTTACGTGATCAAAGTCTGGTACTGTGCTACGATGACTCCTGTCCTCGGTCTTAGAATAATGCGCGATAATTGACTGAGATCTCGATATACAATCAGAACTGCCCCCAGAAGCATTGAAAATTCGTGATTTAACCCCACTTACACCATGGTCCACACGTCATCACCTGGTGGACTAGATTCCAAAAGAAATTCGCTGTTGCTCTTCCCATTCACTTGCTTGCCCCTTCCATTCCCTTCAAGTTCTCCGAACTCTCATTGCTTTGACTAGCATTACTTCTTCTGAGCTTCTATAATCTCGTCCTGCTGACAAGTCAGAAGGTGGCGGTGGGTATGATGCAAATCTCATACCAAAGACAACTCCCTTGGGACTGTCACTTTGAACTCGTCACATTGAACCTAATAAAAGAACCCAATTAGTTGGAAGCTACAGGTGAAACAAGTCACGCTCACACGTGATCTACAACCAGGAAGAAGGATGGAGGACAGAGGAGGAGAGATAATTTGATCTTACCGAAATAGAGTATTGTCCATTACCAAAAAGAGATTTCAGAAGCTCCTCCAACTTCTCTTCCTCGATATATCTGTTGGAAATCGTTTGGACGAGCATAGCCAATGAGAATGAATTGGTTTTGATGTGCTTGTTGCTAGTAGAAGTCCATAAAATTAATCTCAAGCCGAGGTGAGTTTATTTTGATGAAAAAAATCAAATTTCTGGGAGGACTTCTGGTCTTTGTTCCCTCAAGACGAACAGACTGATTATCATGAGCGAGCAGCTGTTGTTTTAGGCAGCAAGAAACCGATTGTGCCTGATATCACTTCAAGATTTCATTGGGCGCGACAATCATCAACCCCGCTATTTGTACGACATCAGATTCAAAGTGACCTTGTTCTTCGATCTTGAGGCATACGAGAGAGTGACAAGTCAAAATGTCCGCAAGCCTAAAGGTCAGGCCATCCCTCGTGAATGCGGTCGACGAAACTTTGAACAAGCTCCTTCTTCTTGAGACTTTCATAACGAATCCTATAGACACCTTTCAACATGGCCTTAAATTCATGCTTATCTCGGAGTCACGAAGACTACAGAGCTGGGCGAGAACGATCGGTCATGGGCAAGAAGATGCGTTGCTTCAGCTCCTCAATCACATCGCAATGCTTGTCTCCCAACTTGAGGATATACAGAGGTAATTCAACCACACCTTTCAAATAGAAAAATGATCATCCTTCAAACTTGGCTGATACTTAAGAAGGAATCTTCAACAGCAAAACGCAGCGAATGGTATAGAAGAGCTACAGGCAAAGGCCTTGTGGCTTGTCCACCGAATGTCACATCTTTGCTCTCAACTTTACCAGCTTGTTCCAACCGTCCAAGATCAACGTCTAGCTGACGAGCTACGCCTAGCCAAAGTCAAGGATATTTCGTCCATGATGAATCTTACTCCCGAAAATGGCTCTTCTAAGTCAAAGTCGACATTTTATCAAGCCTCCGAGGAACAGAATCAGCTTGCAACTAGAATCAAGTACATGAATTTGACCCAGTCAGTGCAGACATCTGAAGCCCAGAATCTCTCTGTTGCAAAAGCAAACGTCGTTCCGGCACCGCTTCTCCGTAAAAAGTTACTTGTCAATCGCGAGCCGGAAATAAATGTGTTTTCTGAGCGCAGTCCCCGCGAAATGGCCGTTTACGAGGGTCAACGAGTCTTCGTTGAATGGAAACAATACGATGCAGAGAAGAATGTTGGTCGTGAAGGCATGGAGATCTCAGCCCGAATCCAGAACTTGGCGACACATCTACATGCCTCTAAACCATCCGGATTCCGAGCCCTTGACTGCCTAGGTTACTTTGAAGATGATAGTACTGATCGCTATTGCTTTGTGTATAAACTGCCTCCTGGTGCGCATCCTCGAAAACCACCTACTTCGCTTTTGTCTTACTGGGCGAGCAAATGGCGGCCGTCGTTATCAAGTCGCCTTGTGTTGGCAAAACAAATTGCCAACTGCCTATTCGAGCTTCATACTGCTGGATGGCTACACAAAAGCTTCTGTAGTGAGAACATCGTCTTCTTCCCCAAAGCGGAGCAAATGCCACGCACTTTGGAGCAACCATATCTTGTTGGTTTCGAGTACGCCAGAAAAGCGGGGCCAGACGAGCTCTCAGAGGAAATTGCAGCGTACGTATAAATATCGCTACAAACATTTTGGATCATGGTTGCTGACAAGTATATCCCATTTAGAGATCCCATCGCTGACATCTATCGCCATCCATACTGTCATTCCTTCCCCACAACACGTTTCAATCGTCGATTTGAATATTATAGCTTGGGAATCGTGCTTTTAGAAA
>Ga0302224_10001233_pt1 | contig 11138 bp, 10 predicted proteins | sample II_Palsa_E3_1_FD_193520 | JGI IMG/M metagenome (GOLD analysis project Ga0302224, IMG submission 193520) | Peat permafrost microbial communities from Stordalen Mire near Abisko, Sweden - II_Palsa_E3_1 | ecosystem: Environmental > Terrestrial > Soil > Palsa > Peat permafrost | place: Sweden... | reverse complement strand
AAAGGAAATTTTATCGACATACTGGACTTCCCCTTTCCGCAAAGCATGATCGACTCTGATGGATATTATTATGGGGAAATTACTGTTACCCTTGTTACAACTCCTATTCTGGAAGTTTCCCAGGGCGCTGAATATTGCCAGACAAACATCGATGTCATGATTGGAACCTACGATGATAAAATCGAGCGGGACACTTCAAAGACAACAATCAAAAATGCAATTGGTGCGGAAGGAAGGCAGAATATACTTGCAACAGCCGTTTATAGCAGAAATGCTGCAAAAGATGTAACGTCTCCTTTCGCTACGGAAAGAATGTTGGTTTCCTATGGAGACAAATACCAGCCCGTAAAGAAATGGAGTGTTAACCTGGATGATTTTACCTATACGAATAAAGAGAAGTTTTAGTCGAGTGCGATTATGTTCACATTTGTAAAGGTAGAAAGAGAAGATGGGCCGACTTTGTTATAAAATACTGAAATATAGACCCTTAACTGTACAGATTCGTACTAAAACGTAAGGATCACTTCTAACGGTGACTCTTGCCTGCGGACCGGACGGACTCGAACCCGCGACCTCCTCCTCCAGGCAAAAGAAATTTAACAGGAAGGAAACTGAGGGCGGGATCCGAAAAAATGGGGTGAAAAGTCTTTGTGACGTCGAAATAACTGGAATTTTTAAGCCCCTATCCCTTTACCCTGGTCCATACATCTTTTCCAAAGGCGAGTACTTCGGTGATGGCGCCGGAATCATCTTTTTTAAACTTGAGGGTAAAATTTCCAAATTCATTGACAAATATGAGGGCGCCTAGTGGGATAAACTGGGTTTCCTTTCCATCCCAATCTTGTTTTAGGGTAATCCCTTTTTCTTTAGCCGTGATTTCTATAAAGACATCTTTGCCGTCTTGGTTACGCATGGTGTATTTTCCTTCCAAAGCCTTAAGATCTTTTTGATCTACAGGAACCGGCTTGATCACGAGCGGTTTATAATCTTTTGCACGCTTCCAAAGATCCTTATCCATGGCCAATACCTCGGTGATGACGCCGCTATTGTCTTTTGTGAATTTTAGCGGGAAATTGCCATCGGAGTTCAAGAATTCCAAAGCGGATTGGGGAGTAAATGATATTTCTACTCCATCCCACATTTGCCTTAGGATCAAACCTTTTTCGGTGGCCGTGATATGGATAAAATCATCCTTACCCTGTTGAAACTGAAATTGGTAATACCCTTCAAATGTTTTCAATTGCTGTGGATTAATGGTGGTATCCGTCCGGGTGAAAGGGATAAAGGTTTCCGTCTTATCCCAGACCTCCCTTCCACCCGAGGCTTGCTGGGTCACGATTTGATTCCTGTCTGTGGAAAACTGAAGCGAAATTTTGTGGATCTGATCAAAGAAATACATTTTTTCCTTGGGTTCCGCGCTAAAGGATTTATGATTCCAAAGTTGCTCGATGTCAAGCGCTCCATCTTTTGAGCCCACATGCAAAAAGATCCTTCTATTGCTTCTTGACCGGTAATACCCTCCAAAGGAGTTTAATTGCTTGGGTATCCAGCCGCCATCGGTTTTTATCTTTGGTATAAGCCTGATTGAGGTCCGGGCTTCCAAGGGATGAATGACCAGATAGCAGAATAAAACTGCTGGAATGACAAGTGCATATTTGTATAAATAGCGTGATGGGCTAGGCCTGGAGTTCATCATTTTGATCCGGTGCTTTAGTTTGGATGAATTAAATAGGTTTACTAAAGGAGGCGCCGAAGGGTTTACACAATTGACCAGCGTCAGCTGGTAATTTTTCCGGTCAAACCCGTTTTGCAAGACGCAGTCATCGGCGATATATTCCAAATTGAGTTGAACGGCTTTTTTCAACCCTGATACCAGTGGATTGATCCAAAAAAAGACATGCAAAAGTTCGGCAAGCAGCATATCGATCGTATGCCATCCTCGCATATGGGCATTTTCGTGGGCGATAATTTGGCGGTATTGGTCCGAACTATAACGGGCGCGATTTATAATCAAATAACCAAAGAAAGAAAATGGGGGAAGCTCCTTTTGATCTACTAGCGTAATGTCAGCATCTGTCAATAGGGCTTTGCTTTTTTGTAAAAGGATCAGCAGCCGACCAAACTGAATCACATATCTACCTAGTAATATACATGTAATGAATAGATAGATGCCCACAGAGATCTGAACAAGGGTTAGGCCGGATATAAAATGGGAGAGGGTAGGGCCACTGCTGACAACCTTCGGGTCAATATGGCTAAGCAGGGGCAAAGACGCTCCTGCCGCTGCGCCATAAAGGCCGTAAAATGGATTAATGGCCGCTATGGGCTGTTGAAAAGAAGGGATCTGTGCGAAATCAAAGACTGGAAGAAACGGCAACACCAGGGAGAAGATCATCGTGCCCAGAAGGAATATCCGGTTTACCTTAAAAAAGGTCTCGTTACGCAACAAAAGAAAATAGACGAGGAAAAGTACCGAAATCACGAGATTGACTTTTGTCAGATAAATCAGCAGCGCTTCCATGTCAGATTGGTTTTCTTGTTTTGGAATATTTTAGCCTTTCTTGCTCTTGGTCATATTGCCCACCCTTTTAGAGGTATTTTTATTTTCTTTTTTTTCTATCATTTCTATAATTTCCCTTAGCTCATCAGGAGACACTTCTTCCTCCTCCACAAAAAAACTCACCATGTTTTTCATCGAATTACCAAAAAGTCCCGCCAGTAGTGGCTTGACAAATCGGTTGGTATAATCTTTTTTGGAAACCGCCGGGGAATACCTGTAGGTGGATCCAAAATCCTCATAGGAAAGAAAACCTTTGTCTGCCAGTCGCTTCATGGTCGTGGCCACGGTATTGATATGCGGTTTGGGATCTGGTAATGCTTCCCGGACATTTTTGGCAAAGACTTTTTCGAGTTTCCAGACTATCTTCATCAGCTGCTCCTCTTTTTCGCTTAAACGTTTCATGACGCAAGTATAGAACTATTGCTGTAAGTTATAAACTACAAGTGTAGTTTTAATGAAAATTTAACAAGGCTCGAGCTTGGAAACTTAAGCGCAAATTCCTCTCTAAATCCATACGATTCAACAGAAAAGAAATTCCACATCTTAATTTCCAATTTCCTTGCATGTAATTATCTCTCGTCTACTTCATCCATGCGTTGGATCAGTTTTTCTGTCAGCTGGTCTAAAAAGACGGTCCTGCTTTTTTTCCGAAGCCGGATTTCCTGGAAACAATTATAATAGTTTCCCAGTTCGACCTGGAATACTTCCTGCAAGTAGGTTGCAACCTCCTTAATACCTGCCGCACCGTTATTGAATGCGCCATAGGATTGAAGGGAATATATGATTTCTATTAAGGCGGCTTTTGGGGCGGTCCATTTCATGGACTTTGGGTATTTCTGTGCCAGGGAAGGTTGCCTGGCCTTGTTCAAGTGTTTTTCTAAGGAATCTTTTAGATAAACAGCAAGCATCTGATTGGCGAGAATTTTTGATACCTGCCTATCTCCCTCAGTGGAGAATGAATGATCTATATCCGGATAAAAACCCTCAAGACTTAATTCCCGCTCGCGTTTATATCTTAAATAATAGGCAGAATCAAGAGAAGTTGACCCACTGCGATAATATTTGTAAAACCCCAGATTGGCATCAAAAAAAGCCTTTATCGCCTTTAATTCCAACTCTAGAAAATTTTGAATATCATGATCATTACCGACAGGAAGGGACAATTCAATAGAATAAATTTTTAGGAAATAATGAAGATGACAAAAAAATTGAGGCTTGATATTTTTAAAAAACTGAATTTCTTCATTTTCGCTATCGAAAGCGTTGGACAAAACATATTCTCGCAATTTATCTGTCACTTCTTTAACTATCAAAACGCAGGATTTTATTCGATTCCCTACCTTTTGAACTTCTTGTTCAATGTTTTCAAGTTGTTCAAGAAGTCCTGCATATAGCGCCTCAAAAGGTTCAGGCATTGATATTGTTTGTTTATCATTTTGCATAGATTGTATAAAATTACTAACGCCAGTACCAATGCGGAGTTATCAATTGATAAGAACTGAATTTTCAAATGAGAAGAAGTCATTTTTTCTGCTAAGCTTTTAATGCTGTATCTAGGAAGAAAATGTCAACCATAATTAGAAATCCAATCAATAAGTTTGGAATAAAATCATGGATCGCGGGAGTCTCCGGTGGTTTGATATTGAAGAATATGACAGCAAATACATAGAGAAAGGAATTTGATGCTCCAATAAGAATGTAAATGAAACTATTCCTATAATCGAGATTCTTAATAATACGTAACAAGATTGCTGTCAGAATCGCGATACCCCCTATTATGAGTGCAGTATGCCGTGTTATAACAAGCCATACAAACAAACTGAAAGAACTCCCTAACTTGCCTGTATTGTTTGAAGAAATCAAAAAGATGAAACCTACCCACAAGGCAATGATGAAAATGGAAAATAATAGTTTTTTATATTTCAAACTTGAAATCAATTCAGCTTGTTATTGCTACTTATTCTGACAATTACCAATTTTATCTTGATGATTGTAACTTTGCGTTACAATCCGATAAATAATTTAGCCAGTTTTTCCTAATATCTAAAGGTAATTGATAATATTTTTTTTCTTCCTCATCGTAAAAAAACCCACCATATATACTGATCTCAATTTTTTTGATTTTATCTTCTTTCGTTTGGCAGGTGGTAACATAAAATCCCATCCATAAAGGTGTTCTTTCTATAGGTATCAACGAAACATTTGATAAAAAAGGCAGCATATTATCACTATTAAGTGGAGTGCTTTTGAAATTGGATAAGCTGTCGATGGGATAATTAAATGCCCTTTTATCCTGAATATCATATAATCTCCAATTTTTTGTTTCTTTCCAATTTATTTCTTGTGAGAAAATTCTATTTCCAAGGAAAATCATAATAATAAGATAAAACAATTTCATAAATTCTCCATTTTTTCAATAAACACAACTGCCTAAGTTGGGGTGCGCGATTGGAGCGGTATTTCTTGTCATATCAGAAGACAGGTTCATTGACCTAATATCTTCTCCCAAATCACCAGGATCTTCGCCGACTCCGCCTGGCCAGGATCCAGTAGTAGAAAGTATATCTACATCTCCTGCATTTAAAGCATGTAGGGCAAATGAAGTACAATTGTTAGTGTTCAGATTGTAAAGGTAACCTGTATTATTTCCTTGTGTTATATAATTCAACATGTTGAAAAATTGCCCATTTGTTAGAGTTACCGTTAGAGAAATATTGTAATTGGTTCCCGCGTCATTATTTAGCTGCCCTTGAGAAGTTGGATAATAAGGGTTTACTGTCGTTTGAGGATAAAAACCAACATTCCTTGTAATTGTCCCAGAGCCGGACGTTTCAGTAAAAATCAAAAAAGTATGCCCTACATCAACCGGGTTTGAACCAAAGGATGACCCTGTTGCGCCATTTGTTGTAAACCCCCAGGGTTGCCTTGTTCCAGGATCTGGCTGATCCACGCAAACTGTAACTTGATATAAATGCTCATTCCCAGCAATATTCGTAAAACATTTAATGTAGTCGTTTATGTTAGCAATAACATTGTCTCCTCCAGGAAGGGAAATGCTGCTCCCGGTATTTCCTCCGCCTCCTCCTAGGCTCCCATAATCCGCACCTGATGCGGTACTTGCCCCGCCGCCGCCGTCAACATAAAAATATGTGTCGCACCCCAGATCCTCAGATGAGGAGACCCCATTATCCGGATCGTCTTCGGAATAATTGTATTCCTCGATAGAATAACAAACGGTGATTGCTGCCAAATCTGGTTCAATCCCATCTGAAATGGCATCATTGATGATCGTCCCCGAACGGAACTTCTGAGCACCTGGAACCAACCCTAATTTTGAAATGCTTCCTTTAGCATATTTGTATTCACTAATGAAATTTCCAGCCCAATCTTCTATTCTGATAATTCCGGAAAAACAGCTTTCTTCAGTAAAACTGCTATCAGGAAATAGTGTGACCACTTCCGCATGATAGCCTTCATATCGATCCTTATAGATCAGCAGTTTGGCAATATTATCTAATAAATAGATCTCATTTCCCCCAAAATTGCTTTGAATCCATATTTTCTTCTCATACTTTAAAGGAACGACGACTGCCTTACCAATGGAAAGAGTAGCGATGTAGGCTTTATCCCATAAAGGTGTCTTAGCTGACTCTTCGCGCAGACTTGGAGTCAGTTTTTCGCTGTTCCCGGCAATTCCGGCCGATGCTAACGCTGTTTGCTGCCTAAAATATTTTCTGGCAAAATTGATTAAAGACTGATCGCTTTCCTTACTATCAGCCCTGGCACTTTCTTCTTTTTTGCACCCTGAATAAAGAACAAAAGCTAAAACAAATATCAGTAAGAACCTGCTTGCCTCTTTCATATCAATTGTTTTGGATAAAGAATCATCTTTTTGCCTTGACCCGGCTTAGCGTCACTTCTGTTAATCCCAGGTAAGTGGCTATAAATTTGGAGGGTACCCTCCTGATCAGATCTGGGTGAAATTCCATAACGTACTGATATCGCTCGGATCCCTTTAGCATACGCATGGAGTGCAGCCTCTCCTCGCTCAAGGCATAGTAATTTTCCACCAGCTTTCGTCCGATAATATTGAATTCTATATAATTGCAGTAGATCTGCTGCAATTCGGTATAGCTGATATAATGCACCACGCAATCTTCCATGGCCTGAATGTTCTCGTAACCTGGTTTCTGTTTGAAAAAGCTCTGCACCGAAATGATCACGTCGTATTCTTTCATGAACCAGGAGCAGATTTCCTTATCTCCTTTCCGATAAAAGCACCGGATCAACCCTTTTTCAATAAAATATATATGGCTCGAAACTCGACCTGCCTGTAGAAGATATTCTCCCCTGGCGAAGTCCCTTTTTTTTAGAACATTGGATAAATGTTCTCGCAGATTGGGGGAGAGTGGATAAATTGAATTCAGGAAGGCCAGTAGTGATTCCATTTTTTGAGATCTTGTTGTCTTTATAAAGAGTTATCGCCAATTCCTTCGCTCCCTTTAAGAGTTCTTCTTAAGAGAAAATTCCAAGGAAATAGCAGTTAACGGGATAAATTAAATGTAATGAGCAGTTATAGAAAACAGCAAATTTTTGAACGGGTTTATTTTTGAAATTCAAAAATATTTCCACGATTTCTAAGGGACAATTTCGACGCTCGTTCGTTCCGCCAGAATGGACTAAGTGTAAACATGTATTGCAAAAGTGCTTCGCTTACGGCCAACTTTGAATAAAAAAAACTTTCACTTAAATTGCCTTCACTGCAATGGACAATAATGAAAGGAGACAAAGGATCATTCTTTTTAACCAGGGCGATCTAGGCGCATTTGAAGCCATATTCGCTGAATTCTCCCCTACGGTTTATAAATGCGCCAAGCATTTTCTTGGAACTAATGAAGAAGCGGAAGATATTCAGTCGGATACATTTATGAAACTATGGAACCGTCGCGGTCATTTTGATACAATGGAGAAGATTGCTGCATTTTTGCAGGTTACTGCTAAAAACGCCAGTATTGACCGCTTGAGACATTTGAATATGGAATCGGAAAGAAAGGACGACCTGGTTCAAGCAATGTCGAAACTCTATGAAGAATCAAAGATGACCGATCCGGAAACAGAATGGCTGCTCGAGCGGATTTATGAAGAGCTGAAAAAATTGCCCCCCAATTCCCTTGACATTCTAAAACTCGCTTTTGTCGATGAACTAAAAAACCCCGAGATCGCTAAGCTCCTGGGGATAACTGAAAAAACAGTGCGCAATAGGAAGACCATCGCCCTGGGCCAGATGCGGATGAAATGGCTGGGTAGACTAGGGTTTTTCTGGTAATTGGGATACACGTCTTGATCCGGCTACTTTTTGTTAAAGGTTAAATTTTCCCGGGACATTTGACAGCTCTCATCCGTTAAATATAGGTAGAGGGTATCTCCCTGAAACTACAAACCCATTCCATTGAAACTCTTATATGACCCGGACAATCCGGACGAAGGAGGAAGATTACTACCTGTCCCCGCGAACATGAAGCGCTTTCCTTCTCCCTGGGCTAAAGCGGCCTACCGGGAATATGATTTTGGCTCGACCCTGATCCAGGAATTTCTCGCTAAAAGATTCAGCATTCATATATGGCGGATTCATGCCTACCGGCCGGATAAATTATATCCTGCAAGTGATCGCCCCACAATCGCCCTTCAGCTGATGATCGAAGGGGATCTTGATTGTACGCTAGTCGGGTTCGGCAAAAAGCAACTCAAAAAATCGAGTTACGAGCTTTTCTACGTTCCGGTTGGGGTGAACGAAGCTCGGTTCGGCCCAGGAGATTATGAATCCTTGCATATTGAAATGGAACCTGAATTGCTTGAAGATATTGCTGAAACCTACACGGAAGCCCGGATATTGCTGGACCGGCTCAACGAGTCCAGTGAAAAGGGAATCCCGATGGTTTCAGTGAGCATGAATTATGTGGCCCGTGCCATTAGCAAAAATATCCGGAACTGCGATAAAACGGGCGGGGACCTGGTGATTTTCATGCACCGGTTTATTGTGGAGCTTCTCAGTGAGTATATTGCAGGAGTCAGGGACCTGGAAAAAGATGGGAAAAGGAAGAATATTTCTCATAAGGAAGTACTGATTAAAATAAAGCAGGAGATTTTGGCGGATCCCCATATTCACAAACAAAGCATTGACAAACTTGCCCAGAGGCATGCGATCAATGCCATGGCGCTGAAAAAGAATTTTAAATCGCTCTTTGGAATCACTCTTGGAGCTTTTGTGCGTTTCCATGCATTGACCAAGGCTCGCAACCTGATCCTCACTTCGAGCAGAAGCATCGACGATATATCCGACGAACTGGGCTACCGGTACCGGAATAATTTTGAGAAGGCTTTTAAAAGACAGTTCGATTGTGCGCCGTCCAGTTTGCGGAGCGATGATGAGGAACAGCAAGACCCGGAACAACCGATCCGAATTGATACATAATAAATTTCCGAAATGACACCTGGAAAGGATTTAATCGAGCCTATCTTGCAGCTAACCTTTCCTAAGTTCCATGCAAAATTATCCTCTCGATACTGCTCCAGTCTCTTCTCCTTTTTCAGATGTTATAGCAAAACCTACCATTCCATCCGGTGATTATTGTGAGATATTGAATGCCTTTGGATTGGAATATAAAGAAAATGGATATTATTTGCAGGTTGGAGAGATTACTAAGGTTCAACGGTGGATTTTGCATATATCGGTAATCAGCAGTCAAATCAGGAATCTGCTGGATAAGCTGGTTCCGTTTCTGGAGAGAGAATGCATCGCTTTTAAAATCGTCAGGAATAAAGAGCTCGCTGACTGTATATTAAATGGGAATATGGGATATGCCTGGCTTGGAAAACTGTTGAGTATTTATCCTGGAAATGATTTACTATCACTTGAACTCGCGGTAAAATTAATTGCCCTAACCTCGGAATTCAGAGGGCCAGATATTCCCTCCGCTTTCCATTTGGGAAACCAGCTCTATACAAGCTATCAGGATATTGACAGCATCCCATTTTCCATGCCTGCCTGGACAGCGTGGCCCTTCACTTTGATTATTGAGTACGCGCCGCCTTTGCGCAGCTCTCTTTTGAATAACAGGTATAAGCCCATATTTACGATCAAGCCGGATGCTAAAGGGAATGTGTGTAAGGCGATTTATGCCAGCAATATATTGATGATCCGAACCTGTATCATTAAAGAAGGCAAAAAAAATATGTGGGCGAATGAAGCCGGAAAAGATATGCAGGATCGGCTTCAATGGCAACGCAAATTAAATGTCTATCTGTTGGCAAATAAAGTCAGAGTTCCGAAAATCATTGAACTATTCAAGGAAAACGGGAACAGTTACCTGGTGATGGAATGTATCAAAGGGGCATCCATGCTTGACCTTATTTTAAAAAAGTATAAGGGAAAGACCTGGCTCCAACTTTTAAAATTGGACAGGATTCAATTGCTGAATTATTTATTGAAAGTGATTGAAGCGATCAATGAATTGCACCGACTGGATATTATCCACCGGGATATTTCACCGGATAATTTCATAATAAGTAAAAAAGGCCAATTATTCCTGATTGATCTGGAAATGGCTTACGATATTCGTAACCATTCACCTGAGCCGCATTTTTCAGGTGGAACCCCTGGTTTTATCTCGCCGGAACAAGCCATTGATTCAGTACCCTATCCGGCGGAAGATGTATATGGCCTTGGAGCACTAATGATTGTCCTGTTTACGAGTCTTTCGCCAACAAGATTCGAGACGACAAGAAAGGAAATGCTTATTAAAAACCTTTTTTTCATTATAGGCAATCAGGAGATCTCAACTTTGATCGCTTCATGTCTGGAGGAGGATTCAAAGAATAGGCCGGATTTTCCTTTGATTAAGCAAGTGATTGAAAATGTCAAAAATGAATTAGCCGGAGGGACTGCTCTTACCATAGGATCTGGAAAATCTTGGGTAATTTCTGCGGAGCTGATTAATAGGTTAATCGAAGGCTCAATACATGGTTTATCCTGTCCATTAATGACGACCCACGATGGTCTATGGCTCTCCAAAACCTTGCAGAAATCGGAAAGTATCGGTAATGAACAAAACAACTGGTCGATTTATGGCGGCTTTCATCATGGAATAAGCGGAGTCCTCTACCTGCTGAGCCAGGCATCCTCATCAGGTTTTCCGGTTGAAAAGAAAAGTTATACAAAAGGGATTCGTTTTTTAAGAACTCAATGGCTCGATCGCCTGGCCCCAATTCCTTCCGGCCTTTTCCATGGTGCCGCGGGTATGGCGTTAACAATAGCAGGGGGCATTCACGCCGGGCTCCTGGCGCCGGACCGGGAAAATAGTTTGTATATCCGGGATTGCCTTCAGAAAACTCCAATAGGATTAAATATTGAAGAGGGGGCTGCCGGCCAGGGATTGGCCATTTTAAGTTGCAGTCCCTTTCTGCTGAGGAAATTTTTTGAACCCCTGATTCAGCGCAATCTGGATCTCGTATTGAAGGACCAGCAAGGGGATGGGAGTTGGATATTGGATCAGGACGGTAAAACCAGACAGGCAGGAAA
>Ga0302224_10001229_pt1 | contig 11157 bp, 10 predicted proteins | sample II_Palsa_E3_1_FD_193520 | JGI IMG/M metagenome (GOLD analysis project Ga0302224, IMG submission 193520) | Peat permafrost microbial communities from Stordalen Mire near Abisko, Sweden - II_Palsa_E3_1 | ecosystem: Environmental > Terrestrial > Soil > Palsa > Peat permafrost | place: Sweden... | reverse complement strand
AACAGGGTTTGCCAGGCGATATGTTCGCCACCGAGCAGGGCGCCGATGGTCAAGGCGATCGGCGGGTTGGCGTAGACATAACTGCTGGCCAGCACAGTGGAAACCTGGCCGGCCAGGTACATATAAGCCGAAAACGCCACCAACGAACCGAACACCACCAAATACAGCCATGCTGCCAGCGGTGCGCCGGTCGGCATCTGCCTGGGCGATTCACCTATCGCGGCCGAGGCCGCGACCAGCAGCACGCCGCCCATCAACATCTCCAGGGCAAAAGCGGTGGCACCTTGGGGCAGATCCATATGACGCGACAACTGCGTTCCCAGCGACCAACTGCAGATCGCAAACGCCAGGGCCAGCGTGCCGTGCCAATTGGCGGTGAATTCGCTACCCGACGCGAGTATCAGGACACCGACCGTACCCAAGCAGATCGCCGTCAACTCCTCGATCCGGGGTCGTAGTCCCGATGGAATTTGCCACAGCAGCGCAAAAATCGGCATGGTGGCGATCATCACCGTGGTCGCCCCTGACGAAATCGATTGCTCCGCGATGGCGGTACAACCCATGCCGCCGAGCAGAAGCAAGGCGCCCAGTAACGTGCAGTTGCGCCATTGCCGCAGGGTAGGCCAGGGCGCTCGCCGCATGACCATCAGACCGCATAGCACCAAGCCCGCGGCGATAAAACGTGTGCCCATCATAAATAGAGGCGGCATCTCGCGCAGTGCGACGGTGATGGCGAAATAGGTGGTGCCCCAGACCAGATAGGTGATCAACAAACACATGATGATCAGCGGCGTGAGCGCCTTGTTGGACGTTGACTGCATATTTGAGGTTCGAGAAACGATGGTTGGCCGCGTATCGGGCAGAGGTTGGATCTGGCCGGTGCGTCATTTTAGCGGCGTTGTGTAGACCTTATGCCGGACAAGGTCAAATGGGATGGGCTTTATACCATGCCGCTGGATTAGTGCCCTGTGCGGAATTTCATTCGTCAAACAATTTACGGCACGGGACGCTCAGGCGCCAGACGAGCAGATAGGCCGAGTGTGTGCAGCCGCGGAAGATGGCGTTGAAAATAAAACAGCGTGTGCCCGGGAGGCACACGCTGTTTTAATTATTGCAGGCTTTGGCCGTGGCGATTCAGGCGGCGGGCTTAGATATTTGCCGGTCGACCGGTTTTAACGTTTTCCACGCCGGCGATAATGGCCAGCAGTTTTTTGGCCGGTAGGGTTTCAAGCACTTGCAGTCCGGCTCGCAACAATTCACTTTTCTTGACATGCACGCCGGCGGTCAAGCAACGCGCCTTGAGTGCCGCAAGCTTGGCGTAATCGCCTTCGGGCATGGTGAAGCTATCGCGCACCACTTTGTTTTTCTTCTTTGCATCCTTGGTTTTGGCAGCTTTTTCCGGCGCCGCAACTTTTTCGCCGGCTACATGTTTGGCGGTGCGGACTGCCGGTTTCGACTTCGTGGGTGCCGTAACCGGTGCGGGTTTGGCTTTGACCGGCGCCGTTACCGTTTTAACGGGAGCGGCGGATTTTTTAACCGGTGCGACGGCTTTCTTGGCCGGTGCGGCTGTTTTTGCCTTAGCCGGGCTAGCTGTTTTGACCGCAACGGACGGCAAAATTGCGACCGGCGGGGTAATGATTTGCCCTTTTTCTACCGGCGCCGCCAAGATGGCCGATGCACGTACGGCGGGCCGTTTGGTTTTGACTGCCGCTGGTTTATCGTTGAGAAAAGCTGTCATCAAGGTGCTCGGTAGTTTAATTATCAATCAGTATATACCGTATTATTATTTGTTGGTGGGTCCGAATTAATACAAATGAATACGGTAGCGAGGCGGGATTGAAGCAGCGCAAGTCAATCTCATGGTGCGCCGAGTTGTCCCGGGCATAAGCCCTGGTTTATCTGAGGGTAAAACCTGGGCGCGGGTTTTTGCCTCTTATACTGATTTGTCTTGTCTCTCGATTGAAGCGCCATGTCAGCCTCCACACTCGATATTTTGCTTGATGCCAATGCTCGCTTTTCACTGGACGCCAAAGGCACTACCAATCATTGTCCGATGGCGCTTGTCGCGTTGGCGAAAATGGGTGCGCCCTCCAGTCGTTTGCAGGCCTTTTTCGATTATTGGGAGCGGGAATACGCACTTCTTTTGCCGCAGCACGCCGAGCCGGTGGCACGTGCGGCATGGCCTGCTCAGCAAGGGCGTCGTGAAGCTTTCGATGCGGTGAAACTTTGCTTTGAAGGTTGGCTGGCCGAAGCGGATGCCGCGCAAGTGCTGGCGGCCGTGTTGCAGCAGATCCCGGCCGCGCCGGGTAGCGGCGCATTTCATGCCTGGATCCGCTTGAGCTATGGTCTGGAAGCCGCGCATGCAGGTGAAATTGCGGCTGGCCTTGCGGCGCTGGTGGTGGGTAACCTGGCGATTCCCGTGGCACTGATAGAGCCCGTGGCGGCAAGTTCGGTCGACGCTGCGTTGGCTCGCTTGGCGCAGGTTTTCTGCGGCACTGCTTTTGCCGGCAATTCCATTACCGGGCGCTTGCGCGCGGTCGCGGCGGATTCGCGTTTTGCGGCCGCGCTCACGGCGCCGCCCGCCATGCCTGGACTATCCGCAACACTCGACGCAATGGCGCACACCGCCATTGCCGCTTATTGGCAGACTGCCGATTTTACCGTGCTGCATATGGTGACCGTGATACACGCGGCACGCCGCATCTTCGCTATGTTGCCGGCGCAGCAGGCACCGCAACTGCTGTACGAATTGTGGGTGGCATGGTGCGCGGCCTATGTTTCGACCGGAGCGCCGCCGCTTGATCCCGTCGGATTTCCCGTCCCCACCGCCGAGACGCTGCCCGACTGGGCGGTGTTGCTGAGCGCTGCGGTCGCGTCGAATAACGATCATGTGATCAAGCTGAGCTACACCTGCTATTGCGAAGCCGCGCGCGATCCCCAGCCCATCTATCGGGCCGTGGTGGCACGGCTGGTGCAGGGCGACGCAGTTGCGGTTTAGCGTGGTTTGTTTTTGCTAACGCCCTATTTCGCAAATACGTTCATTAAACAATTGATGGAATAGGACATCAGTCGAAAGACCTATACATTGTGTCGAAAAATTTATCAACGTTGCTTGTTTCAGCGCTGAAAGCGCCACCCGACAAGGCTTTGCCGGGTATTTGCGATTGATTTGACCCTATTATTTTAATAAGTCGTAAGGGCCGCCTGTTTCCAAGGCTCGTAAAAAAGCAGGGCGAGCATGTATCTGTTCCAGAAACGCCATCAACTTTGGCCTGCTCGCATCAAGCCCTGCACGTGCTGCCGCGGCTTCGAGCGGGAAGCTGATTTGGATATCGGCTGCGCTGAATTCTTCCCCGGCGAACCAGGTGGATTGATTCAGGGTGCTTTCGAGGAAGTCCAAGTGATCTTTAATCTGCGGATCGATGTATTTTTCTTGCACGCCTTCGGCGATTGAGGTGGCGACCGGCCTCACAAAAACCGGCATCGGTTGCTTCGGCAGGCGCTTGAACACCAGGCGCATCAACAAGAATGGCATCAAAGAACCTTCAGCGTAATGCATGAAGTAATTGAACTGACGTTTCTCGGGGGTGCCTGCGGCAGGCTGCAAACGCCCGGCGCCGTAGGTTTCCAGCAGGTATTCGATAATTGCACCCGATTCGGCAACGGTTATATCGCCGTCGGTAATCACCGGCGATTTGCCTAGCGGATGCACCGCTTTCAACTCGGGCGGCGCGCTCATGGTGGCCGGGTCGCGCTCGTAACGTTTCACTTCATAGGGCAATCCCAATTCCTCAAGCAGCCAAAGGACACGTTGAGAGCGGGAATTGTTGAGGTGATGAACGATGATCATAGAGGCGTAAAAATCCGTGAAATGCAAGGTTGGAAGGTATTTCCGGGGGCGCTGGCTTAGGCCGGCGCGGAACCGGTTCAAAGTCTGGCTGGATGCGGCGGAAAAATCAATCAGTTCGCTAGTGTCCTGAGTTGGAAGTTCCTTGATAAATGAAATCGTCCAAATGGTCGTTCCCCAAAAGGGACTTCCTACGGAATGCGTCCTAAAGGACGCTTCCTCCGGGGCGCACGCAACGACGAGTGACGCCGCATGGCGGCCATTTGGGCGATTTCATATTATGCGAACTTCCAATTCAGGACACTAGGAGGGTTCGATCTAAATCAACCCGCTTGTGCAGCCGATGTTTGAGGCATTAAAGCGTGCCTCCCGGGCTGCCGTAAGCTCCGGCCGAGCCATCGCTCTGCCGGGCCGCTTGACAATGCTTAACAGTACCCGTCAGACATCTCTGCTAATTTTATTGCTAGCCAAAAAACCGACGATGGCCGCCGGTATTCCAACTCAATGTGTGCCACCAGGCCATCACAATGTAACGGCCTGTCCCAGCTCTATCCGGTCTCGGGCAGGAGATCCGGGCGACAGGTGCCGGAGGCATCATCCATGTATCACGATAAAAAGTTGGCGCTGCTTCGTCTAGTATCAAGTCCCTACGTTGCAGGCGGCCCTCTTTTAGCGTGCCGGGCATCCAATCCCGATTCGAGCGGTGGCCGTTACCTGGCGGAGCCTGCCGATGCTTACCGCAGCGCGATCAATGATATATCTGTCGACCTGATTATCTTGGCCGCGCGAACCCAGCGAGTTTTAACGACGCTGAATCAGACCGGCAACATGCACGAACAGTTCCTGCGCCATCTCGGCGAACTGCTTCAGTATGAATTGGCCGGCCTGCTCGGTACGACTTAGGTGACGCGCTCCGATCGGCGCGACTACGCTTGCACCTGAGCCTGAGAGCGGCGGCCACGAGTGCCGCCGCTTTCTTGGGTGCGGGGTCATCCGCTCGCTTAGTGAGAAAACCTTATATCCAGTGCCCGCAAGTAGGTCTGCAAACCCGCATCTTGTATCGGAATCAAGTAGGCATCCTGATTCGATTGGTTGAAATGCGCGTGCCAATATCCGGGCGGCGTCACAAATGCCATTCCGGCTTCCCAGTCGACCCGGGTCGGATTGACGATGTTGCCGTTGGCGTCGACCTCGGCGCCGACCAGCGAATAACATCCGGGCGCACAACTGACGATAAAGTCGAGCGCGATGGATTGGTGGCGATGCGGTTTCTGCTGCGAATTCGAGGTCACCATGCCGAACATGGCCCACATGGTGTGGGTCACGGTGCGGGTCTGCGGAAAATTGACATTGCCGAGCAAGACGCTGATGCGGTTGCGGCGGCCGGCGTTGGCGTCTTCGGCAACCTTGACCAGTTCGGCCTGCGCCTGCGCCGACGGGTAAAGGGTGGGCGCAAAGCGTGGCCGTACGCCGCTGACGCCGAGGTAAGTCAGCAGCGGCGCATCATTCACATAATAGAGTGTCGCGGCTGTAGCGGCCGACAGCGTGGTTGCAGTGCCGCCCGGCAGGGTAAAAAAATCGCCCTGGGCAAATGGAAAAGCCGAAGCGCCATGGCTTACCTGTCCCGAACCGCTGATAGCGTAGAACACCTGGGAGGTTGCGTTGGGTTCCAGCGTCAGTTGCTCAGCGGCGTTGATCCGCACAAAATTGGCACATAAGCCCGGACCGGTGGCTGGGCTGGGGCAGGCCAGCTCCGCCGAAAGATCGAGTGGAATCACGCGGCTTTCGCCGACAGCATAAAGCGCCGGCGAAAAATTGCGAAACGGCACGCGCGAGATCAGTTTCGCGCCGAGAGGGTTGGCCGATGAGGTGTATTCGAAATATTGGGCTTCGTCGGTGGCCGGCGATGTTTGCGCCAGCATTGCGGCGGAGGTTTTGTTTAACATGGCACGCTCCTGATGAGTGGATGGACGACCCGGGAAGGCTGAACGTTGGGCCTCGGACCCACTATAGGGGGCGCCTTGACGGCGCAGAAGTGCCCGGCTTCGAAATCAGTTTTGCGCAAAAGGGCTTACTGCGCGGAGCGACCGGCGATGTGCGCAGGCAGTGCGCGAAAGCATGCGCGCCCGAACTTGAGTCAGGGCATGCCGCGCCCTGCTTGGCGTGGTTGCAGCAGAAAACCTGCCGGGCGTGATACCGTCACGACTTCCAGACTGTGTGGTTTGACCGCTATGGACTATTTTTCGGCAGTGCGCGCTTTCGTCCACGCGGCGGAATTGCAAAGTTTCAGCAAGACTGCGCGGGACATGGCGGTCAAGACATCCACTGTGTCGCGCCATATCAGCGAGTTGGAAAAAGATTTGGGGATTGCGCTATTCAACCGCTCGACGCGCGGCCTGGTGCTGACCGAGGGCGGCAGAGTCTTTCGCGAACATGCGTTGAAGGCATTGCAAGCATTGGACTTGGCGCGGCAAGCGGCGTCTTCGCTCAATAGCACGCCGCAGGGGATTTTGCGGGTGACCATGCCGTCCGCTTTTGGGCGCCGTCATATCGTGCCGCATCTCCCCGAGTTTATGCGCCGGTATCCGGAGATTGATGTCGATGCCGTCATCACTGACGAGACGCTGAACATCATCGATGCGGAAATCGACGTGGCGATACGCATCGGCGCGTTACCTGACTCTCTGTTGACGGGTAAGCGGCTGGCGCTGCAACGGCGGATCGTCTGCGCCAGCCCCGATTATCTGCGGCGGCGAGGCATGCCGGTTATGCCTGCGGACCTGGTCGGACACGAATCGCTGCGTTTCTCTTTGGTACCCGACAACAAATGGTTTTTTAATCGCTTGGCAGGGAGTGGGGCCATCGTGGAGCAAGCTGTGGTGGAGCTGCAAGGACGCTTGCGCTCCGACGACTCGGAGGCGATCCTGTCATTGGCCTTGGCCGGTTGCGGCATTGCCTTGTTGCCCAATTGGATCCTCGGCAGCGCGCTACGGGACGCAACCTTGGTCCACGTGCTGCCGCAATGGCAGGTTCATGCAAACCGTCAGCAGGCGTCGATCTGGCTGTTATATCCACCGAAAAAAACCGTTTCGTCCAAGGTGCGGGCTTTTATCGATTTTTATAGTGCCATAGTTGGCGAGCCGCCCTATTGGGAAACGCAGTGAGCTGTGACGTAGTGCACGCTACGGCAGATATGTGGACAACAGGCTCCGATGGACCGGTGTTGCAGCGGCCCGGAAGTTCAAACGCCGATTCGTTGCAGGACGAGGGGGGGTGCCGCGTGCCGATTGGTCTTTATGAGGCCGCTTGTTTGACCCGTTCGTGCAAATTGGCGGGACCGCGTAACCGCGGGGATTTAGGTCTGCTTCCAGGTAATTGCAGTTCTTTGGCGAACCTTCGATAAATCCAGGTCGAACAGGCGGCACATAGTGCGAGATTCACGAGATGCAGGACTATCGCAAAAAACATCCATATGTCGTGAAGCAAGCCGGCGGAGCCAAGTTTTGCAAACACATGGGGCAGATAGATTTCTAATACCGTTGAAACGATGGTGATGGGTAAGGTCGTGCAGATAAACATCGCCAGCATTTCCCAAAAATGATCTTGCGAGTCGTACCATGCATCACGCCAATCCAATTTTCCACCCGCCGCAATATGCGGATATAAAAGACTCAGACGTACCCACACGTAACCTACACCGCCGAAAAAAAACGCGATGCTGGCGCCGCCGACAAAAAGTGCGGTGCTTGCGTCATTGGCGATGCCGAACGAGTGTAATAAATATATCAGCATAAAACCCAGAAAAAGGGCAAACGGCACCAGGATACCAACGCCACAACAGGTGATCAGAGGCAACAATAAGTAGCGCTGCAAGCTACCCTTGGCGGTGCCCCGTGTTTCTCCAAGCAGCGTATAACGGCTGACGCGTATTGCAAGATTTGCAGAGACGACCAGCGTTAAAAGCGTCGTGAGACATAAAAATCCATGATAAGCGATTTTGCTTGAAAATGACGCCATGGGCGATCTGTCGACGGTATAGCTCACAATCAGCAGCAGCATGAAGGTGACGCAGAACGTCAATGGCAATTTATATAGCGCTTGTGCCGTATCGCGCCAACTACCTCTAAAACATTGGGTCTTGGTAATGAATTGCATAATTCCTTGGTCAAAAATAGATCAGCTCTATAGCTGATTTTCTCTGTCCAGTATATGCAGCCCGTCACGATTGTGATTCGCTTTTGCCCAGAATAAGACTCGCACCGGGCGACCCGTGATCGATTGGTATAGGGCGGTGGGCGATAGCGGTGTATGACGTCTCCGTGAGACGCACCAGCCGGTGAAAAAGATCAGGCCGTACTGCAACTGCACGCGTTCATGTTGCAGTACGGCGTACGGCCATCTTTTTGCTCAACCACCTGCATAGGTAGCATTTTCACGGGCCAGTTCACCGCTCTTCTCGGCATCGACCAATTCCTGATAGACCTCTGCACGAGTCTTCTGGTGTACTTGTGCCTCCGGTTGAACGACGGCCTGGGTCACCGTCGCGGATTGCTCGGCAGCGGTATTGGGGGCCGTGGCATCCGCCGCAAACGACGGCGCGGAGATAAGCGCGCCGCTGAATGCCGCTGCAATGGCTGCAAGTTTAAGGGTGCGATTCAAAGAGAAAAGGTGGTTCATGATTAACTCCCGATAAATTGTGTGGTTTGTATAAAGGCGAACAGCGCCGCAATATCTTTATTCCAAATTATTTTGTTCGTAGTCCTATTTATTTAAAAAATATTGGTATTTATGCTTGTAGCCGACTCAACCAGGGCGCTATCAAGCCGGCCAATCGGGCAAGCGTGGATGTGACGGCACTGGCCACGTACCGGTGGCTTCACAAGCTAAAGTCGCGATTGATGCAGGTCAGTCGAGGTGGCATGCCTTCAGCCTAAAGCGAAGGCATGCCACTCAAGCAGGGGAAAATGAACGGCAATAGCGCAAATAGAACCTATTGCACTTGCGACGCCGTGTTGGGCGATGCCGCGCTGGTCAATTGGGAATACACGTCATGGGCCAGGCTCAACAGCACTTGATGATCGATGCCGCCCGAGACCGCATAACCGATATCGCCGTCAACCCAATAAAAGACGTTGACCGGGCCATCCTGATACAAACGGAACGCGGTTGTTTTGGTTTGGGTGGTCCGGCGCGAGATACACAAGGTGACACGCTGACCATGCACGTCGTTATACATAAATTGTGCGATCGGGCCGTCATTGCCGGGTAGCAGGCGACCGCCAATCAACTGGAATCCGCTATTGGCCAGGGACGGCGGTCTGACATCCATACCGATCCGGCTGGAGAGCCATTTGACCAGATCCTGCTCGTGATCCTCGCCGATTTCCACCGGGTGTTGGATATCGGGGGCGTACACCACATGAGCGATGGCTGCCTGTTGGGCGAAATTGGTGATCCCGTCGTTGTAACGGGTGGCCATATAATGGCCGCCCGAGCTTGAACCCGATTCCGCAACCTGACCATTCGACGGTCTCAGCGCGTTGTAGCTCAACCCGACGCCGACGCCGAACACCAACATGGCCGCCATCCCGGCAAACTGGGACCAATTGGCGGCTTCACGCCATGATTTGCGGATTTTCGGTTTGAGCCGTTCGGGGATCGGTTCATCGAGTACCCGGTCATAACGCTCGTGCAACATCGTGTTAAGCGAAAAATAGTCGCCGATCCGGGCTGCCAACGCTTCGTCCTGTTCCAGTAATTGGTCGATTACCGTACGCCGCTCGTCCGCTAAGGTGCCGTCGACGTAAGCGTGCAGTTCCTGATCGCTGATGGGGGTATTGGCTTGGTTCATTTAATCACCGCTAATTTTGCACCGCTCGTCACCGCGCCACTCATCAAGGCCCTGAGTCTTTCACGTCCGCGAGACAAGCGAGACATGACAGTACCCAGGGGAATGCCCAGCGCGAGTGCGACTTCGGTATAACTCATTTCTTCAAGCCCGACCAATAACACCACCTGTCTTTGATCCAGCGGCAGCCGTTGTAATGCGTAATCGAGGTCGCGCACTTCCAGGCTGGAAATTTGATTGCCCGGCACTGAGAAATCTTGCAGCGGGGCGCTCTCGTCGTCGACGGAGAGGTGCACCGCCTTAAATGACGGCTTGCGCACCTGATTGGCGAACACGTTGTGCATGATGGTAAACAGCCAGGCGCGCATATCGGTGCCGGCATTAAACAAGGAAAGGCGGCTTAAGGCGCGCTCGACCGTATCTTGCACCAGGTCGTCGGCCAGCTCCCGGTTATTGACCAGCGCGCGCGCATAACGCCGCAGCCGTGGCAAATGTTCCAACAATGCATTTTGACTGTCCATCGGAGTTTCCGGGAAAATTGAGGCCGACCGCAGGATAGAGATGCTACACGGTAAGCCGGTCGAACCATACCAGGGCGAACAAGGCGTCGACAGTTTTATTCCATCCCCGCCCTGAATATTTTCGTGGCATCGTCGGATATCCCCGCCAGGACTGGCTCGAGCCGATTTTGGAGCGATCCCCAAGGATGGAATAAACCCCGGTTTAAGGTGTTAGCACTCATATCCTGACCTTTATGAGCGGCCTTTCCATGCGCGATTCCGATTCTTACCCCGGCGCGGCCCTGTCCGAGCTGGATATCCAAGCTTATGTCGACGGCGCGCTTGACCCCCGCCAGGCGGGCCGGGTCAGCCATTACCTGGGCGCGGCGCCCGAGGAGGCGCGTCGCGTTGCGTTTTATCATCGCTTGAATGCCCAAATGCAGCGGGAGTTTCCCAAGTTGACGGAAGCAAAAACCAAAATATCCGGCCGCTTCGACGGCATTGGCCGGATGACGTCGAAGCGGCGGCAAGCGGGCTTCCTGGCGTTGGCTCTGGTGACGGGCGGCTTGATTCTGGGCGGCATGGCCCTGGTCACCCGGCCGAACGATTTGCTGCTGTCCAGCGGAGTGATGGCGTTTGAAGACGCCGCTGCCGTGGAACAAGCCAGTGAACCGTCCTGCGCTGCGGGCGATACTGCCTGCCTGGCTGCGTCCAAGGCCTACGCTCCCGATCTGACGGCGGTCGGGTTTCATGTGACGGGTAGGGGGCATGTGGCGTTGCGGTATTTTCTCAGCGCCACGGAGACGGTCTATCGCAATGATGCCGGTCAAGCGGCCGTGCTGTTGAGCATGCCGAATTGGCGTGCCGAACAAGCTCAATGGCAGGCGCGGCGCGTCGGTACCATACGGGTCTTGAGCTGGACGCATCGCGGCGTATTTTATGAACTGGTGGGGCAAAGCACC
>Ga0302224_10001213_pt1 | contig 11218 bp, 1 predicted proteins | sample II_Palsa_E3_1_FD_193520 | JGI IMG/M metagenome (GOLD analysis project Ga0302224, IMG submission 193520) | Peat permafrost microbial communities from Stordalen Mire near Abisko, Sweden - II_Palsa_E3_1 | ecosystem: Environmental > Terrestrial > Soil > Palsa > Peat permafrost | place: Sweden... | reverse complement strand
TTTCTATGTTCTTCTATTCGGCGAGACGCTTTGTATGAAATTCGAATCTCAAAAAATCGCGAGCGTAGCAAATGGAGAAACCGGGGCTGATAAACTCCCGGAGCCGTTTCAGACCTGGAACGCCACTCGCTCCGAATACCCAAGGAACAAGACCGTCGCTCAGCTCTTTGAACAGATCGTCTCAGTGCAACCTGACAGTGTCGCGGTGGTATTTGGGAAGCAGCGGCTCACCTATCATGAACTGAACGTCCGGGCAAACCGCTTGGCACATCAGCTCCGTCGCATGGGCGTTCGCGAAGAAATCATGGTTGGGTGCTGCATTGATCGCTCTCTCGAACTCATCGTTGCTCTGGTCGCCATACTGAAGGCCGGTGGTGCGTATGTCCCGCTCGATCCTTCATATCCCAAAGAGCGCTTTGATCTGATGCTCGAAGACACGAATCTCAAGGTAATACTCACGCAGAAGTCCTTCACATCGACAGTTTTTAAAGGAATCGGCACTTCTTTACTGTGTATTGACGGTCTCGATGACGCGTCATCTTCCGGTGATGACTCGAATCCGGTATCTATCGGCGGCCCGGAAAGCCTCGCTTACGTTATGTACACATCCGGGTCGACGGGCAGGCCGAAGGGCGTGATGATCGAAAACCGCGCTATTATTCGCCTCGTCCGGAACACGAACTACTGCAGGTTCGGCCCCGAGGAAGTTTTCATTCTGTTCGCTCCAGTTGCTTTCGACGCTTCCACGTTTGAAATTTGGGGCCCCTTATTGAACGGTGGGCGTTTGGTTGTGATGCCGCCGCGTGCCACTTCGCTCGACGAGCTGGGCCGCGTACTACGCGAAAACGGTGTCACGACTTTGTTTCTCACCACTGCGTTTTTCAATCTTATGGTGGATCAACGCCTCGAAGACCTTATACCTGTTCGTCAACTTTTCACTGGTGGTGAGTTTGTTTCCCCTCGCCATTTTCGATTGGTGCACGAACAACTGCCAAATTGCGCCCTCTATCACGTGTACGGACCGACTGAAAACACTACGTTCAGTACGTTCTACCAAGTACCCAAGGATCATGCGTCATTCATTTCGATTCCAATCGGCCGTCCAATCTCGAATGCGCGTGTCTACATTCTGGACGAAATGCTGCGCATCGTGCCGGTCGGAAAAGCCGGCGAAATCTACACTGCCGGCGATGGTGTCGCACGCGGGTATTTAAACAACGCGAGTGAGACCACAGAAAAATTCCTGCCGGATCCTTTCGCAGCCAATCCTAACGAACGAATGTATCGCACGGGAGATCTCGCTCGTTGGACCGAAGACGGCAATGTAGAGTTTCTCGGCCGAATCGATAACCAAGTAAAAATTCTGGGCCACCGCATCGAGCCAGGCGAAATCGAAACCGTTTTGACCATGCACCCGGGCGTGAAGCATGTCTCCGTCGTGGCTCAAACCGATGAAAACGGCACGAAGCGCCTGATTGCTTACTATGCTTGTTCGTCTGAGGGTGGACCAGCTCCGCGCGAACTTCGCCAATTTCTCCAGGGAAAGTTACCTCAGTACATGGTGCCTTCGCTTTTCGTTGCGTTAGAGTCCTTGCCTCTTTCAACCAACGGAAAAGTGGACCGCTCCGCTCTGCCGGCCCCGGTATTTGGTGCTGCGGATAGCTCCTCCGCCGAGGCCCCGGCGAATGAGATTGATCAGACGGTGTTGGATCTGTGGCGCAGGGTGCTGCGTGTGGAGCGTGTCGGGCTTGACGATAATTTCTTCGACATCGGCGGCGATTCATTACTGCTGGTTGCGGTTCACTCAAATCTGCAGAAGCTGCTGAACATTGAAATTCCGGTGACTGACTTGTTCGAATACACCACGGTTCGAACACTGGGCAAGCACCTGCGCGACGACACCACGGCGGAACACTCTTTTTCAGGCGTGCGCCAGCAGGCGCAGAAGCAGCGCGAGGCTTTTGCTCGAAAGCGCGAACGTCACGATGGCGGTGCCTCGTGAGCTCGCGCGATAATCAAAGCCCTCTCCTGGAGGGCGTCGCAATCATCGGTATGGCCGGCCGCTTTCCCGGTGCGCAAAGCGTCGCCGAGTTCTGGCGAAACCAGCTCAACGGCGTCGAAGCAATTTCTCATTTTCGAGTGGAGGAGCTGGAAGTTCCAAACGCAGCCGAATTGTCGAGAGATCCGAATTACGTTCGTGCCCGGTCGGTTCTCGAAGATGTCGGTCTCTTCGACGCGGAATTCTTCGGCATCCTTCCCCGTGACGCGGAATTGATGGACCCGCAACAACGCCTCTTCCTTGAATCCTGTTGGCAAGCTTTCGAAGATGCCGGTTACGACCCTTCGATATACCCGGGTCCCATCGGCGTCTTCGCAGGCAGCAGCCAGAGCACGTATTTCCTCACCCGCCTCTGCACCAACCCAGGCTTCATTGCTAAGTATTCCGGCGGCTACCAAGTGGGAAGCTATCCGGAGATGATGGGGAACAATCCCGATTTCCTCTGCACGCGCGTTTCCTACAAACTGAATCTCCGCGGCCCCAGTTTCACCATGGTGTCGGGCTGCTCCACCTCGCTGATGGCCGTCACGCAAGCTTGCCAGTCGCTGCTCACTTACCAGAGCGATATGGCGCTAGCCGGAGGCAGCTCGATCACGTTCCCCCAAAAGCGCGGCTCGTATTATCAGGACGGCGGCATGGTTTCGCCGGACGGCCACTGCCGCACATTCAGCGCAGACGCGCAAGGAACCGTTTTCGGAAGTGGAGTTGCCGTCGTGCTGCTGAAGCGGCTGGAAGATGCGGTTCGCGATGGCGATCAAATCTATGCCGTCATTCGCGGTTTTGCTGCGAACAACGACGGTTCGGCGAAAGTTGGTTACACGGCGCCCAGTGTGGAAGGACAGGCGCGCGTCATTGCGCTGGCCCACGAAGCGGCCGGGGTGAACCCCGAAACCATCGGTTACATTGAGGCGCACGGCACCGGCACGCCGCTTGGCGATCCCATCGAACTGGCTGCGCTCACGCAGGCGTTTCATGCGCACACGAAAAACCAAGAGTTCTGCGCCGTCGGCACCGCGAAGACAAATGTTGGGCACCTGGACATTGCTGCCGGCGTAACCGGTTTGATCCACGCAGCCCACATCGTGCGCCATGGAATCTTTCCGCCAACCCTTCACTTCAATGGACCGAATCCACAATTCGATCTGGAACACAGTCCTTTCTACGTCAATTCAAAGCGCAAGGAATGGAAATCGCAGAGCACGCCTCGGCGGGCCGGCGTCAGTGCATTCGGCGTCGGAGGAACCAACGCTCACGTCGTTATCGAACAAGCGCCCGAACGCCGTTCGCCTGCTTCCGCGCGTTCTGTGCAACTTCTTACCCTTTCGGCGCGTTCAGAAGCTTCACTGGATCGTGCCACTGAGAATCTTGCTGAATATTTTAAGACTCACTCGGACGTGAACTTCGCAGATGCCGCTTGGACGCTCCAAGCCGGCCGCCGCGCCTTTCCTTGCCGACGCACTGTAGTGGCACGCGATGTTACCGAGGCGATCGCTGCGCTAACGCAGAAGGACCGCAAGCGCATGCAAACGCGGCTTCGCCCCAGCGAAAAGCCCGAGGTTTATTTTCTGTTTCCGGGTCAAGGCTCGCAGCACCCGAACATGGCGCGCGAAATTTATGATACCGAGCCGGTTTTCCGCGAAGCCGTCGATCGCTGCTCGAAGATTCTTCTGCCGCATCTCGGCGCTGACCTGCGCACGTTGCTCTATCCGCCCGATGGAGCCACTGAGGAAGCCAAGCGCCGCGTGACCGAAACCATCGTCGCGCAGCCTGCTATTTTCACCATCGAGTACGCGCTGACCCAGCTCTGGATGAGCTGGGGAATTCGGCCGCAAGCCATGCTGGGACACAGCATCGGTGAATTTGTCGCGGCTTGTCTCGCCGGTATTTTCTCGCTGGAAGATGCGCTGAGCTTGGTAGCCGCGCGTGGCCGGATGATGCAGGAAGTGCCTGCGGGAGGAATGCTCTCCGTGCGCATGCCTGAGTCGGAAGTGCGCGCGCGGTTAACTGGCGAGCTTGCACTCGCCGCAGTGAATGCCCCAAGCCTTTGCGTCGTTGCCGGGCCATTCGACGCGTTGGAGAAATTCGAGCAAGAATTGGGCCGCCAGGGAATTGCCTGCCGGCGCCTCGTGACTTCGCACGCCTTTCATTCGGCCATGATGGATCCGCTCATCGAGCCGTTTACCGCGCGTGTTGCGCAAGTGCGTCTGCATGCGCCGAAGATTCCCTACGTTTCCGGCGTCACTGGCAAGTGGATCACACCGCAGGAAGCGACGGACCCGTCCTACTGGGCTCGCCATTTCCGGCAAGCGGTGCAGTTTTCTGCCGGTGTGTCGGAGCTGCGCAAGAATCCGAACGCGGTCCTGCTGGAAGTTGGCCCCGGGAATGTGCTGAGCACGCTCGCACGTCAGCACGCAGGACCCTCGGCCAAACCAAGCGGCGAGCAAGTGATTGTCTCTTCCCTTTCCGATGGCTATTCGGGTGAAGGTGACGCTCCGAATCTGATGAACGCACTCGGCTCGCTGTGGCTGGCTGGAGTGCGCCCGGATTGGCGGGCCGTGCACGCAGGAGAACAGCGGCAGCGCATCTCCTTACCGACTTATCCATTCGAACGAAAACTCTTCTGGCTGGATGCGCCAGCGGCTAATGCGTCTCTCCAGCAGGAACACACTGCAGCGCAAACGGATCAACCAAGTTTCGTCGGAATTCCTGCGACGGAGGAAAAAGCACCAGTGAACGCCAACACACAACCCCAGGCGGCTGCCGCAAATGCTCCAAGCCGCACTAACAGAATTCGCGCAATTCTTGCCGAACTCTTCGAAGAGCTCTCCGGCGTACAGATTTCGCAAGCCGATGCTTCAACTACGTTCCTCGAGATGGGTTTTGATTCGCTTTTCCTCACGCAGGTTACGCAAGGGCTGCAAAACAAATTTAACTTGAAGATTACGTTCCGGCAGCTACTCGGCGATCAATCCACATTGGACGCGTTGACGGCATATGTGGACGAAAAGCTCCCAGCCGATGCGTTTGCCGAGCCCGTACCGGCTGCCGTTCCTTCTGCTCCGGTCGCAACATCATCTACAGCCACAGGAGCAGGATTGACCTCGAGAAGTGCGAATGTTGATTCCGTGTTTCCGGCCGGTTCTCCCGCAGAGCGCTTGGTGCGCGAGCAGCTCGAAGCCATGAACCAGCTATTTGCCAAACAGCTCGATGCTTTGCGCGGTTCTTCGCAAGTTCCCTCGGCTGCAATTTCGGCCTTGTCCAAACCGTCTGCCAGCCCATCCTCATCGCAGACCGCAGGATTGGTGTCGAACGCACTGCCTCCCGTGCCGGTGGAAAGTCCAAAAGAGGAATTTAAGCCCTTCGGTCCGTACAAGCCACCACAAAAGGGAGTTTCGGGCGAGCTCACGCAGCGGCAGAAAGAAAGTCTCCAGTCACTTGTCGAGCGATACTCGAAGCGGACCGCCAAGTCCAAGAGTTTCACCGAAGAACATCGCCAGCCGCTCGCTGATCCGAGAGTGGTTGCAGGCTTCCGCTCGCAGTGGAAAGAAATCGTCTATCCCATCGTCACGGATCGGTCGGAAGGCCCTCACCTGTGGGATTTGGACGGCAACGAATACGTGGATGTGCTGAACGGCTTCGGTCCGATTTTCCTCGGACACCGTCCAGCCTTTGTTACCGCCGCGATTGAAGCCCAACTAAAGAAAGGCTTCGAAATCGGCCCTCAGACCCCGCTCGCCGGCGAAGTCGCCAAAATGTTTTGCGACATGACCGGCAATGAGCGCATGACTTTTTGCAACACCGGTTCGGAAGCGGTGATGGCCGCCTTGCGCGTCGCGCGCACGGTGACCGGACGGAAAAAAGTAGCCCTATTCGCGAATGCCTATCACGGCATGTTTGACGAAGTGCTGGTAAAAGGATTTAAGCGCGGCGGTGTACCGCATTCCTCGCCAGTAGCGCCGGGCATACCTCAAGAGAAAGTCGACAACATTCTCGTGCTTGATTACGGCACACCCGAAGCTCTGGAATTAATTCGCCAAAACGCCAAAGACCTCGCGGCGGTTCTTGTGGAACCGGTTCAGAGTCGCCATCCCGAGATGGTTCTCCCCGAATACTTGAAGGAAATTCGCAAAATTACTGAGCAGTCTGGCACCGCCCTGATTTTCGATGAAGTCGTCACCGGTTTCCGGACGCATCCTGGCGGATGTCAGGCGCTCTTCGGAATTCGGGCCGACCTGGCCACCTACGGAAAGGTTGTCGCAGGCGGAATGCCCATCGGTATTCTTGCCGGCAAAGCGCAGTTTATGGACGCGCTCGACGGCGGGGCCTGGCATTTCGGCGATGATTCCTTCCCCGAAGTCGGCGTCACATTCTTTGCCGGCACTTTCGTGCGTCATCCGCTGGCGCTCGCAGCGGTAAAGGCCGTGCTGCAACATCTCAAAGCGGAAGGGCCCGAGCTGCAGGAACGGGTCAGCAACCGGATGCAGCATATGGTTGGCGTCATCAACGAGTTTTTCGAACAAAAAGGCATTCCTACACGTCTGGCAAATTTTAAAAGCGTTTGCTACTTCAGCTTCCCCGGCGAAGAACGCTTTGCCAGCCTCTTCTACTACTATTTGCGCTTGAAGGGAATTCATCTGCTCGAAGGGTTCCCGGTTTTCCTGACTACCACGCACACCGACGAAGACATCGAGAAAGTGATTCGCGCGTTCAAAGAAAGCGCTGTCGAAATGCAGGAGGGCGGTTTCTTTTCCCCGCCGTCGGCAACGCCGCGACCGGACACTCACGAAGTTGCATCGGGCGGAGTGCTCACCGCAACAGGAATGCCGTCCGCTGTCGTTTCCGACGCACCCCTTACCGAATCGCAGCGTGAAGTCTGGCTTTCAGATCAGCTTGGTAAGCAAGCTTCCTGCGCCTACAACGAATCCTTCACACTCCGCATGCAAGGCTCTCTCGATGAGTCGGCTTTGCGGGTATCGTTGCAAGAACTGATAAACCGGCACGACGCATTGCGCGCGATCGTAGCCGCGGATGGGTCATCGTTGCATTTTGCACCCCAGCTTCCGCTGGATATTCCGGTCACGGATCTTTCTGCCCTGGCTCCGCCCGAACGCGAAGCTCGCCTGGAAGCCGCGACTGCGGAAGAAGCCAACACGCCGTTTGATTTATCTCGTGGCCCGCTGGTTCGTATGCGTTTGTTCCATTTGGATCCGCAAGTTCACGCGCTAATCGTCACTAGTCACCACATAGTCTGTGACGGCTGGTCCACAAACGTCCTGCTAGATGACTTGAGCAAACTTTATTCCGCCCGGCTTAAAGGCGCCAACGCCGCGCTCCCCGCTGCGGTTCAGTTCAGCGAATATGCCCGAACACAATCAAGCGCTCCAGTGTCTGCTGAATTAGCTTTGGTCGAATCGTATTGGCTCAAGCAATTCGAGCAGCTTCCCCCGGTTCTCAATCTTCCGACTGACAGGCCGCGTCCGGCAGTGAAGTCGTTTGAAGGTTCTACGGTTCGCGCGTTCATCGACGCCGCGACATACAAGCAGATCAAGAAGGCCGGAGCGCAACAGGGCTGCACGCTGTTCGTCACGTTGCTCACGGGTTTTGCCACGTTGCTCCACCGCCTGACTGCGCAGGACGATATCGTGATCGGAATCCCCACCGCGGGACAGTCGCTTCTCGATGATGGAAATCTTGTCGGCCACTGTGTCAACTTCCTGCCTGTTCGAGCGCGTATGCCGGAGAAGCAAAAAGCATCGGAGTTACTGCAACAATTGAAACGCACTTTGCTCGACGCTTACGAAAACCAGACCTATACCTACGGCACGCTCGTGCGCAAACTGAAGCTCCGGCGCGATCCCAGCCGCCTGCCGCTCGTCGAAGTTCAGTTCAATCTCGAAAAAGTAGGAACGGGCCTGGACTTTCTTGGATTGAAAGTCGAAGTGGACTCAAATCCGAAAGCCGCCGTGAATTTCGATCTCTTCCTGAACATCGTCGAATCTGAGCACGGTCTTTCAATGGATTGCGACTACAACTCAGAACTCTTCGATCGGGAAACCGTCGGCCGCTGGATGCGCCACTTCGAAACTCTCTTGCAAGGCATCGCCACGGACTCAAATCAAATTGTAGATCTGCTTCCAATCCTGACCGATGGTGAGCGATCCCAGATACTGGTCGGGTGGAACGCCACCGCAGCAGAATATCCGCGGTCAAAATGCGTTCACCAGCTCATTGAGGAACAGTCGCTGCGTTCACCCGAGGCTGTAGCTGTAGCATGCGAAGGTCAGACTCTTACGTATTCGGAACTCGATCGTCGCGCGAATCAGCTCGCGCGGTATTTGATCAAGCTCGGCGTCAAGCCTGGTGCGCTCATTGGAATTTCCGTAGATCGCGCGCTTGAAATGATGGTCGGCTTACTGGGGATTTGGAAAGCAGGCGCTGCTTATCTGCCTCTTGACCCGTCTTACCCGGCAGAACGCCTCTCGTTCATCCTTGGTGAAGCCGCTGTGCCGCTGCTGTTGACTCAAGCCAAGCAAATGTCCGGTCTGCCCGAGGCGCGCGTAGTCTGCCTCGATCGCGATTGGTCCCTTATCGAGCGCGAGCAATCCACCAATCCTAATGTCGCTGTCAGTCCCGAAGCGCTTGCTTACACTATCTACACTTCCGGCTCGACCGGTAAACCCAAGGGTGTCGAGGTCACGCATCAAAATGTAGTTAATCTCCTGAGCTCGATGGCTAAGAAGCCTGGCCTTGCCGCGCGCGATCGCCTGTTAGCCGTCACCACGCTTTCCTTCGATATCGCGGGCCTCGAACTTTTCTTGCCGCTCGTTGTCGGCGCACAAGTAGTCCTCGCAGGTAAAGAGACCACGGTGGATGGAAGCTTGCTCCTGAAGCTTGCCCGCACGTCTGGCGCTACTGTGATGCAGGCCACTCCTGCAACGTGGCGGCTGATGCTCGAAGCAGGATGGAACGGCACGCCAACTCTGAAGATCCTTTGCGGCGGCGAAGCCCTTCCACGCGAACTCGCGAACCAACTCGTTTCTTGCGGAGAGGTTTGGAACATGTACGGCCCCACGGAAACCACAATTTGGTCCTCGACGTCGCGCGTGGAATCCGGTGCAGGTCCCGTTACAATCGGGCCGCCGATCCAGAACACTCAATTGTATGTTTTAGATAAACAGAACCAGCCGCTTCCGATCGGCGTTCCGGGCGAACTTCACATCGGCGGTGACGGTGTGGCCCGCGGCTATTTCAAGCGTCCCGAGCTGACTGCCGAGCGCTTTGTGCCCGATCCATTCAGCGAAACGACGAATCAGAGGCTCTACAAAACCGGCGATCTCGTCCGTTACCGGACAAATGGTCATCTTGAATTTCTCGGCCGCCTTGACAATCAAGTCAAAGTCCGTGGCTTCCGCATCGAACTGGGAGAAATTGAATGCGCGCTCGCGAAAGTTCCGGGGATTCGCGAATCGGTCGTCCTTGCGCGCGAAGACGAACGTGGAGTGAAGCAGCTTGTCGCTTATGTCGTTGCGGACGAATCTCGCAAACCGCTCCCTGCAGACATGCGCAGTTTTGTCGGGCGTTCACTGCCGGATTATATGATTCCGTCCGTGTTCGTTTTCTTGCCAGAACTGCCGCGCACGCCGAATGGAAAAATCGACCGTAAAGCGCTTCCCGCTCCGGATTCGGAGAACGCCGGCTCGCGAGAGGCTTTCGTCGCGCCTCGAAATCCTCGAGAAGAGAAATTAGCGGCTATTTGTGCCGAGGTGCTGCATCTGGACCGCGTGAGCGTCCTCGACAGTTTGTTCGACTTGGGCGCTGATTCCATTCATTTATTTCAAATTATTGCGCGAGCCGGGCGCGCCGGCATCGTGATGTCTCCGCAACATGTCCTGCGTTTGCAAACCGTCGCCGCAATTACTGCTGAAGTCGACGCTGCCGATGGATCGGCGCCCAGAGATTCAGAAATCAGGCGTGCTCCGCGCGAACAATACCGCATGCACCCTGCAACCACTCGTTCGATATAGCTATGGAAACAAAAAACAATCCGTCTCGGGTTTCCATACCAGTGCTTGAATCCGTTGGTACTCTCGGCGAAGAGCAATACTGTTTCCCTACGACCATTGCACAGCAGACGTTCTGGTTTCTGGATCAGCTCGAACGCGGCAACCCTGCTTGGAATATTGCGGTTCGTTTTCGTATCCATGGGCGCCTGGATGTTTCGACGCTGGGACGGGCCCTTAACGAAATCGTTGGCCGCCACGAAATTCTTCGTACCACATTTTCGCTGATCGACGGACAGCCCCGGCAGATCGTTCATGCCACTGCTGCGATTCCTTTACCGCTGGATGATCTAAGCCGCCTGTCGCAAACGGGACGAGATGCGGAAGAGGAACGCCTGTCGATTCAAGAAGGCGAACGCAGATTTGATCTGAAAAATGGTCCGCTCATTCGCGCTCGCCTTTTGAAACTGGGAGAGCAAGAGCACCTGTTGCTGGCCACCATGCATCACATTGTTTCGGACGGCTGGTCCATTGGAATTTTTAGCGATGAACTCGGCGCTCACTACGCCGCCTTCGCAGAGAACCGCCCTCCAACGGTTCCCGAACTGCCTTTTCAATTCGCAGACTACACAATTTGGCAGAACGATCGCATGCAGCAGCCGGCTCTCGATAAACATCGTGCCTACTGGAAGATTAAACTGGCTGCTTTGCCGCCTCTGGAAATCCCTCTGGACCATCCGCGGCCCGCGCTAAAAACACACAATGGTTACATCCTTTCCACCGTACTTCCCGTTCCGTTGACGGACGCGCTCGCGGAATTCTCGAGTAAGCATGGATGCACCTTCTACACCACGGCATTAGCAGTCTTGAAAATGCTAGTTCATCATTACACGCTCCAGAATGACATCTACGTTGGAACTCTCCTCGCTGGCCGTGACCGCGTCGAGCTTGAGCCGCTTATCGGGCTGTTCATCTCCACCGTCGTCCTGCGAAGTGATCTTTCCGGCGATCCAAAGTTTTCCGAATTGCTTGACCGCGTCAAAAAGACCGTCGAGGAAGGGTTGGAACACCAGGATCTGCACTTCCAACAACTTGTTGAGCTCCTCAGACCCAAGCGCGATCCGAGCCGTCCGGTGCTTTACGGAATTAATTTTATTTA
>Ga0302224_10001210_pt1 | contig 11244 bp, 6 predicted proteins | sample II_Palsa_E3_1_FD_193520 | JGI IMG/M metagenome (GOLD analysis project Ga0302224, IMG submission 193520) | Peat permafrost microbial communities from Stordalen Mire near Abisko, Sweden - II_Palsa_E3_1 | ecosystem: Environmental > Terrestrial > Soil > Palsa > Peat permafrost | place: Sweden... | reverse complement strand
GAACGCGCCGAAGCGATCAATAAAACCGGTGGTAAAGCCGTTGCTTTAGTAGCCGATGTGCTGAATGAAACCGAACTCGAACAAGCTAAAATCAAGCTTATAAATACATTCGGCCGGCTTGATGGCTTGGTGAATGGCGCAGGCGGCAATATGCCCGAAGGCGTGCTTGCAAACGAAGACGATGTCTTTAAAATGAATATTGAAGGTATGAAACGCGTGATGGATGTAAATACCTGGGGTACCATAATCCCGACACAGGTTTTTGGTGAGGCTATTGCTAAGACAGGCAGAGGCAGCATCGTCAATATATCCTCCATGAACTCAAAACGGGCTATTACCAAGGTATTGGGCTACAATATGGGTAAAGCTGCGGTTGATTGCTATAACCAATGGTTCGCGGTGGAAATGGCTAACCGTTACGGTGATGCCATCCGCATGAATGCACTTGCGCCCGGTTTTTTCCTTACCGAGCAAAACCGTAACCTGCTTACCAAACCCGGGGGTGGCTACACTCCCCGAGGTGAGTTGGTGATTAATCAAACGCCATTCAAACGCTTTGGTAACCCGGATGAATTGATAGGTGCACTGGTTTGGCTATTAAGCGATGCTTCCAAATTTGTCACCGGGTCGATGATCTGCGTTGATGGCGGTTTCTCTATTTTTGGTGGGGTATAATTGGGTTAAAACCTCTTTTTTATGCAAAAAATACCCTGTTTTCCCGCATTTTAAGCGCTATTTGGGCCTGAATATTGCCGATATTGGCTTTTTTCGGCCCTGAAATAGATTAAAAATGGAGAGGTTTTGCCTGAAAAATCTCCAAAAAAATCCCCTTTTTTCCTAAATATTATAAGTCTCAATTTGGTCGGCAATTAAATTGAGGAGTTCCTCTTTTTCGATCCCGGCATCCTTGCAGATATGTAAATGCTTGTGCGAACCGGGCTCAAAGCTGGCAACGAAAACGCCTTCTTTATAAATCTCAAATTTACATTGCTCACCCTCGTGATGCATGTAATCTCTCACCTCAAAATGGTGGTTCTCATTTTTATAACTAACCGATATTTCAAATAATTCCATAACAGTAATTGGTATACTATTCAAACCAAATTATGGCCTTATTGTTGTATTTGTAAACCAAATTATAATAAATATGGACTATAGCTACATATCAGGAAAGTTTGATAGATTCTATATCAGCCTGAAAGAAAACTTTGAAGTTGAATATTGGATGAACAAATTAGGCGTGAACCGCGAGGTGCTTCAACAAGCCGTACAAACCGTTGGGAATTCATCCGAAGAAGTGGAACGATACTTAAAATAGCCAATTATGAGCCTGGTTAAATACGTAAAGAAACGGAATTTTACAAAAACGGCCGAACCTAAAGCCGGTATGAGTAAGGATAAGGATCACCTGATGTTTGTGATCCAAAAGCATGATGCATCGCGTTTGCATTATGATTTCAGACTGGAAATGGATGGCGTGCTGAAAAGCTGGGCTGTACCAAAAGGCCCATCCACCGACCCAAAAACTAAACGTTTGGCCATGATGGTGGAAGATCATCCGTTCGATTACCGCAATTTTGAAGGCACTATCCCGCAAGGCCAGTATGGCGGCGGTACAGTGATTGTTTGGGATGAGGGTACTTATGAACCTATTGAGGAAATAAAAGGCAAGAAGGCACAGGAAAAGCATTTGCTGGCTCAATTGAAAGCAGGCTCGTTAAAGATCAAGCTTCATGGCGAAAAACTGGAGGGTGAGTATGCTTTAGTTAAGACCCATGGTATGGGCGAAAACGGCTGGCTGTTGATTAAACATAACGACCAGTTTGCCAGTACCGAAGATATCACCAAAGAAGATCAGTCAATCTTATCCGGCAAAACCATCGAAACGATGGAGAAAAGCAGCGAAAAGGTTTGGCAACACGGCCATGAAGAAAATGTGAAACAGCCCGCAGCCAAAGGCAGTAAAAAAAAAGCCCTGGCAAAACCAGCTGAGGAAGTGGTGGGTGAAAAGCTGGCTGAGGGACAGGTGGATACGGATATAAATGTAGCCGCGATCTTAAAATCAGCACCTAAAGCATCAATCCCCAAAAACATCCAACCGATGAAAGCTACTTTGGTTGATGAACCGTTTGATGACCCTAACTGGCTTTATGAAGTAAAATGGGACGGCTATCGTGCCGTTGCTACTATTAATAAAGGCGAGGTCGACCTCATCTCCCGCAATAATAAAACCTTTAACGATAAATTTTACGCTATCCACAAGCTGATGCAAAAATGGAGCATCAACGCGGTGCTGGACGGTGAGATCCTGGTTTTGAACGATAAAGGTGTATCTGATTTCGGAGCACTGCAAAACTGGCGCAGCGAAGCTGACGGTGAACTGGTGTTTTACGTGTTTGATATCCTTTGGTATGAAGGCAAAAACCTGATGGAATTTCCGTTGATCCAACGGCAGGCCATTTTAAAGGAAATTCTGCCAACTGATAATGACCACATCCGCCAAAGTAAAGTATTCAGCGCCAGCGGAATAGATTTTTTTAATGCCGCGCAACGCATGGGCTTGGAGGGGATCATCGCTAAAAAAGCGGATAGCACTTATACGGCTGATTTGCGCTCTCGCGAATGGTTGAAGATTAAAGTGCATCAACGTCAGGAAGTTATTATTGCAGGCTTTACAAAAAATGATGGCACTAATAAGCAATTCAGCGCTTTGGTTTTAGGTGTATATGATAAAGGTGAGTTAAAATATGTAGGTAAAGTAGGCACGGGTTTTAACGATAAGGTACAAAAGGAAATGATGGCTCAATTTAAACCGCTCATCACCACTAAAAGCCCGTTTGATGTTGAACCTGATGTAGATAAGCCGTCGCGTTTTCGCCCAAAACGTATGGGTGCCAAACCAACCTGGTTAAAACCAGAGCTGGTTTGCGAGGTTGCTTATGCCGAAGTTACCAGCGATGGCGTATTTCGGCAGGCATCGTTTAAAGGTATGCGCATTGATAAAAAAGCAAAAGACATTGTATTAGAAACGCCTAATGATACCCACGAAACGGTTGACGAAACTGATGAAAAACACGAAACAATGGAAACACATACCCACGTGGTAACTCCACCAAAAGATAAAGACCGCAAAACGCTGTTAAACCCAACTGATGAAACGCAGGTACGTAAAATATGCGGTCACGATATCAAATTCACCCACCTGAGCAAAGTTTACTGGCCCGAGGATAATGTGACCAAGCGTGATATGTTTAACTACTATTACCAGGTTGCGGATTATATTTTGCCTTATTTAAAGGATAGGCCAATGTCGCTTAACCGCTTTCCTAACGGCATACATGGTTCAAGCTTTTATCAAAAGGATATCATGGGCAAAGCGCCGGATTGGATCACCAAAACATTCCCTTACACTACCAGCGATGACGAGCATAAGGAATATTTGGTCGGCTCTGATGAGTCTTACTTGTTATGGATGGCTTCGTTAGGTTGTATCGAAATGAATCCATGGTTTAGTCGCTATAAAACTCCTGACAATCCCGACTATTGTGTAATTGATCTCGACCCGGATAAAAATACATTTGATCAGGTGATTGAAGCTGCACAAGAAGTTAAAAAGGTGCTGGATGCGATAAATGTTCCATCCTATCCAAAAACATCAGGCTCAACCGGTATGCATATTTATATCCCGCTGGAGGGTAAATATACTTACGATCAATCGCAGATGTTTGCCAAGATTATTGTACAATTGGTTCACAAGCAAATTCCGAATTATACCAGTCTTGAACGCATGATCGCTAATCGCAAAGGCAAAATGTACCTCGATTTTTTACAAAACCGTCCTGGTGCAACCATTGCAGGCCCCTACTCGCTCAGGCCAAAGGTTGGCGCAACGGTATCTATGCCTTTAGATTGGGATGAAGTAAAACCGGGATTAACCATGAAGGATTTTACCATCTTTAATTCCATAGACAGGCTAAAAGAAACCGGCGACCTGTTTAAAGGCGTTTTAGGCAAAGGCATCGATCTTGAAAAAACAATTAAAAAGGCACAAAGTATATTTGGTTAAAGAATCATCAGCTTAAAAACATAACAGTAATAATTGCTGTTATGGGAATAATTTAATTGCTAAAACTCCATATTTGAATTAATGAGTACATCTGCTTCGCTAAACCAAGGTCAAATACTGGAAGTTTTATCCCTATCTCAAAATGCAACTGCAATTTATACGTCGGATGATCTTGTAATTGAAACTGCCAATGATGCCATGATTGCTTTTTGGGGTAAAGACAGGAGCATAATTGGGAAGCCACTTGAAGAAGCGGTACCCGAGCTTAAAGGCCAACCTTTTGGGCAAATGTTAAGGGCGGTATTAAGTACAGGCATTACCAATTCGGGAAGCGCGATACCTGCTGAATTACTAATTGACGGTAAGCTGCAAACCTCTTATTATGATTATGAATACAGGGCAATAAAAAATAACAATGGCGAAACTTACGCCATATTGCACACAGCATCTGATGTTACCGAACGGGAATTAAACCGCATAGCCTTACAAAAAGCAAAAGAGCTGGAGGCAACTCAAACTAAAGCCCTTATTGAAAGTGAAAAAAATCTCCGGCGTTTTATTTTACATGCACCGGTAGCTATTGCCTTATTTGATGGGCCTGATTATGTAGTGCAAATTGTAAATAACCGTGCCCTGGAATTATGGGGGCGAAAAATGGAAGAGGTGTTACACAAGCCTATTTTAGATGCTATGCCCGAGCTGCGTTCGCAAGGTGTAAAGGATTTGTTGGATAGTGTATATCAAACAGGCGAAACTTTTTCGGCGTTTGAATTACCTGTTAAATTACTGCGGAACGGGGAAATGGTTAATACCTACATCAATTTCATTTACGAAGCGCAATATGATTCGGACGGAGAAATTAATGGCCTGATAACCATTGGTTTTGAGGTAACTGAAGAAGTGCTGGCCAAAAGAAAAATTGAAGAAAGCCGTGCCGAGCAATATTCGCTAAATGAAGAGCTTACCGCATCAAACGAGGAGTTAATTGCTACTAATGAAGAGCTTACCGAAACCCAGGATCATTTACAGATAATTATTAATGAGCTTGAGAGAAGTGAGTCACGTTTTCGTAACCTGGTATTACAGGCCCCTGTTGCCATTTGTATTTTCCGTGGGCGTGAGCTGCTGATAGAAGCAGCCAATTTAAAGATGCAGGAAATGCTGGGTAAAGATAGCCGGATTGTAGGAAAAACGTTTGCCGAAGCGGTACCTGAACTGGAAGATCAGCCATTTTTTGAATTACTTGACAGCGTTTTTAAAACCGGCGAAATATACTATGGCAATGAAGCCCTTGCGACTATAAATCGCGACGAGTTTTTATCCGATGGCTATTTTAACTTCATTTACCAACCTTTAAAAGATGAAAACAACCTTACCGAAGCCATAATGGTTGTTGCTATAGAGGTAACCGAAACAGTAAAATCGCGTAAGGAGATTGAATGGACAGGCGAACAGTTGCGATTAGCTATTGATGCCGCCGATTTAGCCACATGGTACCTTGATATTAACTCGGGTACATTTATTCCTTCGCCAAGATTAAAAGAACTATTTGGTTATTACCCCGAAGAAGAAATGCCCTTATCCGCAGCAATAGATCAAATAGAAGGCGATCACAGGGAACTTGTTCGTAAAGCGATAAATAATACGGTTGCAACCGGTACTAATTACAATATAGAATATCCTGTTATCGGTTTTCACGACGAAAAACAACGCTGGGTTAAGGCGATGGGTAAAATATACAAAGATAATGACGGAAAAGCCAGTAATTTTTTTGGCGCGTTAAGCGATATAACCGAAAGCAAACAAGACGAACTACGTAAAAACGACTTCATCGGTATGGTAAGTCATGAGTTAAAAACACCATTAACTTCTCTTACAGCAATAGTACAGGTTGCTAACTCGAAACTTAAAAACAGCGAGGATAAGTTTTTAGCCGGGGCGATGGAAAAAGCCAACATTCAGGTTAAAAAGATGAGTAACATGATTAATGGTTTCCTGAATATATCGAGACTGGAATCTGGTAAAATATTGATTGAGAAGCAAAAATTTGAAATTGACGAACTGATCAGGGAAATTATAGACGATGTACAGGTAACAACCGTATCGCATACCATAACACTTACCGCCTGTTCACCAATTGAAATAGATGCCGACCGTGATAAGATAGGATCGGTAATATCAAACTTGCTAACTAACGCCATAAAATATTCACCACGTAACCAAGGCATTACAGTTACATGCACAAAAACAGATGATGTGCTGCAAGTAAGCGTTAAAGATGAGGGAATGGGCATTAAAGAACAGGATATTGATAAGCTATTTGACCGTTATTACCGGGTTGAGAGTAAAAATACTACACACATTTCGGGCTTTGGTATCGGCTTATACCTGAGTGCCGAGATCATCCAACGCCATAACGGTAAAATTTGGGCTGAAAGCGAAACGGGTGTAGGCTCAACTTTCTACTTTACTTTACCGCTGATTAAGTAATGAGTTCTGGTGCTGAATTTTATGGTGGTACAAGTGGCTTGCAGTTGCCGATCCCTAAGCGGGATTTCCCGCCTGAACTGGCAGATAAAAGCCGCATCTATTATTGCTCAACCATATTAAACAGCCTCGAGGTAAATAGCTCATTTTATAAAGTGCCATTAGCTTCCACAGTTAAAAAATGGGCAGATGATGTTACGGGAGATTTTAGGTTTACCTTTAAACTATGGCGCGATATCACCCATAATAAAGGCCTGGAATTTAAGGTTGATGATGTTCAGAAATTTCTGAACGTTATTAAGGTTCCGGCAAATCGAAAAGGTTGCTTCCTGGTTCAGTTCCCGCCCAGCCTTACGGTGGCTAATAAAAATCAGCTGGAAATATTATTAAACGTTATTAAAGATTGCGACCCGGTTAGCTGGCCGATAGCTTTGGAGTTTCGCCATAAATCCTGGTATCAGGATGATGTTTACGAATTGATAGAAAAGTATCGGGCTACTTTAGTAGTTCATGATATGCCCGCTTCAGCTTCACCACTTGATTCTTTTAATGATGAGTTGGTTTACCTACGTTTTCACGGCCCTGATGGTAAATATCGCGGCAGTTATTCTGATGAATTTTTGGCGGAATATGCCAGTTATATAAATGACTGGCTGTATGAAGGTAAAACAGTTTATACTTATTTTAACAATACCATGGGTAATGCGCTGCAAAACCTGATGACATTAAAATCATACGTTCAACTCGAATAGAACATAAAAGCCGGGAGAGTATATCTTCCGGCTTTTATGTCTAAAAACAATTAGTTTTTTGGATCTTCAAATTACTTGCTGTTGGAGTGGCCGCCAGAGTGTGAGGCTTTGCCACCTTTACTGGCGATGTCTTTCTGTTTACTGTCATCCATGTTAGCAAAATTTCCTGAATTGTTGTTGCTGTTTGATCTGTTGTTGCTACCATGGGTTGACTTGCTGTCATTTCCTGAATGGTTTTTTTGAGTAGTTGCCATTTTCGTAATTTTTATGGTTTATTAATCTGTTAACTACCTAATTAAAGTAATTACCATACCAGTGTTTTGCCATATTATTAACCAGGCTGATTTATAGCAATTTACAAATATTAAATAATAGTTAATTAAATAGGCAAAATATTCGCTTTAAGAAATATTGTCCCCTAACAAGAGCAATACTGTATGATATAGCCGACCTGCGTTTAAACAATAGTTGTTACCGCACGCATTAAACTATTAATTAAATATTCTATAACATTTATATAACCTTTTGTTTTAAAACCACGTATAAATACCTAAATACATTAATAAGATGACCTCATTTAACGAAATATTTTCTGCAATACTTAAAGCTGTTTGTGCACCTGCTAATAATGGTGGCTTATTTAAAAAAATAAAAAGAACGCCTTTCAATCCAAAAATCACTTTAGGATTTAATTTCTAATAATATTATCAGTCAACTCCGTGTAGTTGTATTTGTGTAGATTTTCTAATCCTGTTCTAATCTCGAGTTCAAAAGCTGTAACTTTGAGGCCATGTTGCGGGTTAGTGAGTTGTATATTTATCCAATAAAATCGCTGGGAGGAATAAAACTTCAGCAAGCTGAACTAACAGACAGAGGGTTTAAACACGACCGCCGTTGGTTATTGGTTGATAAAAAAAACCGCTTCCTATCTCAGCGCAGCCAGCCTAAAATGGCCCTGTTAAAAGTTAGCCTTTCGCCTACCGGCTTAATGGTTACTTATAACCTTAACGCTCATCATTTACACATTCCCTTCGAGCCACAAATTAATGAACCTGGTACCGTAACCGTTTGGGATACACCTTGTGCGGCTATTTTTGTGAGCTACAGTGCCGATAGGTGGTTCAGTAAAATATTGGGCATCAAATGTCGCCTGGCTTATATGCCCGATGAATCCTTTCGTAAGGTTGACGAAAACCATGCGCCAAAAGGGTTTGTTAATTCCTTTGCAGATGGATACCCTTTTCTTTTGTTAGGGCAATCGTCATTAGATGATCTTAACTCCAGGTTAGAAGATAAAGTGGGAATGGATCGTTTTCGGCCAAATATCGTTTTTACCGGTGGTAAGCCCTTTGAGGAGGATTTGATGGATAATATCCTAATTAACAACGTTAGTTTTTACGGGGTGAAATTATGCGCAAGGTGTATTATGATCGCTATTGATCAGGATAATATAAAAAAGACCAAAGCACCTCTTAAGGCACTTGCCAAATACCGCCGCCAGGGCAACGACGTATATTTCGGGCAAAATCTGATACATAAAGGTTTAGGAACGATCTCTATCGGTGATGAAATTACTACGCTCAGTATCCACACTGATAAAAGTTTTATGATAAATAGGTAAATACACATTTGTGTAAAATTCAATATTTTTCAGCAAAACACTACTAAATCCGTATGCTTTATCTATATTTGACTAATGATAACTGTCCATTTTAACTGCGATAAAATGATGTGCTGTATTTGCAGCATAAGTATCTAAGCTACAGAGGAAAATTTACACATAATACCACGCCTCTTTAGTTTTAAACCAAAGAGGCATTTTTATAATATATTAAAACGAAAACATGCAAAGTTTCAGAACGGAACTCGAAAACCCGATAGTTGAACAGGATATAATCGATCTCGAAAAAAAGATCAGGGCATTCCGCGAAGGTAAAATACACGACGAGAAATTCCGCAGCCTTCGTTTGGCCCGTGGTGTGTATGGCCAGCGCCAGCCGGGCGTGCAAATGGTGCGTATCAAATTGCCGTTCGGTAAGGTTACGTTTAAGCAATTACTGCGTATTGCCGATGTATCCGACGAATATGCCAGCAGCAACCTGCACTTAACTACCCGTCAGGATATCCAGGTTCACTACGTAAGCCTCGATAGGACACCGCAACTTTGGGCTGAATTAGAGCGTGATGATATTACCTTGCGCGAAGCTTGCGGTAATACTGTTCGTAATGTAACCGCATCAGCAATAGCGGGTATTGATCCGCTTGAGCCTTTTGATGTTTCACCGTACGCACATGCCACTTTTGAATATTTCTTGCGTAACCCTATCTGCCAGGATATGGGCCGTAAATTCAAAATATCGTTTTCATCAAGTGATGCGGATACCGCGTTTTCTTACATCCATGATATTGGCGCTATCCCCAAGATTAATGAAAAAGGTGAGCGTGGTTTTAAAATAATGTTAGGTGGCGGCCTTGGCGCGCAGCCTATGCTGGCCAATTTGGTTGAAGCGTTTTTACCCGAAGATCAACTGATCCCGTATATCGAATCCATTATCCGTGTGTTTGATCGTTACGGCGAGCGTAATAACCGCAACAAAGCGCGTATGAAATTCCTGATCCAGAAAATTGGCTTGGATGAAGTAGTTCGTTTGGCAAAAGTTGAATTTACCGCTAATAAAGTAAAATCATACACCGTTAACCGCAATACGGTTGAAACCCCTGCCCTGCCGGGCACTACTTCTTACCCAGAAGTTGAAATAACAAACCCATTACGTTACGAGCAATGGTTAGCTACCAACGTATTCGCACAAAAGCAGGAAGGTTTTTATGGTGTGTATGTTAAAGTGCCGGTTGGCGATATTAAATCGGATGTGGCACGTAAACTGGTTGAGATATTAACCCCACTAGTTGCCGATGAAATTCGCATCACCCATAATCAGGGCTTACTATTAAAATTCGTTCGTAAAGAGGCATTACCTGCCTTATATAATGGCTTAACCGGGCTTGACCTTTCTGCACCAGGCTTTGATAGCTTGGCGGATGTTACCACTTGCCCGGGTACAGATACCTGTAACTTAGGCATCTCCAACAGCATGACATTATCAAAAGTGCTGGAAGATGTGATTTATAACGAATACGAAGACTTTATTTATAACCGCGAAATCAAAATCAAGATCAGCGGCTGTATGAACTCATGTGGGCAGCATGGTTTAGCGCATATTGGTTTCCACGGCAGCTCGTTAAAAGCGGGTACTAAAGTATTACCATCGGTACAAGTACTGTTAGGCGGTGGTACGGTTGGCGATGGCGTAGGCCGTGCTGCGGATAAAATTGTTAAAGTACCTGCTAAGCGTGCTACACACGTTTTACGCGCGGTGCTAAATGATTATAAAGCGAACTCTATCGAGGATGAAACCTTTCATAATTACTATGACAGGAAGACTAAAGACTATTTCTACCAGTTATTAAAGCCGTTGGCTAATTTGGAAACGCTTACCGAAGACGAATTTGTAGACTGGGGCCACCAGGAAACATTTGTTACCGCTATTGGTGTTGGCGAATGCGCGAGTGTGATTATCGATTTGGTTGCTACTCTTTTGTTTGAATCTGAAGAAAAAATGGGTTGGGCAAACGGGGCTTATAATACAGGTGCCTGGGCTGATGCTATTTATCATTCATACAATGTGATGATCAGCTCTGCTAAAGCTTTGTTGTTAGATAAAGGTGTAAGCAGCAGTACACAAGCAGGTATCATCCGTGAGTTTGATACGCATTATGTATTAACCGGGGAATTTAAACTGGATGGCACGTTTAATGATTTGATTTTACAGATCAACCAAAATGAACCGTCGCATCAATTTGCAACAAAATATAAAGCCGAAGCCAAAGAATTTTTGGCTGCAAGCAAAGCTAAAAGAGAGGCTATCGCATAATGGAAAC
>Ga0302224_10001192_pt1 | contig 11360 bp, 10 predicted proteins | sample II_Palsa_E3_1_FD_193520 | JGI IMG/M metagenome (GOLD analysis project Ga0302224, IMG submission 193520) | Peat permafrost microbial communities from Stordalen Mire near Abisko, Sweden - II_Palsa_E3_1 | ecosystem: Environmental > Terrestrial > Soil > Palsa > Peat permafrost | place: Sweden... | reverse complement strand
GCATGTTCTTAAAGAATTGGTAAGGGGAAGCCGTGCCGGTCACATGCATGCCATAGGTAATGCCCCATTCAAAAACCAGGCTTTTTTTCATTTTCTGATGAATCAGCGTGTTCACTATAGCAGTAGCACCAAATTTCAACAAACTTATTAGCGCCATTTGCTCAACCGGGCCCGCCAGCTTTAAAAGAGCCTCCTCAAAATCGGTCAGGATATCATCACAAACCACCCTGCTGATTCTTGGCTCATAAGCGGCAGCCCTTAAGGCGAGACAGCCACCCAGCGAATATCCTATAAGTGTAATATCATCCAGTTTGAAATAATCTAAAACAGCTTTGCAGGGTTTATGCCATTCGTGGGTCATGGGCAGATGGCCTTCTTCCAATGTAGCTCCCTGACCGGGTCCCTCAAAAGTAATTACATCAAAACCATTTTGGAAAAGCCATTGCTGAGATGCAAATAACTCCTCGATATAGCTGTCAAAGCCTCCGAAAAAAACGATGGTTCCTATTGGCGATTCCGGCTTGAACCGGTATGCGCTCATTGCAGCATTTTCATATGGAATATCAAAGTGCTGATTCTCCTGCACCTGGTAAAACGATTTCATCCATTGTATAAAGCGCAGACGGCATGTGTTTTTTCGCTCATCTTTTTGAAGCATAAAGAATTCAGCAGAGCGCAGATACAGTGCTGCAGGTAATAGCCTGTTTGAGGCATGCGCTTTTTCAGAAAGAGCTAAAAACTCCCTGATATAATCCGGATAGTCGTGAATGCGGGGAGCCGCTTCTTTCATTTCTGCTATCATTTGCTCCGATCCGTCAGAGAACCGGTTCATTTGATAATTCAGACTGACATCAGGATGGAACTGATAATAACCTGTTTTAAATGATTGCATAGTGATTAAGAATAGAGATGATGTGAGACTCCAGGTTCAGTGAGCGTCAGCAAATCGAAATACTCCCTGACCCGGAAGAGTTTGCCATCTTGGATCTCGCACATCAGCATGATGGGCAACTCAAACTTGGTGCCTGGGGCCGGCTTTTGAGATGAAGTCGATGGCCACTTATCGGTAACTATTCCAGTATGCACATATTCCCAACAAAGCTTCGTCCCCTCTTCATTTTGAAATACGTTTATTGGTTTAATTCCTAATTCCCCGCTATGTTTTCTTGCAGCAACAGATCGATTTGCCAGTTCCACCATTTTATCCAATCCGCGGAAAATTTCTCCAGTGGCCATTATTTTCCATTCTCCGTTTGGGGAAAGAAGTTTTTTCCAGTTTTCGATGTTATCAGAGGTAAATGCGGCCGTGAAATTTTTGATAAGGCTGCTAGTGTTCATTGTTGCTGTTGTCATACTTTTATAATTTATGTGTGAGCAGGTAAGCTCATTTAATACCAATAAGGAGATCTAATCACGTGATTAGTTTTGCGTCCGAAGAAGTCAAAGTTGATCATTTTTATAAGGAGGAGTGTTACAAAGTTCTAATCATTGCTTACATAATTCCCAGCTTTTGAAAAAAGGATAGTGCGAATATCCTAAAGCAAGAGGCAATTATCCGTTTCTTTATCATGAGATCATGTTTTTGATATATGAAAGTTTTCTTGCGGCTCTTGGTGTAAGCTCAAGATCTAGCTAATCTCAAAAGCCCTCAGAGCCTTATGGCCAATTCATTCCGAAAAATTAATACCATACATTTGAATTATGATGCCAGAAACCAAATATGCAAAAAGTGGTGATGTTAGCATTGCATATCAAGTCATTGGCAGCGGCTCAATTGATTTGATCTATGTTATGGGATGGGTATCAAATATTGAATATTTCTGGCAGGATCCTGCTATGAGTCGTTTCATGGAAAGATTATCCTCATTCACCCGTCTCCTTCTATTTGACAAGCGAGGAACAGGTTTATCGGACAAAGTAGCGAATCTCCCGATACTCGAACAACGCATTGACGATATGAGGGCAGTGATGGATGCAGTAGGCTCTGAAAAGGCGGCATTGTTCGGGGTTTCGGAAGGAGGTACCATGAGTGCAGCCTTTGCAGCCATGCATCCCGAAAGAACTAGTGCTTTGATCATGTATGGATCGTATGCCAAAAGAGTATGGTCAGCTGACTATCCGTGGGCCCCTACCCCTGCGCAAAGACAGGTTTTCTTTGATGCAATAAAGGATGGTTGGGGTGGTATTATCGATTTGGAAACGCTGGCGCCAAGCGCCATGAATGATGAACGATTTAAAAAATGGTGGACCGCCTACTTAAGACATAGTGCTAGCCCCGCTGATGCACTTGCTTTAGCAAAGATGAATACTGAGATTGACATAAGGCATCTTTTGCCCGCCATTCATATTCCCACTTTAGTCATCCATCGCACGGAGGATGTTGACATGCCGGTTGGAGGAAGCCGGTACATCGCGCAGCAAATTCCCAATGCAAAATTAATTGAACTTCCCGGTAAAGATCATTTGCCCTGGGTTGGTGATACAGAAAAATTACTTAATGAGGTAGAGATTTTTCTAACCGGGGAACTTCTTTCTTTAGAGCCTGACCGGGTACTTGCCACCTGTTTGTTCACAGATATCGTTGGTTCCACCGAAAAAGCACAATCCTTGGGTGATGAACGTTGGAGAAACCTGTTGCAAATCCATAATGAGGTAGTCAGAAATCAGTTGAAGCGTTTTAGGGGTCGAGAAATAAAAACGACTGGCGATGGTTTTCTGGCCACCTTTGACGGACCGGCAAGAGCAGTGAAATGTGCATGTTCAATACGGGATGAAGTACGTCACTTCGGAATAGAAATTCGCTCAGGTTTACATTCTGGAGAATGTGAGATTATTGATGATGATATAGGTGGTATTGCCGTTCATATAACTGCGCGGGTAATGTCAATTGCAAAGCCTGGCGAAGTGCTCAGTTCAAGCACAGTGAAAGATTTGGTAGCAGGATCAGGAATTCAATTTGAGAAGAGAGGTTTATTTACACTCAAAGGTATTCCTGGGGAATGGGAAATCTATGCAGTTGTTAACTAATCGGCCGATAATCTGATCAGAGGCAAACGCGGATCGGGTATTTGTTGCTTGACTTGACCGGCAGCACACAAAGGCATCTTATAAAAGTCAGACATAGAGTGTTTCTTAGTAAAAATACGGATCAAAAAAGAGGGTTTCTGCTTTGGGTCTTATTTCGCCATGAACTATTTTTGAATCATCCAATATCTATTAAAAGACCGGCTTTCTATCTTTTGCACCGAGCGAAAGAGGCATCCAGATTCTTTGAAAAGCCCCTAAATAATAGGGGTTTTTTCTTTATGCTGTTTTGGTTCCCAATATTGAAATGGACCAATGAATTAAGACAGCTATATTCGTAATATTGATTTGTCCCATCAATAAACTCCTGACACTTTAACTCTTTACCATTGATCTGTTGAAGTGGAAAAAGATTTGCGATAAAGTATCTGATTTATTTATTTTTCATTTTTGATCGGGTATTATTATCGATCACAGTATCCTTATAAAGTTCGAGCTCCATTTTTATTGAATCCTCATAATTTTTCAGTTGGTATTCGAATTGTTTTTCCAGATTTAACGTATTAAACTGCCCTTCCTTCTCCTTTTCTTCAATATTTGACCGGTTTTCCGCTCCCACCAGGGCGCCAGTCAAAAGACAAAGGGGGAATACCAGTAAAATGATCAGCGCAATGATATTGCTCCGGTCTATAATTACTTCTTGATTGGATTTGTTCTTAGTAAATAGATAAGTAATGAATATCCCCAAAAAGGAAAGGAAGGCTGTTATTGTAGTGTTTATTGCCGGCTCCCTGCTGTTACCTGCAAGAATGCCAATGGTCAGCGCTAAAAAACTAAATCCAAGAGCTATTATAAAAAAGTAAAATAAAGAGTAGAAATAATTCCGCTTTTTCAATATCCAAAGGACAAGAAAGGAAAGGATTAAAAGGAGTCCATAAAAAATAAAAATGCGTACAAAATTGATCGCAAAGGGGTCCTTCAAGGACGCAAAGAGATTTATTAATCTTTGATTCATCTTTGGATTGATTTGGAAATCGGGTCCATCTGGTGTTGGCGATGTGCGATAGTATCCATTCTCGGACGAATTGGTTTTGGTTTTATTGGTGGAGAGGCATGAATAGGATTTGGCGCTCCAGTATGGAATTGGGGGTGACTAGGGACTGGAATTTTGGGAGCCCCGGTATAACCAGGCGCTGTTGGCCCTCCACGACTTGGCTTGACTGTGTCAGCTCCTAACCAGATTTGATCAGACACTTTGCAGCAGGGAGCTGCTTTTTGTCTACTGGAGAAGATGAAAGTGGATGTAGATAATATTGGTAAGGTGGCAATGGCTATGGTTAGGATAAGGGCTTGCATGTGTTTAATTTTAGTTACTGACGCCAGAACCTGCTATTGAAAAAATAGCATAATTTATTGCAAATAAAAAAAATTTCATTCCAAAGGAGGATATTCTTCAATATAAAAAAATACCGGAGATTGTCAAGCCTGCATTAAAAATACCGTGAAAACACGGGTCGGTTATACCGTGAAAAGACGGTATTTTGTTAATATCACTCGATATGTGTTCATTGAAAATAAAATATGGTTTACCTTCTCAGGTAATTACTTACCTCTGTTATTTCTGCAAATAGTTTCCTACTCGCATGGATAGTTTCAGCCGTGAATTGTCAAACTAAAAACCGAATAATATGAAACAGTCTTTCTCAAGGGCTACCATTGCAGGCAGCGCCCGTAAAGCGGTTCCTGATGCCCAGAAAATGTCAACTTCAGACCCAAACACGAAAATCAGTATTAGTATTTATGCTCGTCGAAACCCCAATCCTCCTGTGAACCTGCAGGCGTCAATGGAAAAAATGTCGGCTGAGCTTCCTGGGAAACGCAAATATTTGGGCCCCCAGGAATTTGACAAACTGTATGGCGCCGATCCGGCTGACCTGAAAAAAATTGAAACCTGGGCCAAGACCCAAAAACTGGAAGTGGTCAGTGAAGATGTGTCGCAACGCAGGGTCAAAGTGCAGGGAACGATTGGAGACATCAGTCAGGCGCTCGGCGTTCAATTAAATGAATACGATCACCCCACGCTGGGCGAGTTCCGGGGCAGGATTGGAAATATATCGGTTCCTGAGAACCTGCATGGCATCATCGAAGGAGTCTTTGGACTGGATACCCGCCCTGTGGGACGGCCACGTTTCCGCAGAGGGAATACATCCCCTATGCCGCTACAATTATTTACCACACAAAAAGTCTCTAGAACGGCTAAATCACTTTCGCTTCCCAACAATCCCTGGCCGGGTACATTCTTCCCGCCGCAGGTTGCTCAATTATATAATTATCCTCCGGGAACAGATGGTAAGGGCCAAAATATAGCAGTCTTCGCCTTCAACGGACCCTCTGCGTCTGACCTTGGCGGTTATGAGTTGAGCGCGCTTCAGGCATATTTTCAGAAACTTGGGCAGTCAACACCCCAAATTCAGGATGTAGTCATCCAGGGAATGGGGAATAAACCGGGCCCCGGCACCAGTGAACAAGACAGCTCAGATGAAGTGATGCTGGATATGTGTACCGTGGGTTCCGTGGTACCTGGCGCTAAAATATTTATGTATTTCACAGAATTTACGAGCAAAGGATGGGTGGATGCCATCCACGACGCTATAGCCGGTGAGAATGAAATTTCTGTGATCTCCATTAGTTATGGTAACCCTGAACAGGATCCAAACAGTGCCTGGACCCAGATGGGAGTTAAATTAGTCAACCAGGCATTTGATGCTGCGGCTTCGCTGGGGATTACCATTTGCTGTTCTTCTGGAGATGATGGGTCCAGTGACGAAGGCAGTGGGCCAGCAGAGGTTGATTTCCCTGCATCAAGCCCCAATGTGCTTGGAGTTGGAGGGACTAAGTTGGTTGCTTCTGCTGGTGCTAATCCCGTGATTACATCTGAGGTGACATGGAATGAGGAAATGAGAGGAGAAGGGGCAACTGGAGGAGGAATCAGTGTCGTCTTTAGCAAACCCAGCTACCAAGACACTGCAGATGTCCCCGTGTCAGTGAATCCCCCCCATCTGGTTGGTCGTGGGGTTCCGGATGTATCAGCTGACGCTGATCCCGAGACAGGTCTAGTGATAATGAAACCAGATGGTAAAAGCATGGAGCCAATTGGAGGCACCAGCGCATCGGCTCCTCTATGGGCAAGTCTAGTGATTAGGCTCAATGAGGCTCTACAAAGTAAGTGTGGTTTTCTCAATGAATTGCTGTACACAAAATTTTCCAGCGGCGTTCTTAGAGACATTACGCAAGGCAATAATGGCGCTTATGCTGCTGGTCCGGGCTGGGATGCCTGTACAGGTTTGGGCAGTCCCGACGGACAGAAGTTGCTTAAAGCACTTTCGGGAGGACCCGCAAATGCGAAATCAAAAGCAAGCGCTAAAGTGAGCAAAAAAACTAAAACAATCGCGAAGTCAAAAGCAAAAAAGAAGAAAAAGTAGGAGGATCATTATTTAACCTTATTCCCATGACAAAGAAGACGCGCCCGGCGCGACTCACGCCCCCTGTTAGCGCATTAGAAAAAGCGAGTCGCCCAGAATTTTATCCCGTGATATCCAATCAGCCAGATTTACCCATAATCGACTGGACGCTTATCGGTGAGGCGGCTCCTGTATTACAGAATACACCTTCTGCAGATTTGCCTCCGGCTGATGCCGTTGTCATCACCTGGGCGGAACCAGAACTAGCCGCCCTCCAACATGTATTTTGTCAGAGTAATATCAGCATGTCCTATAGTAGCCGAAATCAGGGCAGCTGGCCCGGATGGCTGAAATACGACAAAAATATGCCCGCTGGTGCGGGTGAGGACTGGTCCTATTGGGGGTACTATCGCCTGGTGACTATGGGCACAAAGAATGTCCTGCTCTTTAAGTCCAATACCCATCTAGCGGCAAGTAACGGAGAGGCGAATCTCACGGCAATGATCACGCGTATTATAAATACAGTTCAACCTAGTCTGATCCTATCCATTGGCACTGCAGGCGGAACCATCATTACAGATCATGTTGGGACGGTCAATACCGTCCATGCCGGGACCTTATACAATAGCGGAGAACCAGCTACAGATTGGAAAACCTATTCGAATCCCTGGATTGCAGGTTGGCAGACCATCAATAAACCGGCCTTTGCCCAATTGCTTTTTCCTATTCCCACGACGGCCGCGGATCTCGCTGCAATACAAACTCAGTTCAATGCCTTTTATCATACCGCTTTTCCACTCTCAGAACTCAATGTCGGCGGCCTCGACATGGGAGACAGCGCGCCCCAGCTTAAGAATATGACTGGCGCCGCCACATCCTTACTCACGGCCAGCGGCTTTGTGGTTGGCACCAGCGATGGGAAGCTGGCCAGTTTTGCTTGCGTGGAAATGGACGATGCCGTGATTGCGGAAGCCTGTCAAGGAAAGGCGGTACAATTTGGGTTTATCCGCAATATTTCAGATCCTGTACAAAATGTGGCACTTCCTAATACAAAAGAACAACCTGACCAGGCGAACTGGGGCTCGGCCATCTATCATGCTTACGGATTTTATACAAGTTATAACGGAGCTCTTGCAGCTTGGGCGATCTTAAATGCATAAATTAAATCAACTCATATCTTACCTGAAAGTTGATTACAAATAAGGAGATTGGATGGTTTGCTTAATATATTGATGTCCATACCAGAATGATGAAATCTTTGGAGAGCAACCCTCATAAATTCGGCACAGAGGCGCCACAGACATTGCGCATGCCGATTTCTTTCCTACAGCTCAATTTTTTTTCAAGATTTTTCTTTGAGTTTTTCAAATATGTTTTACAGTATTGAATGAGAGAAAATTGGAAAGTGTAATGTTTTGAAATCCCTGCATGAGCAATAGGATTTTGATAAAACCAGGCAAACAGACCACAATCATAAATTTTGGATGCGTAACCAATTCAAAGGGACTATATAATGCCCTAAGCAAGATATCTTATCAGGCATTTGTCATCATGAATATGAAAATCAATCAGTTACAAAAAAAGAAAAATATATCATAAACCTTTATCTTTGTAAACCTATAAGTTGCGTACTATGAAAATAGTTCATATTTTTGGACCGGTACCTGGCCCTGAAGAGGGTCTATGGGCGCTGGAAGAAGAAGGTGAAACAATGAATGAGTTCGATTAGATTTTTGAAATCTGGCAAGACACAGAGCAAATGTATGCCTGTTGTCTTCATGATCTCGATGACCTGCAAGAAGCATATGGTTATCCGATCAGTGCAGAAAATGCAGCAGAGGAATTGATGGAGGAGGCAGATGATCTGATGGAACTATTGGTCATGTTGGCAAAAAAGCAATTGCCGGGAACAAATCTTCAACATGTATTTAAACCCTTGGATAACAGACAATCAAACTTCACAGAATTACAACTTTCAAAAGCTTCTGCAAAGTCCAAGACAAGAAGAAATCCAAAACTCAGGATATATGCGGTACGAATTGGTGAGAACACTTATGTGGTTACCGGCGGCGCCATTAAATTGACCAACAGAATGGATGAGCGGCCGCATACCCAAAGACAGCTTAGAAAATTGATTAGCGTTAAGGATTGGTTGAAGAGAGAAGGCATTTGTTATCCGGAAGATTTAACCGATTTATCATGAGCAAGCAAGAAAAATTAAAGAAAATCACCTCCGAACATACCTCGAAATGGCTGGAAGAGGCGGCTAAAAAGGTGGCTAATACAGGAGCCCGAAAAAATGCAAGGAAAGTAGCATTACGCGTCTTGCAGATTTTGCGTGAGCGTGATATCAGCCAAACGGCACTTGCCCAAAGAATGGGAGTATCCCGTCAGCAGGTGACGAAAATCGTGAAAGGCCAGGAGAATTTTACTTTTGAAACTATCGATAAGCTGGAAAAGGCATTAGATATTACGCTCATGACCATCACCGCACATGCTGAAGCGCCAGCATTCGATGTAACTCAATTTAGGGGGGTTGTTGAATTACCTCCATCCGGTTGGGCTACTTCACCAGTATGGTTTGATTTAGCTGACCCAAGTTCTGATCATGTCTGGTCGATCAGCAAAGCAGTGCCCACCTATACTTATATGGTTGCAAATTCAGTAATTGTTGCTGACAGGTATAAAAGAATTTTTAGTTATTTGAATTCTTTGCATCCGAGGTCTTTATCCTGGGAGACCTGCATGCCCATTGTTTCTGGAACAGAACAGCAAGTATCTGAAATTTCGGAAGAATATAAAATAGAAAACAAAGAGAAGATAGATTATTCCAGATCTTGAATGAATAATTATGGCAGAAATACAATCATTACGGTTTAGCTTTTATAAAATTACCACCGATGAGTTTGCCTTGACGGGGGAGAAATATGATCCTGCTTTAAATGCTGAAATGAGTATCGGCTTGGGCTTCAACGCCATGATTGAAGAAAAGGTCGTTATCATACAAGTTAAATGCTTGTTTTATCAACACGGGAAATTATTGATTGTAATTGCCGTTAGTTGTGCATTCAAGGTTGAGGATGAGGATTGGAACAAGATTTACCACGAAGAAAATAAATCATTCGAGCTTGCGCGGCACCTTGCTTTGCACATGACCAGTTTGACAGTGGGCACAGCAAGGGGGGTGCTCCACGCCAAAACAGAGAAACATATTATGAACGCAGTGGTGGTTCCTCCTGTAAACTTGAATGACATCATTAAGGACGATATTAAAATACTTCAAAACCAATAAATCAACGGTGAGCACTCTGAACTCTGAAGAGTCTGGTTCAGTTCCAGCGGGGAAGCTTCAGACTAAGGAGCGTCCACAGATTTATTGCATGGACCTTTCCGTCAAGATTAATAAAGGACACATATACTTCATACTCGATGAGAAGAAATGTACTTTTCAAAGATTCCAATACATTCCAAAACGAAATAGTGTAGATTGAGGCGGGTTCTAAAATAATCCCCAAAATAAAATTTATTTGATCTTATTGTTTCGGATTCAAAATATACCCGCGATATAATAGAGGTTCTCCCTGCCTAGGAGTAACAATGCTTTTGAGCGTATCAAGAGAAATATCAATCTCAGCAAATCAAAATGCAATTACATGGTGCATGACCATGAACACAATAGCAGGGATCTACACATAATGATTTTCCAAAGCAAGTTGGCAAGGGAATTATTATATCAAATAGCTATACTTCGCCTGTTGGATTTGGTGATGGATATTTTTTATAAGCATCCCTGCGGGCTTCATTATAAGGCACCCCAGAATTCATGAGACTTCTTATATACCCTGCTCGAAGCCCAGCAGGGTCATCAAATGGCCTGGATTTTAGTATGGATTGATGTTCTGCTAGTTTTCTAATTTTCCAATCCTCCCTCATTTGCCCTAAAAGCTCTTCTTGTTTATCAAACATGATACGTCGAGAGTCTCTGTCTTCAATCCGATGCTCCAGTTCAAAGTTTGCAGCCATCATAAATGTGACAAGATTGAAGACTAAGAAGCATAAATCATTTTCATCTTTTACAACTTCCTTTTTGATTCGTAACCCGCGCTCAAAGATTTCATAAATAAAGTGGCCATCTTGATCCATGTCCACATTTGGTTGTGCTTCTCCAGGATTGCTGTATGTTGGAAGTAATTCTTGAGGCGCATGTATGATCATCGAGTAATTATCGATCAACTGCTTGAGATTAGCAAGGGTAATGATTTTATAATTTTCGGGCAAGTTTTCCTATTTTGTTCGTTTATGATTGTAAGCGAAAAGTTCTGAGTTGCTTTTTCATCATATAGCCAAGAGCTTCTTTAGGCATGCATATTCTGACAGGTTTGAAAAAGCCAGTCACAATAGGGTAGGGGTAGATGGTCTAAAATAGCCTTTTCATATTTTTGGAATGATAATCTTTGATTTCTCACACATCGGGAAATAGATAGTGTCGATATTTCCTTGTTTATAATGGAAATAAACCGGCAAAATCGGCATACAGCCCCAGGAATCCGGTACATAAATACGAAAATTTGTCTTGGCACTAGTACTTCTCTTTAATTTTGGATTGTATGAGTCATCAGCAAAATAATAATCCACGCTATCCAATTGTGAAACTAGGGAAGAATCTTTGATGCGGAAAGTAAAATTGTATTTTGGGAGTCCCTTGCTTGTACGCGTGCCTGCAGGTACGCCTGTGCACACCACAATATCTTCTTTTTTCTCTTCTTTTATTTCGATCAATGTCTTTTTCAACGTACTAACTACTGAATCATTCCGCAAAGCAACCGTCTTCGCTGTATCGAGAGATAAGGTTAAAGTTTGGTTGATTTTCTCTTT
>Ga0302224_10001191_pt1 | contig 11367 bp, 6 predicted proteins | sample II_Palsa_E3_1_FD_193520 | JGI IMG/M metagenome (GOLD analysis project Ga0302224, IMG submission 193520) | Peat permafrost microbial communities from Stordalen Mire near Abisko, Sweden - II_Palsa_E3_1 | ecosystem: Environmental > Terrestrial > Soil > Palsa > Peat permafrost | place: Sweden... | reverse complement strand
TAGGATTTCCTCCCCCTTACGGAGACACCTTCTTGCTATGAGCGAACAACGCCTAAATCCTGCACCCTCTCGTTCCTGGTTAGATAAAATTAGCCAAATTTTAACCGGTGAGCCGAAAGATCGCCAAGAACTGGTTGAAATGCTGCGGGATGCGACCGAAAGACGATTACTGGATCCACACTCATTGGGCATGATAGAAGGCGTGCTAGAAGTGCCAGAGATCCGTGTGCGCGATATTATGTTGCCCCGCTCCCAAATGATCGTCATTGAAAGAAATGTTCCCCTAGAAGAGATTGTGACCACCGTTATTCGCTACGGGCATTCTCGCTTTCCAGTGATTGGTGAAAATAAAGATGAAGTGTTGGGCATATTGCTTGCCAAAGATTTATTGGCTTATGGCTACAATCGAAAAGAAATACCTTTTAAAATTGATGACATTTTAAGAACCGCTGTCTTTATTCCTGAAAGCAAACGCTTAGATGTTTTATTACAAGAATTTCGAGCAACTCGCAATCACATGGCAGTGGTCGTTGATGAATATGGCGGGGTCACAGGCCTAGTCACCATTGAAAATGTGATAGAACAAATTGTTGGTGAAATTGAAGATGAATACGATGTTGAAGATGATCAACTGATCAAAAAATTATCTGAACATACTTATAGCATTCATGCTTTAACGCCAATTGAAGAATTCAATAAATATTTTAAAGCCCATTTACAAGAAAAAGATCTTGAAACAGTGGGCGGCCTGGTCATGCGCGGTTTTGGCCGTTTGCCCAAACGGGGTGAAACCGTCAATATCAGCAGCTATCACTTTAAGATTTTACGCGCCGACAAACGTCGCGTCCACTTGTTACAGATGAGCACCTCCCCCCTATAGCCCTCAGAAAATCACTGACAAGCACAGCTTGATTGCGCCGCCCACTGGCATGATCTTGAAAAAGATGTCAAATCTCGGTATGATAAAAATTATAAAAAGAAATTTTAATAAAAAAACGAGTTCGGAGACTGAAAACCCTATGCTTAAATTATTAATACAGGCAGGCAGCCCTCTATTTATAACTGCTGCTAATCTGCTTATTAGCTATGGCTACCCCGCCAGTTTACTCGCCAATAATATCATTCAACTACATATTGAAATTCCCAGATGGTGGAATAAATTTATCAACTTCAGAGGCACCCCGGCCGGAGATCAAAACTTACGCTATCTCTCCTATGGTCTTGCATTTTTTAAGGTTCAACGGTATGCAGGCTTTGTAACATCTGCTGAAGACTTACTCTATGAAGAAAAATGGCAAAAAAAAACGCCAAAAGCAGATTTTTTGAAAGGTATTGGAAATTTAAAAAAAGAATGGTCAATTCTACAAAAATCTAGTTGGACAACTCGGGCTGGCCATAGCACCCTTCTCTATGCGCGAGTTTTTAACCTTTTCAAGGATGTGTATAAATACTTCACACCTTTTTACGTCAATCTGAAAACATTGTTACTAGAAGAGTGGTCTCTCTCAAATTTTTTTCAAACACTCTGGGCCGGTTGCAAATTTATTGCCCAATTGCAATTTCGCTGGCTACGCTTGGGAAAAATATCTAGCCCTTTATCCTTAAGTGAAAAAAGTACCCGTTCCACTGAAAATTTTGTCATAGATACGGGAGCTTTATTACTCAATTTAGGTTATCAGCTCTTACTATTTTTAGATGGATTTAGCAACACCGTTAAATATTCTAAAGAAATTAAAGTTCGATTGAAAAATATTGTTGGCTTACTGAGCAGGCAAAGGCAATTGGCAAAATTAAAGTCCCTTATTGCCAATCATTATAGAAATTCTGCCCTACCAGACCAAAACCAAAAGCTTTCTGCTTATTTTGGCAGCCAATATCACGATAGCTGGCTGCAAGCCCAGATCAATAAAATCAAAGAGTTGATGATCAGCATCGGCGAGAGTGCTTCTCCCAATTTAGACTCCCAAAATGAGTCTCAATACACTCAGTCTGACACTCAGTCTGAAAAGCTGCCGCCAGCATCAATAACAGCATCAACAGCTACACCCACCAGTAACATGGCGGACTCGAAGAGTATTTTTGATCAAAACAAGTCCAATTGTAGTGATAATCTTAACATCTTGATAATACAACCAGAACCAACAACTAATAAAATACAATCAGAGGCCCCAAGTCCTCATAGCCCCGCCAGTATCGATTCGGCGGACCCAAACCCTAAACCAACAAGCAGTGCTTCAACTGCTAGAATAGAACCAGAGGCCCAAAGTCCTCATAGCCCCGCCAGTATCGGTTCGGCAGAGCCAAGCCCTAAACCAACAAGCAGTGCTCCAACTGAATTTACTGTTTCTAAGTTGGCCGAAGAATTCTGGACTTTGACAGTATTGATGGGGCATGTCGCCAGCGGTATATCCGATATGGTAAATGCAGTCAAAGACAGCCGGGATGATGATTTTCCTCGATTTGTCTCACTGCAAACTTATACCCAGATCATGAATGCCCCAAAACAACTTAAAGAGACAACCGTGACCGCGACTTGCAATATAGCAGCTGCTGGAAAAACAGGTTTAACTAAAGGGCTGGAAATAGCCATGCAGGAGTATCGCCGAAAAAACTCGCCTCAGCTGGGATAAAATTTTAATTTTTACAATTTTAATTTTTGAGAAGGCTGTTGGCTGGCTGCTGCTGATACTCTTTCATCCTTGTAAGGTGGTGGTGAAGGGCTGTTTGTCCAAAGGATGGACGGCGTGGCAGGGGAATTATGTTGACTGCTTGCCGAGCTCTTTCCTGATCCACTGCCAGGAGAAACATCAGCTGACACCGAATGACTGGCATGAGAAACAGCAGTTGACACCGAATGACTGCCAGGGGAATCATCAGCTGACACCGAATGACTGGCATAAGAAACAGCAGCTGACATCAGATCAATTTTCAAATCTTTCCGTTGTTGACAAATGGCATCAATAATTATTTGATTATCACGCACATTGTAAAGGCTAGGTGAGAGAAAAATTTCCTTTAAGGAATGATTGACTCCGACACCCGCCACCGCTTTCATGAAATACAAAGCTGTAGCTCCAATAGAGCCAAGAATACCTGAGCCAGATGGCGCATCAGAGGCTGGTAATTTTACGCCCAAAGCTAGGGCCAATTCTTTTAAGTTGCTAGTCTCAACCAGTGTTTCACATAAGTTTAGCTGTTTTAAGGTTTTGTTCGTACGTAATGCGAGTATCAGGCGAGCAATGCCTTCTTTACCCATATTTGGGTTATTGGCTAAATTAAGGGATACCAGCAGGTAATTTTCTTCTAACATTTCAGCAAGATAAAGTGCCGCCATAGAAGGCAAAGCGGTATTAGATAAATTAAGCTTTTCCAAACTGGTATTGTTGCTTGGTTTATGTTTTAAAACTTCAAGCAGAGCTTGAATACCATCTAAGGTTTCTGTTTCGGTTTCAGAAACCAGTAAAGCCTTATTTCCTGATAAATTTAAAGTTCTTATTTTATGGTAGCGTGCCAAAAACTTTGCCAAAGCCACGGCGCCTTTAGATCGTAAGCCGACATTTGCCAAATTGAGCTCGATAACAGGATCCTTCCAGTTTTGAATATCTTTAAAAGTTTCTTTAAGCTCTTGATATTGAAGCCTTTGGTTAGACTTATCCACCGTACAATAAGTGGGTAGGTAAGAATGTGATGGCGAGTTGGTTGTCACAAATATTGTCGTCATGACTCATTTCTCCTGAGTTTTTTTATTTCCCATAATGAGTTATTCTCGTAGTTTGCCCCAAAAGGGCGAACTCGTTAGATGCTTATATAGCTTCTAGTATAATTTAAGGTAACATCTTACCACAATTTTATCTTTGGTACATAGCTACAGACAACCGCTGTGTGGGTGACTCACGCTAAGGTTTTATCCCGCTATTCCTCAATCAGGGATGGCCAGCTCCCCAACAAGCCTATAGCTAGTTGCCCCTGCAATATTCTTTTTACAAATCCCCTCTGTAGGCAGTAAGATAAAAAAATTAAGCGATATCATTGCACTCATACTGGCTAACAGCCTTATAACATCAATGTGGCTAGCTGGAGTAAAGAAGTGATGCTTCTACATCTTAAAATAAGGTTAATAAACACTCTGCTCAAGAAAGGGGCAAACCTCCTTCTTTTATTATCTTATTTAATGTATGAAGCTTGCAAGACCATCGCCAAGCCAATCAACCTATTATATGTGATGTCTTTATGGATTGCATATCCCACGCTTTTCTTTCGCAATCTTCAAGAATTATGGCAAATATCTTTGAATAAAAGCAATGAGAAAGAAAAACTGGGTTCAATATTGGATCTTCAAAACAGTGCCGGCTTTCTTAAACAAATAAAGAAACTATACACCCAACCCTTATCTACCAATGTTTTTACCGAATTTAACCAAGGTTTAAGGTTGCTGACAACTGAGCTGGCACATTTTTCAACATGGGATCATTCTTATGCTGCTCTATTAAAAACTGGAGCAGGACAGCTCCATCGCCTAATGAGCTTGTCTGGGCGTGTCTTTAGTTTTTACAATAATTTTCAAAGAGAATACCATCCTTTCGATAAAAGCTTGCATTCTTTTAACTACAAAAGTTTTTTTTCGCCCCCCCCTTATAAGGGACGATTCAGCATAACACCGCAATCCTTTGGCCAATTATTAAATGTGGTGCTCACCTTCAGTATCTTAATGGCACAACTGAGTTTTGATTGGTCTAAGCTTGGCAAAGTTGCTCCCACCCTACCTTTACAGAAGGATGATCCCACCCTAGCTCTACACAAGGATAAAATTCCCAGTTACATCCAAAATAAAGGGATAGCTGCAAATTTGTCTTTTTTACTGTATTTTTCTTCACAATTCTTTACCCTCGTTAAAGGTTGCGTAACCGTATACACCGAATGGGGCTATATCACAGCGAAACTGCATTTGTTGAGAAAAGTTTTTTCTGATTGGGTGCATTATTCAAAATATGACAATAAACTGGCGCGCAGTCTAGCTTCACAACTCAGTAACTCCCCCATTATAAGCCAGTCCAGAAGAATACGTGGGCGTGGCCAAACCCCAGAAGAAGCCGAACAGCTTGAAAGAAATTATATGATTCAGTTAGTCTCCAGTGCAAGTTTTGATGCCAATCAGCCTAGACGCACCAGTATTAACAGCGAGGAACAACACCGGCAGAGATTAGAAAATTATAAAAAGCTATATAAAAACGAAATCAGAAATTTACTGATAAGCTTTGGAGCCTTATGCAGTGGTTATAACGATATATGTAGTGCTTTAAACAGCCCTTATGATTATAACCCTGATAAAGATGCAGTCTTGCCCAGTTGGTTATATGAGGGTTATCTTGCTCAGAAAGAACTGCTGGTTCAGCGCTTATCCAGAACTGGCAGCGCATCACTCCCTGCGGCCTTGGCACCACTCCCTGCGGCCTTGGCACCACTTCCTGCAGTTTTCTAAGCCCCAATTCCTTACCTATGGGTAGGCAGCTTGGAAGTTAAACTACTAATAACCAGGCCCGCGCATACCACAGTGGTCGCCACCAGGTGCTTTCTATATTGCACCAATAATGTCGGGGCGCTTGGGGTTGAAGCCGCCATTGAGATCCCACAACTAGGAGGATCAGCGTAAAAATTGCTTGTCGAAGCACCATAGCTCAACAATTCTTCTGCTGACGGCTCATGGGTAAACTTTAACTTTGGTTCTGGCGGTGGCTCATGGGTAAATTTTAACTTTGGTTCTGGTGGCGGCTCATGGGTAAACTTTAACTTTGGATGGGTCTTTTGAGCTTTCAACAGTAAATTCCAGCCTTGCTCACTGATAGGGTTACCAGCAAGAATGAGCTCAACCAAGCTTTCATTAGAAGTGAATCTACCTAAGAAAGAATTAAAAAACACCTCTAAATAATCTCGGAGAGAAGCCGTGCTATTTGAAGCTTGGCTTAAAAAAGCTGCAAAGGCGGCAGCCCCATTTTCCTGAATCATCGTATGACTTAGATCTAAGGCTTTTAAGGTGGTATTGCTCAATAAGGCCTGAGCAATGTAGCTTACCTTATTACCTAATGGGTTATGAGAAATATCCAAGTTCGTCAGCCTGTCATTATCACTCAAGAGAGCTGCAATGATTTCTGCCCCTTCGCCACTCATCGATGTATGCTTCATAGATAAAGACATTAAACTGGCATTGCCCAAATGGTCGCGACTTAAGGCTTGTTGAATATGTTTCACTCCTGGGCAGGCGATGGGATTATAACTTATATTGAGAGCCATTAAAGTCGGCCACCTTTTTAAAGGCCCTTCTGATAAAAGTTTCGCACCTAACTCTGTTATATAATTATGACTCAGATCCAGGCTTTTAATCTGCGCCATCAGAAAAGGTTGCTTCTCAATGCTTTCTATTAGAATTTTCAGGTGCTCATCCTTTAATCTTTCGCCACCCAAACTGCCGTGCAAATCAATGTGAATCAGATCTGCTGTCAGTGCAGATTTTTCTTGGTTTGATTGAGATCCCAAGCTAGTTGCACTCGCATCTGTCGACAAAACAGATTGTGCCGCTTTCTCCAACGATTTTAGAAGTGAGCCAAGTTTCTTTGGGAGCTGGGTGCTCTTATAAGGCAGCGAAGATCCAGAGGCTGAACCGCCGCTATCCTGCTGTATTGCATTAAGCATACTGTCTCCTGTACTAAAGCTAAACAGATTTTAAAACCTATCAAAGCATTTTTTGAATTATAAAGGCCATCATAACATGGCCTCAAATGGCGCACATCCCAATTTTATACGGATAAGCTTAGCCCATTTTGCTCCGTGTAAGGGTGGCATAGTATTCTTCAATATCGCCATCAAAAAGCTCTACTTTGCCTTCTTGCAATAAAAACAACTCATTGCAGTTTTCTTTTAAAAGAGAGCGATCATGGGAAACCAGCACAATGGCTCCTTGAAACTCTTGCAGGCTCAAAGTAAGCGCTTCACGCATTTCTAAATCTAAATGGTTGGTTGGCTCATCTAATAAAAGCAGATTGGGTGCTTGCCAGGCAATTAAGGATAAGACCAACCTGGCACGCTCACCGCCTGAAAAATGGCGAATCACATCTAAGGCTTTATCACCCGAGAAATTAAAGCCCCCTAAATAATCACGGATCTCTCTCAAGTGAAGCCCTGGAAAACTTTGCTGATACAGCTCACAGGGGTTTAGATTGAGCTCCAAGCTTTCCACATGATGCTGGGCGAAATAGCCAACTTTCAGGCGATTATCATGAAACAATTCGCCACTGCGCGCCGGAATTATGCCGGCCAAAGTTTTCAGCAAGGTCGATTTACCCGCACCATTGAGACCGACAAGTCCCATTCTTGAACCCGCTCTGATAGAAAAATTAATTTTTGGTAAAATGCTTTTATCCGCATAACCCAAATCGGCTTTTTTAACATCGACCAACAAATTGGGGCAATTGGGGACTTCTTTAAATTTAAAGTTAAAGGGGGATGAAAAAAATACTTCTTCAACGCTTTCCAATCTGTCTAAGGCTTTTAACCGTGATTGAGCTTGTTTGGCCTTAGAAGCTTTGGCTCTAAATTTATCGACAAACTTCATCATCTCCTCTTTTTTCTTTTTCATCTTGAGGAAATGTTTTTGTTGTAGTGCAGATTTTTCAGACTTAATACGAGTAAACTGACTGTAATTACCCGTGTAACTGTGAAACTTTTCATTTTCGATATGCAGAATATGAGCAACAATTCTATCTAAAAATGCACAATCGTGAGAAACCACAATCACCGCACCTTTATAGGCTAAAAGCCAATCTTCCAGCCAATTAATAGCTTGCATATCTAAATGGTTGGTTGGCTCATCTAATATTAATAGACTTGAACGCTGCATCAACGTTTGACCCAGTGCCAAACGCCCCCGCCAGCCGCCGGAAAAAGTTGCGATAGCATGATTGAAATCGGTTTCAGCAAAACCTAAGCCTCGCAAGATATGTTCAGCTCTTAAAGGCGTGTTGTAGCCATCGATGGCATCGAGTTCTGAATACAGGCTGGTTAAGAGTTCCCAATCCTCTTGTGCTTCAGCTTGAGGAATGTCTTGCTGCAGACGGCAATAAGGCCTATCACCTTGAATGATAAAATCGCGCGCAGATAGACTGATATCAGGAAAATTTTGGGAAACTGAGGCTATTTCCAAGTTTTTAGCAAAGTTAAGCGTACCTGAATCGGGGCTTAAGCTCCCAATCAGCATGCTTAAAAAGCTACTTTTACCAGAGCCATTTTTACCAATTAAACCAATTTTTTGACCCGGATAAATGCATAAAGAAACATCCCGAAATAGCTGTCGCCCTGAACGATATAGGCAAATATTCTCCAAATTAAGCATCACTACTCCAAACTAAACTACCAAACACTTGGTTCAGCAAAAAAGCCGTAAAATTCATCCAAAAAACTTGCCGTAGTGTAACATAATGATGACTTATTATAGAGTGATTGATTTTCCCAGCTAAATAAAGGGTTAAAAACACTTTTATAGGACAGCTAACTCATAATTGTCTTGCTGGGGATGGATCCTGCCCAATGATCCTCGAAGGGGAAGAGGCATGGGCTTAGCACAGAGTTCAAGGCTTGTGGCATTTCGAGAAACATGTTACAAAACATCAGAAAATGACTATTACTGATTGGCTTAAAAAACTAAAATTATGAATAAACACAATCAAAAAGCTTGGAGCCGAATAAAACAGCTGCTGTCCACCTTAGGCATTGAGAACTTCACTGAAAGCCTCACTGAGACACAAAAAGAAGCTGTTTTAATTGCTGCTAGGACCAATGATATCAGCTCTCTTGCCAAGCTCTTAAGCGGCTATCCTCAAAATATTGTTCAGGAAACCTTGAATGAAGCCTTGCAGGCCGCTGTAGTCCGCGGCCATGCCGAGGCAGTTCTTTGGTTATTAAAAGCAAAAGCCGACCCGAAAGCGCGCAACTCACAAGGACAAACCGCTCTATTCTTGTTGGTTGAAAGAGCCTATGGTCGCTTACACAGTTGTTTAATTGCTCAATATTTACTGGCCGCTCACAGCGAAGTCAATGCTTTAGATAAAAAACACAATACACCTCTGTTGATTTTAAGCGCCATGCCACCTATTGATAATTTAGTAAAAATTGCAGAGCTTTTATTAAAAGCTGGCGCCTTTTTAGATGTCAGCAACACCGACGATAATACACCTTTTCGAAATGCCGCCAATCAGGGGCATCTGGCTCTTTTAGATTTATTTATAAAATATGTAAACTTTAAAAACATCAGATTTTGGGCCAAAGAATTAGCTATCCTAGAAACTGAAAGCAATAATCTTGATAAGTTTCCCTCGTTGCGCCTTGTGTATGGCAATCTGCGCAGCCGTCTTTTAAAAAAACTGAGGCATAATTTGCCAACCATTATGCCTTTTACATCGTTTGAAACGGATGTCCACAAACTGATCCGTAGAATTTCTTTTAGCTTAAAGAGTAAGTCTTTGCGAGCCATCCCTTGTGACACTCAAAATTTGCCTTTGCACCCTTCTTTAAGCCCTGAGCAGGTTTCAACCAATACTGATCCTTATTTTATAAGCAGCTATAACAAAAAAAAGATTTTATGGGAGTTACAACAAAGAAGGAGTGCAGCGCTTATCTTGAAAAAACAACAATTTACTACCATTACCGTAGCGAACGTTCGAATCACCTGTAAAGATTTCCGGCAGGATGAAGATTACCAATTTATAGTCCACACGACAAAAAGCCACGCTTCAGATCTGAGGGTTACCCGGCAAACCGATGCTTTTTTTGCTCAAACGAATCCCTATATTTCAGCCTCCCTGATTGATAAATATACCCCCGGAGCCGGCATGGCACATCAAGGAAATATATTACCCAAAGTGATGTTAATTCTTTCCGTGTCTCCACACTCAGTATATGTAACCTCCCCTGAAGATTTTGATTCTCTCCAAAATATAGAAGAAGGTCGCTATGCACAAAAAAAGATCGAATTGCGTTCCTATATGGATGCCCAACTAAAATCTTCGAGATTGATGGCTCAGTTGGCGCGTGAATGGTCGAATCATGAATATTTACCACTGGATCCTTTTACAGTACGGTGTTCATTTGCCATTGTTCAAGACAAACATTTCCCTTTTTTATCACCTAAAGAACTATCAGACTTAACCCTACATCGATATTATAATGAGCTCTTAATAGGCAAAGGCTTAAACGGATTGGGGCACTTAAAAATAACTGCAGTCGCTATCGAAGAAACCGATATGTTGGAGTTTAACGATTGTGTCTATCCCCAATTAAACCGGAGTGAACAGCAGAGTGCCCAAGCAAGCTTAGAAGAACTCAATCGCTTTGGGACTGTGGTTTTGCTGAATACAGATGCAAAAGGATATTTGCGAAAACAAACCGATCCTTTACTGAGAAAAACAGAACAGTTAAATCAGTCATTAAGTCTCAACACTTTACAGCTTTGGAAAAATCAGCAAAATAAAGACAAACTTATTCAAAAGCGAGAACAAATTTATCAAAAAGTGAAACAACTTGTTTCTGAATTACCTGCTGAATTTCGTCACTCTAGGGGGCCGACACGATAACCGACCCCTACAGTCTCTATACAAATTGAACATTTTTTTCTATAAATTCAACAATGAGTGAGGCCACGTCCAATGTGGTGGTCGTTTCTATACCCTTGAGGCCAGGAGAAGAATTGACTTCCAGCACCACTGGTCCGCGTTTTGAGCGAAGAATATCAACGCCTGCAATGTTAAGGCCTATCGCTTTTACCGCTTGAATAGCAATGGCTCGTTCTTCTGCTGTGATGTCTATCATAAAGCTGCTACCACCACGATGTAAATTTGAACGAAAGTCACCAGCCTTAGCTTGACGTTTCATCGAAGCGACAACCTCATCACCAATGACGAAACACCGAATATCACTGCCATCGGCTTCTCGAACAAATTCTTGTACTAAGATATTTGCTTTCACACCTGCAAAGGCATCCATAACGCTTTCGGCAGCTTTTTGAGTCTCAGCCAATACCACGCCCATGCCCTGAGCGCCTTCTAGAAGCTTGATGACAACTGGGCTACCACCGACCAAACGGATGATCTCGGGCATATCTTCAGCGCAATGCGCAAACCCTGTGACAGGAAGCCCAATACCTTTTCGAGCTAAAAGCTGCAGGGAACGAAGTTTGTCACGTGCCTGTGCAATGGCTACTGCACCATTGACCGTAAAGATGCCCATCATCTCGCATTGTCGTACCACGGCGGTGCCATAAAAAGTAATCGAGGCACCAATACGAGGAATGACTGCATCCAAACCGTCTACTTTTTTTCCATG